>Ga0209628_10004580_pt1 | contig 10043 bp, 8 predicted proteins | sample TergutCu122P4_FD_187285 | JGI IMG/M metagenome (GOLD analysis project Ga0209628, IMG submission 187285) | Cubitermes ugandensis P4 segment gut microbial communities from Kakamega Forest, Kenya - Cu122 P4 (SPAdes) (version 2) | ecosystem: Host-associated > Arthropoda: Insects > Digestive system >... | reverse complement strand
AGTGCGTTGGAGGGGCTGTTGTTTGCCAGCGTTACCGAGAAAGTAACCCCCTGCTGGCGTATCACCTGCGGGTTTGCCGCGGGGGTAATACTCACCTGCGCCACCGCCCCGGGTATAAAGCAGAAGGCAGAAAGCAGAAGGCAGAAGGCAATTAAATTCCCCTTCGTCATTCCGAGCGCAGCGAGGAATCTCAAAGTTTTCGGAAAACCGCTGAAGGGGTGTCCGCCATTGGCAGACGGAAGAGGTGTTACAGATACAATTTTTTTCATACACATGTAAATTTTTTTATTATTACTATTGGTTAATGATTATTGGTTTCAAACTCTTAAACTCTTAACTCTTAACTCTTAACTCTATATCAAAGGCTCTTTCATCATAAAAATAAACTGCCGCCCGCGATTGAGCAACCACAGACGGCAGAAGTGTGAATGATAAAAAAATGCCCGTAAGGACCGTAAAAATATTCCCCAAAAAGGTTGGGGTAGGGAAATAATTTGTTGAAAAACTATATATTGCGCACGCGCATTTATATAATGTATAGGGGAGGCGGTGTGTGTGTGTGTGTGTGTGTGTGTGTGTGTTACACAAATATTTGAAAAATTCAAATAATTACTTTGAAAAGCATCAACAATTTTCAAAAAGTTATCAACAGTGGGGCAGAGGTTATTCATACTTTATATTCACACTTAAAAAAGAATTTTTAAAAATAATTTGCAAAAATGTATAATAAAATTTTTTCTCCAAAAAATGGATATAGATAAATGCTATGCAAAACCACAAAAATTCACCTCTTTTGCTAAGCAAATGTACTGCATTTAATTTATAAATTACTTATAATAAAGTATTTGAAAAATGAATAGGGTTTGTACATATTTTCCAAAAACTTGCATATCTCCTTACTTCATCTATGCAACACTCAATTGGGCTGAGAAACGGGTGATTGCCCTATTGAGGCTGTGTTTAACCCAGATTACGCATTAGAAAAAAATGTAAGTTAATAGGGTAATTCCACAAATCATCAAACCATCGTCGTCGTTTTTTAGTCAGTACTATCATAAGCACCGTATAGTCTATTCCCATGTTTTGTGTTGCCTGTTTCCGTTTTTACCCCTAAAAAAAAGCGTGATACTTAACCTATCCGCTGATTGAGGTGTTTGAGGAAACCCGATTACACAAATAAGACGCGATAGAGTCGCAAGTTAAGATTATCTATACAGCAATGGAAACCTTTCAGGATTCTCTAAAGCCTCTATTTCAATATCAACGTCAATATCAGGCCAACGCAGTTGGGTATTGCCGGTAGATTGTAAATTAAAAATTTGGTCAACAGGAACATTTTTAAAAGCAGGATAGTCGCTAAATGCAACAAAATATTCCGTATCATGGCATAATATCCAAAATCCGTATTTGGATATTATGCCATGATGTTTTATTAACGCACAAAAATAGATAAAATTTTGAGTTGATGCCGCCCAAGTTTTCAATGCCGTGTTGCCGTATTTCGTTATATTTGCTCAACAATCACGGGCACTCCATTATTGGACGATTAATAACCTGAGTTCCGTTTAAGATATTTGTTATTTTTCCATGAAAATTTAATACTTTACCCATGAGAAGAATCAAACAAATAAAAATCAATACTAAAAAATAAACTTTTGTAAAAAAAAGTTAACGAAATTTTTTATATAAAAAAAATAGATTATTTTGCCGCTCGTTTTATACTAATTTAATAAAAATCTCCGTTTAACCTTTTATTATTAAAAAAAATTAACCAAAAAAATGTAGCGATGGAAAAATTTGAAAAAAACAACGAAGTATTGTCAAGAGCGGTGAGAGCCGGAAAACGAACCTACTTTTTTGATGTAAAAACCACAAAAGCCGAAGAGAAATATTTGACGATTACGGAAAGTAAACGTCGTTTTAATCCTGATACAGGATTGTTTTCGTATGAAAAACATAAACTGTTTTTATATAAAGAGGATTTTGACAAATTTCAAAATGCGCTGGCGGGAATTTTAAATTTTATTGCAACCGGACAACTTCCGGATGACAGTTTATTTGCGTTTGAAAATCCAAGACACGACGATAGCGAATCCGATATTAATTTTGATGATTTAGATGCCTAAGCATGGGAAAGATTATTGCCGTTGTGAATCAAAAAGGAGGAGTAGGAAAAACCACAACCGCTGTTAATTTGGCGGCCTGTTTGGCTGTTTTGGAACACAAGACACTTTTGATTGACGCCGACCCGCAAGCCAACGCCACTATTGCCGTAGGAGTAGAAGAGAAAGACGTAGAGTTTTGTATCTACGATTCGTTGATGGGAAATCAGTTTCTATCGGATATTATAAAACCCACAAACACCCCGAATTTAACGATTATTCCTTCTCATATTGATTTGATAGGCGCTGAAATAGAAATGATTAACATTGACCGGAGAGAGTATCGCCTGCGCGATGCCTTGCAGTCGGTGAAAAATGAGTATGAGTTTATCATTATTGATTGCGCTCCCTCTTTAGGGTTAATTACTGTAAATGCCATGGTAGCAGCCGATTCTGTGATTATTCCCGTTCAATGCGAATATTTTGCATTGGAGGGACTGGGAAAACTTTTAAATACTGTTCGTATTATCCAAAATGGGATGAACCCGCAATTGAGCATCGAAGGGATTTTGCTCACTATGTACGATGCCCGCACGGCGCACTCTAACGCAGTAGTTGCCGATGTGAAACAGTATTGCAAAAACGTTGTTTTCGACACCGTAATTTCCCGGAATGTGCGTATCAGCGAAGCCCACAGCAATAGTTTGCCCATTATTTTGTACGATGTTAAATCAAAAGGAACCATTAGCTATTTGAATTTAGCGAAAGAGGTTTTGTTAAAGAACGGATATACTCCAAAATCATAAAGAACATGGAAAAAAAACAGCCCAACAGATTGGGGAGAGGTTTAGGTGCATTGCTCGGCGGCGCAGATATTCCCATTGCTACCGATTCTCTCCTAAGAACCTCTACAGATACAAATTCCATGATTCGCTTAGATTCGATTGAAGTAAATGACAATCAGCCCCGTAAAGATTTTGACGAAAGCGCTTTACAAGAACTGGCGCTCTCTATTCAATCTTACGGAATTATTCAGCCGATTACGGTAAGACCTATTCAAAACGGAAAATATCAATTGGTTTCCGGCGAAAGAAGATATCGCGCTTCTTTGCTGGCAGGACTGCACGAAATTCCTGCATACGTGCGCACGGTGGACGAAATTTCTGCGCTACAAATGGCATTGGTGGAAAACATTCAAAGAGAAAACCTGAATGCCATTGAAATTGCGCATACTTACCGACGCCTTCTGAATGAGTGTAATTTGTCGCATGAAGAATTGAGTTTAAAAGTGGGAAAAGAGCGTGCTACGGTTACCAATTACCTCCGGTTGCTTCGTCTTACGCAAGAGGCGCAAAAAGCCATCTTTGACAAACAGATATCCATGGCGCACGCCCGCGCTTTAGTTGCCATTGAAGATGTGGAACTTCAAAAGAAAATATTAAAAGAGATTATTCATAACCAACTTTCTGTTCGACAGACGGAAACACTGATTAAAAAACATACCGAAGAACTAAAACCTGCTAAAACCAAAGTAAAGGTCTCCCTTTCCGATGAGGTAATGAGTTTTTCAAAGAGATTATCCGAACAGTTAAAAACGAAAGTATCTGTTCAAAAAGATATTACAGGAAAAGGGAAAATCTTTATTCGCTTTAATTCTAATGAAGAATTGGAAAATATCATTAAATCATTAAGTTAATAGTTGTAATGTAGTAATGAAAAGATTAGTATTGATTATTTCTACATTTATAATTTTCACTTTTCACTTTTCACTTTTCAATTGCCATGCTCAAACAGATTCCGTGCAGATGAAGAAGCACAGCCCAAAAACGGCTTCCTGGCTGGCATTAATACCGGGCGCAGGTCAGATTTATAACAAAAAATACTGGAAACTTCCCATTGTGTATGCCGGATTAGGTACTACTAGTTTTTTAATCTATTATTATCATGATTTAACATCCATGTATAGAAAGGAATACGTTGCAAGAGTGGGGAAAGATACCGTAAATTTTAATCCTAAGTTAACGGATATTATATCTGATGAAGGAGTTTTGGCGCAAAGAAATAAATATCGAAGAAATATGGAAATTTGTGTTGCAGCATGTGCTGTGGTTTACTTGTTAAGTATAATAGATGCTGCTGTTGATGCACATCTGTTCTATTATGATATTTCAGAAAATTTATCCATGTCGGTTAGACCCAACATTAATTTTAATCCAATTAATAAGGTTGCTACTCCGAGTATGGAATTAATTGTAAAGTTTTAAAGATGAAACTTTGTATTGTTGGTTATGGAAAAATGGGAAAAGCCATAGAGCGGTTGGCTTCTTTGTATGCGTTTTCCGACTTTGTGCTCATTGATAATGAGGAAGATTGGTTGAATAAACAAAATGAACTCAAACATTGTGATGCTGCGGTTGAATTTTCTACTCCCCAAGCTGTGTTGTCTAATTTGGAAAAATGTTTTGAACTGCAACTTCCGGTGGTTTCCGGAACTACCGGTTGGTGCGACCAAAGAGCGCAATTCTTAAATATGTGGCAAGATAAAAACATATCCTTTATTTATGGTTCTAATTTCTCTATTGGCGCCAATCTTTTTTTTAAATTAAATGAATGGCTTGCGCAGCAGATGAAATTGCAGCCACAATACGAGGTTTCCATTGAGGAAACACACCATATTCATAAAAAGGATGCGCCCAGCGGAACGGCGGTAACTATTAAGCAAGGTATTTTATCTCAGTATAATAACAAACAAAATATCCCAATTATTTCTCACCGTGAAGGCGAAGTTGTGGGAGAACATTTGGTAAATTACACTTCACCGGAAGATACCATTCAAATTAAACATAATGCTCTGAACAGAGATATTTTTGCGCAGGGTGCCTTAAAAGCGGTAGTATGGCTGCTCAAGCACCCTGGAATTTATGCTTTTGAGGATATTTTTGAAAATGTATAAACCTGATTTTGTTGCCCCACTAGGAGTCGAACCCAGACATACAGAACCAGAATCTGCTGTGCTACCATTACACAATAGGGCATTAAAAATTTGCGCAAAAATAAAAAAAAACACCTATTGAGGGTTAGAACAAATGAAATGGGACAATATTTTGGCATTATTATTGTTAATAAAAGAGTTATTATTTAATTCAGTAAGATGAACTTTAAGTTTTCCGAAGAAATGAAAAATGCCTTGGAAGAGGCGAAAAGGATAGCCGTAAAATATGGCTACAATTCTGTAGGCGTGGAACATGTAGCTCTTGCTATTTTCAAAACCAATTCAATCAATACCGTACAGCAAATTTGTGATTTATATAAAATAGATGCTTCACAATTATGTACGCAAATTCAAGAGATGTTTCAAAGTAATGAACATAAAAGCAGTACTGATATTGATACAATAAAATTCAATATACTTACTGAAAATTTGTTTCGTTTGGCCTATTTGGTTTCAAAAGAGTGCAGAAGCGAATATATTGAGATGATTCACTTTATACTGGCTATTTTGAAAGATGGCAGAACCGACTCCAATAATGCTATAAAATCGTTGTTGCGCAGAACAGGTATGACCTATGAAAATGTCATCATAGAGATAAAAAAGGAGGAAGCGCCGCTGGGTTTTGGAGCAACATTGGCAGGATCAGATGATGATGAGGATGAGGAAGAAGAGGAAGAATATCGCCGGAGTAAGAAATCGCAAAAAGGACAAGTAAGAAGCACAACTCCTATGCTGGATAGCTTTGGCAAAGATTTAACAAAAAATGCTGCTGAAGGGAAGTTGGATCCTATTGTAGGTCGTGAGAAGGAATTAGAACGTATTGCGCAGATATTGAGTCGAAGAAAGAAAAACAACCCTGTGCTTATTGGGGAACCGGGGGTAGGCAAATCTGCCATTGCCGAAGGTCTCGCCCTCCGTATTTCGCAAGGCAGAGTTTCCAGAACGCTACTGCAAAAACGAATTGTTAGTCTGGATATGGCATCCTTAGTTGCCGGCACTAAATATAGGGGACAGTTTGAAGAACGTATGAAAGGGATTTTGGCCGAATTGGAAAAAAATCATGATGTGATTCTGTTTATAGATGAATTGCATACTATGGTGGGCGCCGGTAGTCCTCCAGGTAGCCTTGATGCCTCAAATATGTTTAAACCGGCACTTGCCAACGGCGACCTTCAATGTATTGGAGCCACCACATTAGATGAGTACCGCCAATATATTGAAAAAGACGGTGCTTTGGAACGTCGTTTCCAAAAAATTATGATGGAACCTACTACCGCTGAGGAAACACTGGAAATTCTGAAAAATATTAAGGATCGCTACGAAGACCATCATTTAGTACATTATTCGGATGATGCGCTACAAGCTTGTGTAGCGCTTTCATCACGCTATATTACAGATAGATGCTTACCCGATAAGGCGATTGATGTTTTGGATGAAACCGGTTCGCGTGTACATATAACCAATATTCACGTTCCTCAGGAAATTATTGATATTGAAAAACAAATTGAAAATTTACAAAAATTGAAAAATGAAGCAGTTGTAAATCAACAATTTCAATTGGCAGCCGATTACCGTGATGCCGCAAAAAATGCTGAAGATGCCCTGGCGCGACACAAAAAAGAATGGGAGAATCAAACGGATATAAAACGCCCTGAAGTAACTGACGAAGATGTAGCAGAAGTGATTGCTATGATAACCGGAGTGCCCGTAAAACGAATCGCCAAAAATGAAGGAGAAAAATTGATGCTCATGGCGCAGGAATTGGAATGCAAGGTAGTGGGACAAAACGAGGCAATTTTAAAAATAGCCAAAGCCATTCGTAGAAACAGGGTAGGATTAAAAGATCCGAATAAACCTATAGGAACATTTATTTTTTTAGGACCTACGGGGGTTGGCAAAACATATTTAGCTAAGGTATTAGCCGATTATTTGTTTGATTCGCAAGAAGCGATGATTCGTTTGGATATGAGTGAGTATATGGAAAAACATACGGTATCGCGTTTAATCGGTGCCCCTCCGGGGTATGTGGGCTATGAAGAAGGTGGACAACTTACCGAAAAAGTGCGCCGCAAACCCTACTCCATTGTTTTGTTAGATGAAATAGAAAAAGCACACCACGATGTATATAATGTTTTGTTGCAAGTATTTGATGATGGGCAGTTGACTGATGGAATCGGCAGAAAAGTGGATTTTAAGAATACCATTATTATTATGACCTCCAATATAGGCTCGCGTGAACTGAAGGATTTTGGTACCGGCGTAGGATTCAGCACATCAGCAATACAAGCCAACAAAGACAAAATGGAGCACGGTGTATTGGAAAATGCTCTTAAAAAAAACTTTGCTCCCGAATTTTTAAATCGTATTGATGAGATTGTTTATTTCAATAGTTTAGATCAATCTGAAATTGTAAAAATTATTGATATAGAGTTGAATAAAGTTCTTAAGAGACTGGTAAATCTGGGGTTAGAGGTAATTGTAACTGATAAAACGAAGAATTTCTTGTGTAAAGTTGGCTGGGATAGTAACTACGGGGCACGGCCTTTGAAACGCGCTATTCAAAAATATGTGGAAGATCTGCTTGCTGAAGAAATACTCCTTAATCGTTTGGAGGATACAAAAAAAATATTTTTAGATTATAATGATCTAAAAGAGGAAATCGAGATAGTAAAAGAGGAAATATATGCAAACACTATATAAAAACATTCGTATTGTGGACGACACTCATGATTTCATCGGCAGTGTTCTTGTTGAAAACGGAATCATTACCCAAGTGGCAGAAACTATTGATGAACCTGCTTTCGGAATTATCCCTGCTTACGGTTTATTTAATGCAAATCTGATAGTAAGAGATTTTACCGGAGAAAACGTAGTTCTTATGCCCGCTTTCACCGATATGCACGCCCATTTTCGGGATCCCGGATTTACCTATAAAGAAGACCTGAAATCCGGATGTGAAGCTGCCCTAAAAGGTGGTTATACTGCTGTAAATCTGATGCCTAATACAAATCCCGTATGTAATTCTTTGGAACAAGCCCGGGAAATTGAAGAACGTGCTCGAAGAATTTCAGGAATTACAGTAAATCAGACAATAAGCATGACAAGAGATTTGAACGGAGTGGATATTGAGCACTTAAAATCTTTACCAAAAAATGAAATACTTTTTGTTTCCGACGATGGTAAAGGTGTGCAGGATGAATCTGTAATGAGGCAAATATTTGAGATATGTGAAGAAAAGAATATTACAGTCTTGTCTCATGCCGAAGATATAAGATACAGTCATACTGATATGAGAAAGGCTGAAAATGAGATGACAGCAAGAGATATCCGTTTGTTTAGTGATATAAGAAAAGGAAATCTGCATTTTTGTCATGTCAGTACGAAAGAATCTATTGAAATGATTGCAAATGCACAGAAAAAAGGCTTACCTGTTACTTGTGAAGTTACGCCGCATCATATTTTTGCTACCGGAGAAGAGACCCGGCATTATCGCGTAAATCCGCCATTAAGAACTCAAGATGATATTGATGCATTAATAAAAGCGATGCAAAATGGAAATGTTTCGGCTATTGCTACCGACCATGCTCCACATTCTGATGAGGAGAAGGATAAAGGATATCCCGGAATGATAGGCCTGGAATTGGCGTTTCCCCTGTGTTATACAAAATTGGTAAAAAATGGCTTTTTAACTCTTTCGCAATTAGTTAAACTACTCTCTACCAATCCCTCTGCTCTCATGAAACTCAACAAAGGCAAAATTAAGAAAGGGATGAATGCTGAATTTGTAATTGCAGAACTTCAACAGGAATATACTATTAATACTTCTACAATGATGTCAAAATCAAGAAATACGCCTTTTAATGGAGTGCGTGTTTTTGGGAAAATTGTAGAAACGGTGTATGAACATGTAGGTAAATGTTGAGTGCTGGTGCCATGGTTTCACTTCATAAACTTTCTATTAATTTTACGGGCGATTTTTTGTTTAAAAATCTCTCTTTTGTTGTCGGGGAACGAGATAGGATTGGTTTGGTTGGAAAAAACGGAGCGGGAAAATCAACTTTGCTTAAAATTATTCATAAAGAGATTGAACCGGAATCAGGATCCGTGATAATTACTGCCGGATATAAAACCGGTTATTTACCTCAGGAGATGACTACCCTTTTTTTTCGATCTGTTTGGGAAGAAACTATTTCTGCCTTTGTAGAACAGAAGCAGTTGGAGAAACAAATGGTCCGGATTGCAGAGCAACTTTCGTTACGTAATGATTATGAATCGGATACATATCATCAATTGACACAACAACTCTCTGATTGTACGGAATTGTTTCATATTCTCGGCGGAAACACCATAGATGCTGATGCGGAAAAGGTATTATTGGGATTAGGTTTTAAACCCAACGATTTTATGCGTCCATTAAATGAGTTTAGCCCTGGCTGGCAAATGCGTGTGGCACTCGCCAAAATCTTGCTCCAAAAACCGGAAATAATTCTTTTGGACGAGCCAACAAACCATTTGGATATTGAATCCATTCAATGGTTGGAAGATTATCTGGCAAATTATGAAGGCGCACTGATTTTGGTATCGCACGACCGCACTTTTCTGGATAGAGTAACAAACCGCACTATTGAAATTACCTTGGGAAATATTCAGGATTACAAATGTAACTATTCCGAATATATGGAACAACGCTTGGAACGTATTGAAACACAGCAAGCCGCATTTGAGAATCAACAAAAAGAGATTGCCCAGATTGAACGCTTTGTGGAACGGTTCCGGTATAAGGCTACCAAAGCCAAACAAGTACAAAGTAGACTAAAATTGCTGGAAAAAATGGATAAAGTAGTAGTGGATGAAATGGATGAGAGTGCGATCTCTTTTAAGTTTCCACCGGCGCCACACTCCGGAAAAATTACGGTGGAAGCTAAACAATTATCGTTGGGCTACGAATC
>Ga0209628_10004577_pt1 | contig 10046 bp, 4 predicted proteins | sample TergutCu122P4_FD_187285 | JGI IMG/M metagenome (GOLD analysis project Ga0209628, IMG submission 187285) | Cubitermes ugandensis P4 segment gut microbial communities from Kakamega Forest, Kenya - Cu122 P4 (SPAdes) (version 2) | ecosystem: Host-associated > Arthropoda: Insects > Digestive system >... | reverse complement strand
CCGAAACATGTTGGAGCGTTATTATCTAATTTAGAATGTTTTAATTACTCTGCGTTCTTTAACGTTGTGTGCATCAGTTGGTAATAAAAGAGGGTTCAGTATTGTTGATGCACGGTGTAACCATGAAGTTTACATCCTACAGTGTTATAGGATTAACGGTCATCAAATTTCTCAGGCTGCTTACAAGTTCTCCAATTTAATTAAGTAACTCTATTAAACGGAAATATACACTTAATGATCTCAGCTTATTTGAAACACACCAGGTCTGCTAATTAACGCACATGCAACTGCATAACTTGAAGTGTAACTCGTTGCAGACCATAGCAATGCGAGAACCTCAATTTCAAACGGATTCCCTTGAAATTCTGTAGTGTCCCTTCATTACCAATCATAATGACAATGAAGGCAGTTGAACCTTATATCCTTACTTACAACACTCCGGTTGAACCCCATATTACAACGCAACTGTGTTTCGCCGTTAAACCGAGAACAACACTGTATCAATTACTGTCTGCAGTATACAACTCCGTTTACTACATATGAATTACATTGAGGGTTCTTCGGCAACTCTGCTATATGTAGAAAATGTTAAGCAACAGTTTTGTACAATTGGGTACTCCATGATTAATGGACAATAATACCAGAAACATGCAGCAGCTTGTGTGTTGCAATATTAGTGTGATTTTAATAAAATTGTGAGCATTCGTTGGTTCGAATTGTAACAAATGGATTATGATGCACTGAATGGAGTATGTGAAATTCATTTTCATTTTTTAATGTCATATTTATAGTTCAGATTACAAAACGTCCAATAACAGGATAATTCGTGCGTAGGCTCATAAATGGTGGAGTGTGGAATGGGGCTGTGCTAACCTAACTTGAAAGAGCATTGCGAAAAATGCCTGAAAATACTAAAGAAAAGAAAAAAGAACCTGAAACAAAACAAACGATCCCAATATCTAGATACGAACTGGAAAATTGTCGAATACGGTCGTTACGGTATGTAATCTACGAATGACCGCGGTCTGCAATAGAGTTTCTTTTACCGTGCGATGTAACATCAAACATAGGTGCACGATGATTGCAATTAGTTGCATTTGGCAAACAGGGCTATGTAAATAACAGTGTCACGAGCAAGTTTGGAGATTCACGTACTGTCACCAGGATGTCATCAAATTGCAGGACGTGACCGAACCGCTGCAACGCTTAAAACGTTGGTGTGACCAGACAAGGGAATTATTTGTTCCATCCCACAACCAGATGCAGCTGTTCCCTCTTGTAAGTTCCGTATAAAAATTGAATTTATCAGCCCTCACTGATACCTCGATTTCTTATCGAGAATGAAAGTACTCGTTACCTGAACATGGGTTGAATCCTTCCGCCAGCCAGTAGAACGGATTCGGACATCCCGAAAAGAGAACTCACTTACTGAGAATTTGACGCACCCTCTCGACGCTGAACATGTCAAAAGAATTATTTATTTTTGGGTGAATTATAGATGCTGTCTGAGGCGCATACAGCACCAACTGGCAGGATGATTCCTGAATAATAAATCTGGACACAGTGTGGAAGAAAGTGGATATAGTTTAATTCGAAGTTACTTACTTATTCCATACAACAGAGTCCTTCTTCAGAAGCTAACCGGTTCTCAGCTAGTCAAGGAATTGCTAACATTTTATGGAACCCGAAGATTCATTACCGCATTCACAAGTGCCCGCCACCTGTCCCTATCCTGAGCCAGATCGATGCAGCACATGCCCTCACATCCCACTTCCTGAAGATCCATCTTAATATTTTCCTTCCATCTACGCCTGGGTCTTCCAAGTTGTCTCTTTGCCTCGGGTTTCCCACCAAAATCTTTGATACACCTCTCCTCTCCCCATACATGCTACATGACCCGCCCATCTCATTATTTTCGATTTGATCACCCGAACAATATTCGGTGGGGTGTACAGATCAATAAGCTCCTCATTTTTTTCCCTCGGCTCCTCTGTTACCTCATCGCTCCTAGGCTCAAATATTCTCCTCAGCACCCTATTCTCAAACACACTCAGCCTACATCCCTCCCTCAATGTGAAAGACCAAGTTTCACACCCATAAAAAATAGCACGTTAAATTATATTCCTGTATATACGTATTAATCTTTGTATTTTTAGATAGCAACCTGGAAGACACAAGAACTACGTACCATCCGGAAATTTGCCTAGACAAGTGAGGCAAGCCACTGAAACCGTAAGTCAGAATAGACGGCTTTCGGGCCGAGATGACAGAGCAGAAGCTTCAAACACAAAGATGTAGAGACGTTAGGACCATGTTTATAGTAATGGATCTAGGAAGAGGCTAATTTCTTCAATACGTGAGGACTGATTCTTGTGTTACACAACAATATTTCAACCTCAGATGTTATAGACCTACGTCATATATAATTATAACCCGCAGATTATCACAAGAGGCCAGATTTTAAAAAAAGCAATAAAAATACACTAAAATATTTAGAGTATATGTTAAGGGGATGGTAATGGTGAAACAAGCGTAAGACACTATACATTATACAGACCACAGTAGCTTACAAATCTATAATTTTATAATTTCGGTTGAGAAGTCAAAAATGCTCAAATAATTTGACATAGGAGTTACATACTAGGAAATATTATTAAAAAATTTAGGATAGCTGTCATGTTTTAAAGTTCAAGAATTTGTATAGCTCTGTATAAAAATCAAAATTTATTGTAAGTCTGTCATTACCGCCTTCGCCTGTCAAGCCATTCTCATAGTTAATCATTTGTATGTCAGGTGGCAGTGATTGCCAGAATCATCTGTCGTTACCAAACAGTCCAGAGGTGCTAATGTTTCGATCGGTATCGCAGTTCCGACTTTTCCAGTGTGTACATTATTAGTTTTATAAGCTTCAGCATTATTATTTTACCAAAGTATGTGTTAAGGTGTTCATATTCTTTGAATATGTAATCTTATCTTGCACATCAAAGGCCAAGTATAGATACACTGAAGTGTCATCTATCACTAACAACTGGATACGAGAAGTTTCAATTCTCTTTTACTAAAATTACGCTATGGTTACTGAAATTAATAACGAAATGTTGACGTCCAGCTTCGTCATATCATGAAAAAAACTTTAAACATGAACGGTCGAAATAAACACAGGTTTGTTTTTAAATTATGGACTTTTTTGCCCCACTTACTCCTGTAAGGATATGTGTTTAACAACATAAATCACAAAAAATACTATTCGATGCCTGCGATCTGCTGGGTTATTATGCAGCGAGTAGTGGTAATTTCTTACCGACGTTTCGGGACAACCTATTGGTCCCATCCTCAGGGTTCAAGAACCCCGTTGGGTTTTTGAACCCTGAGAATGTGACCAATAGGTTATCCCGAAACGTCGGTAAGAAATTACCACTACTCGCTGCATAATATCCCAGGAGGGCGCAGTTTTCAGTTACTTCGGGGCGGAAACCTGAAATCACACAAAATACATTTCGAATTTCCGGGATATGTTTTAGTGGGGAGTTTAGCAGACAGAGGGATAAAAGGACATAATATGAAGAAATAGGAAATTTATTATTATTATTATTATTATTTACTGCAATTGAGTTTTCACTCGGTGGCGGTAGCCCTTACACTAGTAACAAATAAGAATAAATAGACACAAAAGAAGCAATACAAAAACACTGTAAATACAAGTACACATATTACCAAAACACCCACACAGTAACTCAGTAAGAGAACAGAAAGTGTGAAATAGAACCGGATTGCTCATGATAATTCAGGTCTTTTGTAATGTTACACTGTTTCGTTGGTTTTGTTGTTGCCGGCGTTTTAAACACACGTAGTGCTACATCCCTAATTATCAAGGAGTCCAAGCAAAATTCTTCTTCGAAAAGCCAGTAAACGCAAACCAAGGGACATAAAGTGATATCCGAAAAGACTTGTAAAAACAAATAAACAAACAAACAAACAAACAACAACAACAACAACAACAACAACAACAACAACAACAACAACTACAACCAAAGCGTTGTGGAAAGTTGTGTCTTGCGTGGTGTAATTACGTTCGAGAAAATAAAAAACAAAATCCATGTAAAAATGCCTGAAATAATAAACAAGAGAAGGAAGAAATGTAAGAAAATCTTTAAAGAAGTGGGCATATCAGTTATACTGCTATGGAAATAGAAGAGACCAGGCAACATTTCTTTGGCACTTAACAGGGAGTGTTACCGAAACAATAACTTTAAATATAGTGGGACTGCTTTCTTTCAAGTCCTTTTTTCTCTAGATCCTTATTTGTCACTTTTTAAAGACCCTTTGTAAATACCGAAGATTAATAGCCGTTACATTTTATTGAAAAACCATAAATAAATCGATCAATATATTAGAGTTTTTCCGTGTACTATGAAAATACTGATTGTTGTTTGAACCACATTCCTATTTTTCCATTCACTTAAGTCTTCGTTCAGAATCTTATACTTGTTTTGCTGCTATTTCGGATAGCTAAATGAGATCCACAAGTGGCTTGCAATAGTAGATTTAATACAAGTCGCGCCACTTACTACACTCTTGCCCTTAGGTATCATGTTGATTCTAGCCAATTTAAATGACACAGAAATAGTACAGCATTTCGTAAGTCCAGGTACAGTACATTAAGTACCAGTGCAGTGTCAAGTCCCTTTGTTTTGTCTAATGACAACAAATTATAATTCTTTTTTACAAATAAAATAAGCAATTTACAATCCTCGCCCAAACAGTGATAAAATAATTAGAATATATGAGATGGCTACAGATATGTAAATTTATCAGAAGCTAAATCATATAGCTATGCCAAGATTACTGTCGTCTGGAATTGACGACGTGTAATTAGGGAAAATTAATTATCAATTTCGGAAAAAGTCCTGATTCCATCTGATTCCTACGACAGAGGCAGCACATTCCTCTGAAAACGTGGCACTTGCGTAGGAAAGGATACGGAGCCACATTCAACAAAATGTTAATCCACACAGTGTCTGCTGAGAGAACCTCCAATATAACACAGGAATTTGTCATTGTTTTCCCCTAACAATAGTCGTACATTATAAAACTCAGATTTAATCAATAATAACCACCTCTGAGAGGCTTCAATGCCTGCCACAGAAAGGCTGCACTGCAGTCTCTGTGGACTTCGTTAGAAGGTGGTTCTTTCAACAGATATTTTTCTCGGAACTAATAAGCTAGTCTCGTGAAACTCGGTTCACCAGACGCTGCAGACAAAGAACCAGTCATGCCTTACGCCATGCATGGTTGCCTGGAACCCGCCATGAAGAGAGAATTTTCATTTTTAGGGTGAAAAAATAATTCGGAATTTTCAGCCTTTTTAGTGTTTACTGACAATGAAAAATTTCTGGAACATGAAACAAAAGACTGCCGTCAAGACTACATGGACTTGGACAATAAAAGGAAAAAGTTATTAACATAGCGATGATGATGATGATGGTGTACAGTATTTAAAAATATGAATCCACAGAGAAATCGACTAAATGGACGACGAAAAAATCATATGGTGGCAATGTGTACAGATATTAATATACACAAAATTGAACACTGGAAAGAGAGGTAAAAAAAGGCTGACTGTGAGAAGTTCATGACGGAGGTGAAGGTTCGAATTTAATTTTAGTGCCATCTAAGAAGAAGAAGAAGAAGAAGAAGAAGAAGAAGAAGAAGAAGAAGAAGAAGAAGAAGAAGAAGAAGAAGAAGAAGAAGAAAGAAGAAGAAGAAGAAGATGATGATGATGATGATGATGATGATGCAGTCTACTACCCACTTCTGCAACTAAAGTTACTCTTTAGTGATGTTTTTTTAAAAAGCCCCTTCCCAACTGTCTCAGCTAACGTTACAGTACGGTGTATTATTCAAAATTTCACAGAGCAGATTCTTTCTCAAAATTTCGTTGCACAGACTGTAAATAAATTGCCATTTAACCCTAAGATACACAATTTTCACGACACTCTGCCACTATGTCCTATTTTAAGTAATATCAACCCACTTTACAGCTTTGCCCCCTTCTTCAAAATACGTTTTATAATCTCGGTTATTGATATTGATATATTTATTAACTGCAATTGGGTTGTCACCCGGTGGCAGCAGTACAGTACACATTTACACACAAACAATACACAGAACGACACAAAACAAACAATACATAGAGCAACACAACAATTTGGGAGAGTGCGGGTCGTGCCCCGTCTTGGCTAGTTATACCCTGGCATTTGCCTTACAATTGAGGAAAAAGCACGGAAAAACCTCAGTCAGGGTAGCCGCGTCTAAGAATACATAGACAGCGATAAGAATACATACACTAACAATAAGAATACATAGCCTCTTCCAATAAAAATACATAAATTACAACCTTATTTTTATAAAAAGGAACCTAAAGAATATGAGAGAATGTGATAATAGCAAAATACATATAAGCAGCAACTTCCTATTGTCTATATGTCTTATAATAATGCTGGACACCTTATTATTAGTAACATCATTACACTGCAACACTTCGCTACACTTCATCACACTTCACCATACTACTCTTCACTACACGTGACGTAGACCTAAATTTCTGAAATGGCAACTTATTTTCAGGCTTTCGGCTTAAAATTAAGTAAGCATTCTTCAGTTAGCATATTTTTAATGCTCCACACACGGCTGAAATGAGTAGACAATTATGGCACATTATGCTCCTCAACTAATGCAAGCAATCTGTCTGCGTGGAATATCTCGGTGTGGTAGGAGACACCGACAGCTGTCGAATTACTTAAAGGTTCCGTTCTTGAGAACTTTACGTAAAGCAACATTTACGTAAGTCGATTTTACCTAAACCCCACTTATTTATTATACCTTATCAGCAGTATATAAGTTTTTACAATGTCAGTGTGCATTTTTAAAACGCTGTTCCTGTTTTTTCATGATAAACACAAAATAAAATAATTTAATAATTACAGTATAAATAGTTCACATTATGACTATGTTATACATAATAATTGGTGATAATAATAATCAATAATTGTTTAAGTTGGTTTTACGTAAGTCGCCTATTACGTAACCCGGAAAATGATTATAAATATAGGTAGGTTTCGCCCTTTCATAGGCCACAGAGGCCCTTAGGGAGAATACAGTGTTATTCAAAATGATTGTCGGGGTATTAACAACTTGTCATAAACAATACACTTGAGATAGGAGTATATATTTGCACCGATGGATCAAGAAATTCTCAAAGTTTTCTTTTATGATGTACGGTGTGCAGTAGTTATGCATTTCTCCGCTTGGAGCGCAGTTTACTAAGATGGCGGCGAACGGCAATGAGAAGGCTACATGCTGACATGCTACAAACAGTTTGGAACGAACTCGATTTTCGTGATGATGTTTGTAGAATCACAAAGAGTGCACATGTAGAGCACCTGTAAGGTATGTCACAAAAACTTGGAGTGTTGTTCTATTAAATAAAAAAATACATACACTCCTATCTCAGGTGTATTGTGTATGACAAGTTGTTAAAACCCCGACAATCATTTTGAATAACCCTGTAGAGGTATAGCCCTATTCCATTTTTGATCTCGGCACTAGAAGCGGGTGAGGGGTCAGCGTCACGCCCCAGCCGCACTTTACTCCCGGGAAAGACCCGGTACCCATTTTACAGAAGGCTGGGTGGGCCTCAGGTCCAGTCTGGACAGGTGCGGGAAATCTCACACCCACCGGGATTCGATCCCCGGACCGTCCAGCCCGTAGAAAGTCGCTATACCGACTACGCTACCCGACCCACGTGATTATAAATATATAGAAGAATAATCTTGCTTTGAGCATTTTACATTGCATGATGACGGCTTTTAAAAACCGAAACATGCTGCAAAATACTGTAGAATAAAATATTACAAACAAAATTATGATTATAATGTTAAACACACGGTCATAAGTACGTACTAACAAGGAGTCTCCTTAAACTTTCCTCTTATTGAAGGCAATATTAAGAAAGGGATAAACTGGAATCACAAATGGATGAAGTGCCAAGACACTTTTAGAGGAACCGGGACATTCAAGTACTGAATTTTCACATTCGGGTTGCTGAAATGTCACTAACAAAATACAGGTTTAAGTTAACTTAATATCCAGTGCAGCGGAGTCCACTCTAAAGCTGCTAATCAATAAATCGTTCAAGCTTCAGAACGTATGCAATGTCTAGTCGCAATGGACAGCTAGGTGGTCCGGTGATGGAGCTGTCACCTCCAGGCTTCCCGATAAACTTCGGTCCATGTTTATAGGGAAGGGTGTCACACAAATTCAAAGCCCCGCTGGACTGGCCTTCTGTCAACAGCAAGCCTTTAATCATCACTGTAAAGATATGTCAAGGGTTTTGCACATTTACATATTGTGTAGCTGATAATTAAGATTCAGTGTCACGTATTTAACTATAAAAATATTTAGCTTCCACTCGACGTGATTATCCTTTGGAGAAGAGGAAAATGATAAACAGACACTTTTGATTTATCAGCAGATTTTAGGGCGAAGTTTTAAGAGTTGGATTAGCCACCATAAGATTTGCATATTAGCAATTTGTGTGAATCCAACATGGCCGACAAAGTAGGCCTAATGAATATGCATTATTATATATCTGTATGAATTTTGTCTTTGTCTCTCTGTCTCAAAAGTAAAGTATATACTAGTATTATTGCTAAGTGCACAGTAGTTGTGGGTAGCATAAAGGATAAAAATTAAGTCAGGTAAGCTTGAAATACTTTGATTTGTTTAGATTCAGTTCCCCACTCCCCGGAAACAGGATTCGTCTCTTAAATAATTCCATCTTCATTTAACACAGTAAAATTCATCTGCGAACAGCACACTGAAAAATCATACTAGATCAAGTACAAAGCAGTAGAAACAAGAAGGAAAGCAATATTTATAGGGCAGCCTACAGGAGTCCAAACCTAAAATTATCTTTCGATTTTAATTTCATTGTTACTCCAGGAAATTCTTAGAAATTATTATTCATTATGTAACAAAATAACATTAGACTGTACGGTATATTCTTGTGTCTATTAACGCCCCCTTGTCTGTTTACAAACAGAAAGTTCCCACGTCTTCAGTTCCCCGGAAAAAAGATTCATCCTTTAAAAAATTCCAACTTCATTTAATACAGTACAATTCATAAGCGAACAGCACACTGAAAAATCATGTTAGATCAAGTACAAAGAAGTAGAAACAAGAAGGAAAGCAATATTTTAATAGGGCAGCCTACAGGAGTCCAAACCTAAAATTATTTTTCGATTTTAATTTCATTGTTACTCCAGGAAATTCTTAGAAATTATTATTCATTCTGTAACAAAATAACATTGGTCTGTATGTTCTTGTGTCTATTAACTCCCCTTTGTCTGCTTACAAAGAGAAAGTTCCCACGTCTTCAACTCCTTCTTGCGTGTGAGGAAAGAACGGGTTAGTCAGAGGAAGAATTGTATTGTGATTTTCTCTAGCTTTTACTTGGTGTAAAATTTTTAACACACGCGGTTTTGAGGACAGTAGACAAAATAGTGTTGGAAATGCAGTCTTAGAAACTTTCACACTCGCAAGTGTTCATTTGCCACAGTGCCGACGGCCGCTGTGTATCCAGTTAAATAGGAATTAGACTCTTTAAGTCTAAGTTTGACAGCGTACTTTTATCAACGGATAGGTTAACAGTACCTCCCGAGGTGCGTCAAGCTAATTAATGGAAGATCGTTTACAGAAAAACGAGGAAGTCTCTGTGAGAGACTTCTGTTGTGAAAAACATGATAAGTGGACTGACAATAAAGTTCGCGAACTCATCGCGGTAAAAATCCTATATACCTCATTGCTGAATACCACCGTGGTCGCCTTCAAAGTACTCCCCTTTGGAAGCTATGCACCAATGCTAGCACCTAGTCCACTCTTCAAAAAATTTTGGAATTGGTTTTGTGGAATTGTCTACAGAGATGCCATTGTATTACACCTGATGTCATCAATTTCATCAAAATGCCTTCCTTTCAATATCTCCT
>Ga0209628_10004576_pt1 | contig 10046 bp, 7 predicted proteins | sample TergutCu122P4_FD_187285 | JGI IMG/M metagenome (GOLD analysis project Ga0209628, IMG submission 187285) | Cubitermes ugandensis P4 segment gut microbial communities from Kakamega Forest, Kenya - Cu122 P4 (SPAdes) (version 2) | ecosystem: Host-associated > Arthropoda: Insects > Digestive system >... | reverse complement strand
ATATTAATTATGTTGTAACTTACTGTAATACTGACCACTGATTGTACGTGATCATGTTTTGTGTTGGATGACTTGTTTCATATTCAGCAGCCAGTGTGGCTGTATGGTGGATTAATGAAACGCGCGCGCGCGTGTGTGTGTGTGTGTGTGTGCACGTGTGTGTGTATGTATGTATGTATATATGTACCCCTGCTGCTCCACAGTGTAGAGGACAGTAAACAGTAAATCACAGACATGGGGTAAAGGTAAAGCAGTCCTGTTACAGGCCTGGAGTGGCCCAGAGGGTTCCAGGAAGTTAAGGTTCCCAGATTTCACGACAACGGCAAAGGATGGTGGTAAGGTTGTCAGCCTTATGCACCGGCTGCCTTTACCCCCAGGAAATACACCTGGTACTCACTTCTGTTAGAGGCTGAGTCAACCCCAGGGCCATAGTGTGACCGGAAGGATTATGTCACCATCGGGAATCAAACCCGCGACCTGCCAGTTTATAGCGTAGTTCCTTAACCACTACGCCACCGTGCGCCCACAGACATGGGGAGGAGTCAAAATATACTAGTTTATAGACCCAGAACACAGGAGACAAAACATATAATTGGTAATAACACCACAAGGCTAAGGCAAACCCTGATGTGTGTATAAATAAATAAATGAACACAAAGAAGTATAAGACATAAAATAAACATACAAGGGAAACATAACTGACCCTGTGATGATACTTTCTACCCTGATTATTGTGACTTCTGAACACATTATTAAATGAAACAGCATCCCAGCCCAGGGCACAACTATAAACTATGCAGCCCCAAACTACAAATACTCACAATAAACAATCACTTACAAATGGAAGAATGTCATGTCCCAGTGCAAAACACATACACAGAGTGCAACAGTAAACTTGGTGGGCCTAACCAAAATGAACCCAGTCTGCACAATGGTGTGTGCTTGCTAATCCAACAAGACTAAACTGGTCTGAGGCAAGAATTTTGAAACCAATGCAGTAAACAATATTTTACGAACTTGTTGGTAGACTGACACATGCAGGAATGACTCATTTCTCAAAATACAGTACCCGCTCATCAGATAGGTCAAGAGGGCAGGTCAGAGAGAAGGAGTAAAATAAAAGGAAGGGTGCATTTGGTAGAGGGAACTCAGGTGGGGTATGAGAACAGAAACCAAGGCGGTAGTGAAATGGGACACTGCAACATTCATACAGAATTTGTGAAAATCTGTCACTTGGGTCAAGTCAAAAGACAGTAATCTTATATATTAATTTTAAGCAAGTAAATTTGGCTTAATATGCAACACATGTCAAAGAAATCAACATGAAATACAAAAAGTTCTTATTTTATTTACATATTTCACATGTGTGGATACAGTTTTATCAACATTCTTCTCCAGACATGCATACTCCCAAAACTAAACAGTAAAGAGGGTGGCAGATATTAAACATGACGCAATGATGAGTTACGCTTTTTAGGTGAAACGTGTAGGCTCTCTGTATGCAACAAAATTAAGCGAAAAATATAATACCTCCGAGCCACACACGCCCATTGAAAACTGCGTCCATTTGTTCCAAAAATTGTGTGCTGTTCCGTCTTACTTAACCTCTGAAACAACTTGTTAATCTAAATATCTAGTATGAGAAGCTAATCATCGTGTTATCTAATCTGACTTACCCACTAAGAGATATTTTCGTTTTATTCCGGTCTTGACTTCTGCCCATTCAAGAGCGTCGGTCCACGGTTGGTTTTTATCGTGCAGAGCTTTGTCGAGAGATTCCTTCCACTGTTCAGTTGAAGTGCCCATATTTTAGTACAGATTTAACACTCTTTGCAGTTCTGCTATTTATGTAGATTCACACACAAATTCTCAACTGCCGGCGAAACTTGGGCCTAATGTCTAGTGCAAAGCTAACAGTTGCGTCACAAACAACCGCATGCGTGACCTTGCATTTCCACTACACGAAACACTAAAACGCGAAGTCATCTGGTTTTTATTTAAGCAGAAACGCAACCAGCTGTGCAAAGAGAAACATTAGCGGCAGTCCTCAGGGACTGAAAGAACGTGCAAAAGAAATTTATACTACGGGGCAGGGGTCAGTAATTTCAGACTTTTCGAGCTGCCATTCTTGTCATTTCGTTTTATCGTCGTCTATATCAAAGTGATGTATAAAAACATGTGCTATGTAACACCATACACCACGGATCATCTGCATGTCCAGCAGAAATTGTATTAAATACATAACGCCAAAAGTAAAAATACGTTTTGGGGGGAAACGTGTCTTGAAGGAAAATTCGAGATTTGAGGCTGTCCCGGTCCTGATTCAATTTTTGAGATGTAACGTGTTGTTTGGTAAATAGTGAAAAACCACGGATTGGACTTTTGCATCCTTGGTTTGGTCGAATCAAGTATTGATAAGAATAGTATCTATATAAAGGAAAGACATTCTTATCGCTTTATGTAGGATATCAGGTTGTGTGTGATACAGAAACTGGGATAAATGTTTCAGTTGACACAACTTTCGTATGAAGTTAATACAGACAATGACGACATACCATCATCCGGGATATCATCATCATCTATTTTCCTTCCGTAGATCCGTACAGGATTACAAAATCTAAATGGATATAGAAATCGTCACATTTTAGGGGGGGAAAAAAGGAGTAAAACCATTACAAAGTGTACATCAATAATAAAGCTCAGTACAATATTTAAAGTTTCGGCAGAATACAAATTAGTTAATAAAATAAAATATATTAAAAATAATGGCATACGTTAAAAAAATTAAAATAGTTACTGAACAGAAGTTCAGTGCGTTACAGATTATAATTAAAACCTTCTTCAGGTAGTATACAAATTATAATACAGACTGGTAGATGTGTATCCAAAAGTAAATTTAACATTTCTGATGGTCGAAATATTCCTCCAAGGAATAAAAGGATTTTTCATATAAAAATTTTTGTAAAACCACCTTAAATTTCTTAGGATTATTAAACTCTCTTTTTATATCAGAAGGAAGCACATTGAATACCTTAACACCTAAATAATACACTCCTTCCTGGTATTTAGCCACATTCACAGAAGGTTGGTGGAAGTTTGCATGTTGTCTGGTATTAATGTGATGTATCAAGTAAAACATTGTTTTATGTGATAACCAGAAAATAATTTGACCTATAAGTCTGTATAATTTTAATACAGTTAAGAAAAGCTGTGACAACTAAATTGACCACTTAAGTTGTGTTCTATTATATTCTTCACGGTTTTTACAGATTACGCGTCAAAGTTGGCAACGCAATATTTCTCCTTTGGTTACAATGTGACACGGGCTTGAACCGGCTCGACGGCTGCTTATTGGTAAGGTTAGGTTGCAATTTTTTTGCAAAATGCCTCCACTTATGCGTGAGCTTAGAGCGTCAGGTTTCGTCATTTTTAGATTGGTTTGTAATCAGATAGAATATCTGTTGTTGCAAACCTCATATGGGACACATCACTGGACACCACCTAAAGGTAAGGACGAGGTCTAGAATGAATTCGAGATGTACGAGTAACTATATTGTTTCCATTCTGACGTTAAAATTTGGCGGTTGCCCGAATTTTAGTTGGATTATATTAAAAGGTGTGAGTCAAAGTAAATATCAGTTCTTCTTCCTTTATTTAATTTCAGTGGATAACTATTCAATTTTTTTGTGATAAATTTTCTAGTTTTATCCTAGCCTCTTCGGTAGAATGTAGGGTTAGCAACTGGTGTGTGTGGAGATAATGTTTGTGCTTTGTGTTGACCGCATAAACATGCAGAATTCTTTGTTGTGAGGTATAACAGATGTAGCCAATAAATGGTTTTTGACTAGGGGTAGTTTCCAGTACATAGCGTCTTTTGCGTTGTTGCCTTCGGCACACAGCTGTTGGGAGTTTGTCCTGGCGGGTGCAGGCTGTCATTGCTAAGAAGCTGCCGTGCCCAAGGAAACGATAGATGATGTACTCTGTACTAGTAAATAACTATGTGCTTGTCCAGAGTACATGCCATGATTCTAATAACTTTATTTTGAAGAATGATTCTTTTATTATGGCCACCTACGTTCCTTCAGAATACTGCGGCCGCTGTCATGACCAAATGAAGTATATGATAAGTACAATTATGAATATTCCTTTACTATAAAGAAAGTAAACGGATCTTGTAGTGAAACGTGCATAATTTTATTAAATAACATCCAGTTAAAGCGACCAAAAATTTATAGGATAACGAATTTTGTTATGGTTGCTTTTGTGTATGATTGGTGTAATAATTTACATGCACGTTTTTTACTTCTTATTGTTTTGGTTTGGTTTATTTGTTCATTCAATCACACATGTAACATTGGACATGTCAATTACAGATTACAATTTATATATTACAACGCAACTTATAATATGTGGATATCCACTCAATATAATATAATAAATAACAATACAAAATGTAAAGACCAATTGGAAGTGGAGTCTGTCACTGCATCTAGATATATGTGTATGTGTATGTAAATATACCTAAGAGTTAAGAATTCAAATTAAAAGTAATAATAAAAAATGGTATTGAGGTATATTACATGTAAGAATATTTAGATGTTTACTTTTAAAAATTATTACACTGAGCCAAGATCTCTATTGGAATTTCAAGTAAAATATTCCTCCGAGTAAAATAAATTTATAAGAAGGAAACATTTTAGAACAGATCTGAATTGGTTTATGCCATGAGATGTATTTTTGATGCTAGTAGGAAGGTGATTAAAAATTTTGGTTCCAAAATAAAAGGAACCTTTTTGGAAAGTTGTTAAGTTTGCAGTTGGAGTATATAAGTCAGAACTAAATCTTATTGCAGTACCTAACACATTTTTTAAAGGAAGAACATTCCGAAAGTTAAATTACATCAATTTACCCAATAGCACCTATATCCAAATTTGAATGACTACGGAGTAATGGCGAGAGAGGTTGAATGAGAGCTGTCATACATTTGTTGAGTACTAAGTGCTCGTTAAAATTGTGAGGAGTTTGTAGTTCCTGTAATGTTAACACCTGTACGCAACATCTAGTGATATAAAGACATTAACCAAGTAATAAGAAGTTGGACTAGTTTTATCATAATCATCCATAAGTTTCAAGTATTTAAATAGCATACCCACTGCTGCAAGACTCATTTTGGTATCGGCTTGCACAGTGTACAAATTACACTTCACGCTAATCAAGTACGGTACATGTAACTGCAAGAAGACCACTTTTTGTTTGTGTCCGTAACTTCGTCGCTGTTCATTGTTGGATGTAAGTATTTTTGGTATTATTGATGTAATTTCACTTCAAGAACTTTCTCCCGAAGTATGGCACATCCTGTGTGAAACACTCTGTATATTCATGAATATTATTTTTGCCAGCGTTCCTAGTTTTCGCCCCAAGGGTTAGAGTGAGTGGGTTGTGAAGCTGGCAGCTCACCCCTCCATTTAGTACCAGAGTTAACGAGACAGGCAATGTATGTATAAATGTAACATTGAGGCACGTTTGCGTAACCATTGTTGCCGTGGAAAAGCAAGAAGTATTATATATTCTGAGTGCTTCTGTAGCCTTAGTTATGCAGCATGCAAAGAGCTTACACCATATTATGTTGTCATCTTTGGTCTGTCTGGGTGTACCATATTTTTCCACATTACGTGTATGTTGAAAATGGCATGATTTTCAGGAGAAAAAGTTATTGAACATACAGTGTGTATTTTGATTTTCTGTACAAATTTGTTGGAAAATTTTTGCATTCTAAGGAGAATTCAGTGAGATACTATCATAATTGTGCATAGGTCTTAATGTAAAGTACCTGTTATTCTTGTCTTATTTCAATGAAACTTGAATTTTTTTTTGGCAGCTTTTGGAAAATTCTGAAGTATCAAATTTCATGAAAATCTGTCCTGTGGGAGCCCAGTTGTTCTGTGCGGATGAACGGAGGACAACTTTTACTTTTATGAAATGAACAGTCAGAGAAGAATGTGGGAAAAATTTTGAATGAAGGTTGTTACCTACTTGATGACTATTAAAATCGGCTTTGTAAATTGTATGGACTCCACTTTGAAGTAAATTTTATCACTTCTTTTGGACTACAGTAGTGAGTGTCATACCACTCTTGCTCATTATGTCTGACAGCAGTATGATAAAAAAAACACTTCAGGCAAGTCTATTTTAGGGCTGGACTAAGAGGCGAGCCAGTCAGACAGCTGCCTGGGGAGCCAACCTGTAAGGGGCATTGGAATAATTGGATTTGTGGTGTTAGTGAACTCAGTTTTTCTTGTGCGAATCAGTTTTTAGAAAAATAATCTGCAAATTGGACACACCCTCAGAAATTTATCCAATCCCCTTCTAGCCTCATAAAGTTTAAAGAATATTGGTTTTAAGGGGCACCAAGTTATTAGCTTGCCCGGAGTGCTGAAATGTTAACCTACCTGGAGTGTCTACATGTCTCAAGCCACCCCTAAGCCTATTGTATATTTTGCTAGTGTATATTCTAATTATGCAATGGATTATTTTATTTAGGGCTTGTTGATTCTGAGGAATCAGATTTAGAGAGTGCTCTGAGAGAAACTGAGGAAGAATCTGGTCTTACAGAGACTGACTTACGCATTCTTGCAGATTTTAAAAAAATTATTAAAGTAAGTATCTTTGTGGTTTTCATTTGGAAATGTGGAAGGGCAGTTCATTGGAAGTACTGTAATTGGAATGTCTATGTACGTTTATGGATTAGTGTTTGCAGGGAAGGACTGATATGATGTTAGACTATAACAAGCATGCAGTAATTGGTGGTCACATGTATGTAAGGTGAAACCCATTAGGGTATCAGTTTGCCCCTTCCCCACCCTGTTGTGGACTTAAAATTCCCCAATACCAAATTTTATGGAAGTCCATTCTGTGGTCCCAGAGTTGTTATGTGCAGACAGACATGATAAAGTTAATAGGTGCAGTTTTGTTACTTATGATCATGACAAGAGGTATAAGTAATAAAATTGAGAGCCAAACGTATGTTCATTTAATTTTTGATGGAATTTACTTGTGCTCTTGATCATCCAAGTTATTGCAGTACATTAGGCGAAAAAAACCAGATCTTTGGCTTATTAGGGGAAATTTGCATCATGGTAATTCACTTCCCACACGGTACTTTCATAAAGTGATCATTGACCTAGAATATAAATATCATTTTTGAACCACTGTATGCTCCCAGTTTGGCCCCCTGTGATTTTTTTTATGTCCTCTAAGTTTGAAGTATCTCTCAAAGGGTCTTACACTGTATCTCCTAGATTTATTCAGAGCAATGTGGTGGTAGTACTGACATCACTTTCAGCATTCTCAGCAATGTTTTCGGTCATAGTGGAGACAATGGAGTGGTTGTATAAAGTCACAAGGCAGGTATGTTCAAGGTGACTATGCCCATTAAATGTCAGTGATGTTCTCCATCTTTTACAGTCATGCCAGTTTTGTAATTGCATCTTGAGAAGTATGTGATGCCCAACACACATAGATGTTGGGGCTGTATGTTCTTTTTTAGTGTCACCATCATCTTTCCAATCCAACTAAGTCAAAGAATATGATATGACTGCTGTAGGGAGGCAGTGGATAGTGTAGGTAGGTGTGTGGAGTGGATATTAATGCCTAGCTAACATTAGCTTTAAACTTCTGCGTTGTCATTCTGCACATTATGTCAACATCCACCCCCCCACAGTAGTTATACTGCAATCTTGTATGTGTGGGTGTAACAATTTTTGTGTGTGTGCTTGTTTTAAGTTTGTTGTTACACTCAGCTGAACACTTTTAATTACAGTATGATGTACGTGGAAAACCGAAGACAACTGTTTATCTTCTTGCAGAATTGACAAAGCCTGACACAGAGATTAAGTTGTCTGATGAACATCAAGATTTTAAGTGGGTGTCACTAGAAAAGGCATGTGAACTGGTGGAACATCAGACTTTGCAAGAAGTACTCAAAGAATGCAGTGCTTTTGTGCAGCAAAATCACACATAAGTAGCAAGTTTCTCCATATTTGATCTGTTATGTAATTTCATCATTGTTATTTAACTGCCTGCTTAAATATACCATGATCTTTAAACATGGAAAAATGTATATTTCTTCTTATATAACCTGCTTGGTGAAATGTATTTGATTCCAAAGATAGAAACTGTCATTGATACCAATCACAGCTTTGATTTATTTTGATAGGCTTCACAGCACCATTATAAACTCCCATGTAAACACTTTTCACACTGTTTATTGTTCGTAATGAGTGAGGGTAATTTTGCGGGAAACTAATTTGTTATAGATTTTTGAAGTTCACCTTGAGATGAATTATCTGACTATAAATGGTCTGTCTGCCCAGCCTCTTCATTGAAGTTCCACATGGGTGTAGGTTGGAAGCCTGTTATTTATTTTGTCACCACGTGGATGATGAAAGGAGAAAACTGTACAGAACTGTCAAGTTGAACAGTTCAGAAGAAAAGCCTTCTTGTGCTTCTATGTCCAGCATTGTTCCTGGTAACCATAGGTCATTTTGTGTCTTCTGTCATCATATCCCAATTGTTGGTTGTGGGCTTTGGTTTTGTAACATGTCCTTGCTTGTCACAGAAGTTGCCATTAACTAGTGGATCATGCAGATTTGTTTGTATATGTCATGTTTGTCTCTCTAGACCATTTCTGTCTAGTTTCTTGTTCTAGACCGAAAATAATCTCATTTCATTTGTTTGTTTGGTAGCATCAGGTCATGTGGCATTCATTTTATTAGGGCTGGCTGTCCTGCAACAGTTTATTCTATTTTTTATCAAGTAATGGAATAAGTCGGGGGGAAAAAAATCCATATTCTTCTCACTCTTGTCAAGTGTTGTACAGTTGCATGTCTTCTGTCATTCCCAAAGTATAGAGAGTTATTTTTGTACAGGACTGAGTATGGCAGAGAAGGGGGCCATCATTGGTTGCTCTGCAGCAGTTGGTGGTGTTTGATCTACAGTGTGCAGTCCTGTGTTAATGCAGGACTCACAGGATTGAGTGCTGCAGGATGGGCAGCAGTGCAGCCATGAGTGGTCTCTGTGTTCAGCTGGACATTCTGTAGATATCTGTTATCCCATGTATAGCGAGATGTGTCATATGATTTTGAAGTTTTACTCCAAGAATCTGTGTTTCTTGGTGATGTACATATTATTTGACAGTATCATCCCTCTTGTAAAGTATTATAAGAACTGGGATAACACATTCACTGTACAGACTAGGCAGGAGGCTGGATGACCAAGAAATTGTGGTTCAGTTCCTGGCAGGGTCAAGAGATTTTTCTCTTCAAACCATCCAGACCAACTCTGCAGCCAACCCAGGCTCCTGTGGGTACTGGGTTCACTTCCGATCGGTGTACAGCAGTTGTGGTATAAGGCTGTCCATCTCCATCTAATGCTAGTATGAAGAATGCATGAATCTCAACCCCCACTCCAGTCAACCTCTTTGACTACCCCAAAGAATGAGGCAGAAAACTCCTCTGGAACATTGGTACCCTTATACCAATCTACACGGTGTTGTGGAATCAACATCAGCAGTAGCACTCTGAGAACTTCAAATCTTGCACAGTAACAATGTTTGGCACTACATGGCTATCTGGTCGTTTCCTTTGTAAACAAAATTTTTTCCACCTCAGTATAACAATAGTGAAGCAAACAGGATATATGACTGTTGTGAATGGAGTGAAGAACCGAGAATTGAAGTAGCATCGCCTAATGGTTGAATGTAGGTGCTCAACAATCCACTCAGGCAGGCCCTCAAGCTAGAGGCAGGGAAGGCAGCAGCAGGAAAACCAGCGGGGTTGGGAGAAGTCGGAAATGGAGCTCCTAAAGAAACACGGTCACCACCGGCCAAGCGACAAACAAATCGAAGATGCCCCTATACTGTCAGAACTGTCAGTCTGAGCGACCAAGACCAGATGCTGGCTGGTGGCAAGTCTTTGGACTGCTGCGAGTCAGTCGTGTCCGTAGTCCCGGTCAAAGATTAAGCAACTTAAGCACGTAGTCCTTTCGGC
>Ga0209628_10004575_pt1 | contig 10047 bp, 5 predicted proteins | sample TergutCu122P4_FD_187285 | JGI IMG/M metagenome (GOLD analysis project Ga0209628, IMG submission 187285) | Cubitermes ugandensis P4 segment gut microbial communities from Kakamega Forest, Kenya - Cu122 P4 (SPAdes) (version 2) | ecosystem: Host-associated > Arthropoda: Insects > Digestive system >... | reverse complement strand
TGATCCTTGCACATTCACCATATCTCCAATCCTATTTGTAAGTCAGACATGGGAAAATTTCACAGAATGTCACTACAACTTTGCTCAAGGCACAGCCATTTTTCAATGACTTGGCCACGGTCTTCTTCCACCTTTGAACAGCAGGTACTACTGACCAGTAAACTTTCTCTCCTTCCTCTGCAGCCACTGATGCACAGCACTCTGCAGTGTCTCATCATCCATGTAACAATGTCCTCACAGGCTGCCTTTCAAAGGACCAAACAGGTGAAAATCTTATCATGCAAGGTAATAACTGTACGGTGGACGAGGCAACACTGTCCACCTACATAATGCAATGCAATGGCCTCGACAATGGAGTGCACTGTGTGTGGCCTGGCCTTGTCATGAAGGAGCAACACTTCTGAAATTATTTAGTGGGACAGACTCGAGGAAGGCAAGCATTCAGACTACATACTGTTTCCATACAGCAGCCAAAGTTTACTGTTGTCCCACTAAACATAAAATTCACAAGACTAACCTTACCTATCCCAAAAAACCAGCCATAATTTTTCCTGCTGACAGCACACTCTTAAATTTCTTCTGCCTTGGGGATGTAATGCAGTACCATTCCATTGATTGCTGCTTGAATTCATGTTCAAAATTCTGCCCCAAGATTCCATCCTGTGACAGTCTGCAACAAGAAACCCTCACCTCCTGCATCACACCAGTGGCAATGGCTTTCCTTCTCTCTTCTTTTGTATGTCATACTTGTGGTTGCCAACTAGCACAGACCCTCACACAGTCAAACTGTTCAGTAACTGCCATCACAATGCCTTTACTGATGGATAGGTTGAAGCATAATTTGTTACATGACAGTTACCACATATCAGTTCATCAACATAGTAGATGTCATACATTACTGCAGTGCAAGGGCAACCACTCCACAGATCATCATACATTTCTGCTCCTCCTATTTCAGTTTCTTCAATCCACATTACCCACCACAAAACAGTATGCACATCCACAGCTTGCTCTACACTCTTGAACAAACATTTGTGAATATAATTCAGTTTCTCACCTTCAGCAACTAAGAACTCTGTCACTGTTCATTGTTTTAAATACACATCAATCTTCGCCATTTTAGAACCAATTGTGGTGCCACCATCCATCAAGCAAAACAGCTGCATCTAATATGAAATGATCAAGAATGTTCATGGATAAATAATATGAGGCATTTCTTTTTGACTGCCCCTCACAATTGTTGCATACTGTGAAATGAAAATCCATGTGGTTTTCTGTGTAAAATAATAACAAATTCACAGATAACATAAAAGTCACATATCGAGGCATTGCTGCACTGCAGTCAATACTCAGCCAGTAACAATGTTTACAGAGAGGAAGGATGAGACTACATGGAACATACTGTCTCCCATGCAGTCAATGTAAAACCACTTTTATATGCTTTTGTTTAAATATAAACTGCCACACTCTCCTAATATTATGTCACACTAAAAATATTACTTGGTATATTCTATGTTAGGATAAACACTGACTAGTGCAGGATGGCCAACCCAAACAAGACACTACTGATTCCTGCCTACCTGAGAGACATTCCCAAGATGGCTGTCCCAGTAAGACGAGGTTTGCTGGAATACATCCAGTGTCCCTGACACTCCTTCTCACAGCTAGCACAATGCTGAGGAGTGCTGGGTCTTCTTAATGCAACAGTAGGTAAAAATATTGAGAACAACAATGCAATCGAACATTAAAGCTTCTAGCACCCAAACTATACATACATAAAGTAACTCCCTCCTCCATCGTTCACTGCTGAACAAGAAAAAATAATTATGTTTTTAAGAGATGTGAAAATAGGGTAATTTACTATAGGAAATCCAACAGTACTTCATATACCTACAATAGTATGAACATGTCCACATGTGGGGCTTCAAGACAATTAGCAAACCTGATTTCCTGTCACAGACTGCACTTCTTAGATAGATAAACTGCCCCACATTTTAATGCAGGCATCTGCATAAACAGTTCCAGCTGTTGAGTTTGAAACTGTACAGCAGTACAGAAAGAATGCAAATGTATGAGCAATAACTGGAATTCATCACAACATAATTAGATTTTAAAGTAGCTAACACGCAGTCCTTAGTTCCCTATCTTTCCCATCCCTCTCTCTGGCAAGACAAGATAATTTGCAATTCCGTTCCATTATATTTTTTGCACTTTAAAAAATGCTATTAATAGCACAACAAATTCTCAATGCAAAAATTCCATCAGAAAACCCACTTTAAACTATTTACTCTAGTATCATTATGACAGAGTATGAATAATTATGTGGAAAATCAGTGACAATATGTGTAACGCAAGCATGTTACCAAAGAACAGTGTTTACTTTCTCGGGGGGATTGTGATATTTATCAAAGCAAAACTTAACACTTCAAGCTCACTTTTAGTCACTCTAATTCCTTCCTTCGTTCCTTCCTTCCTTCCTTCAAGACAAAGTTGCTGTTACTGCATATGACAGTGTATTGCCACAAAAAACATTTGTTTCGAGTGCCTACTACTGACATACTCTCAAAGAAGACTTTCAAAAACATGAATATTCTTACAACATTGCAATCTTCCACTGCAATCTTGTGTAGAAAGTGCACGTTCTCAATAATTCTGCTCACAGTCATAATCCCCATTAAATTCAAAGGTTCTGCCACAAACATGAAGATAAAGAGCTCACAGCTAAAAATGCTGTAAAACGTAATCAGGAGCAAGCAAACACAGAAAAACAAACAAAAAAAAATCATAAGAGAAAAAATTTACAACTTTAGTGACATTACTGTAATGATAATATTCCTGAACCAACACATATCAACGAGCTACAGCAAGTAAGTCTAAATCGAAGTGCATCCGGCCCTTGTTATAAACCCTAGTTGTGCTCATGAAAAAATTGGCAAAGATTTAAAAAATGCATAAATCAAAATTGATATTCCCATCAGAAATAAAGGGCAGGCCTAATATAATGCAGCCAGCCAAAGGGCGTTACACCAAAATTTACACAGCTCAAATTATGAAGTGGTGTTAACTGGCAAGAGGCACAAAGAAAGAAAGGTGTAAAACACAGCCTGGGTGTATGTGAATTTTTAAGTATTAGGAAATAATTACTTTAAAAAAAGGAAAGAAAGGCTTTAGTGCTATATAGCGTTTCAAGTATAAGTAAATAACATGTTTAGTTATCTGCAGTTCATACAAATTTGGTATAGATAAGAACATTCCACAAGCTGATAATCTTTCAAAAGATAACCTTCAAGAGCTAAAACATACAAAATTTAAGATCTGTTCTAAACATAAACAATTTTATAAAATCTTACCGTACACAACAACCACACACAGGTTTTCAGATCTCACCTTCCCCAGCCTTTCATTTTTCTCTGTTCCATATAAAGATATGTGTTGAGTCCTTTAACTTGTCACACAAACTAAGATAATTACAAAGTGGAAACAGCAGGGTTTCAGTTAATTCACAAAACAGGACAATGTTCAACAGCAAAATGCTTTAAGCAGTGGTGGTTTAGAATAACATTCAGTGAAGATGAAAAACCTAAAATATATTATAGTGGCTAATGAAAAATGGAGCTAGAGCTGTTAATGCTAGAGATGATTTGTTTTACACACACAACTGCTGTTGTCATTTATTTTTGTTAAAGCATCCCCTTAATGCAGACAGCTCCTCTAATCATGTATCCAAACAGAGGAAAATATGATGCCAGCTGGCTTAAGACAGCCAACTGTCATTGTCCTCCTCTTATCAACATTGGAATGTTAGACAGGCACTCAACCATGTACATGATTCACAGACAGTGGACAGTGCATGTGATAAGTATCATCAGTTGCACAAAGAACTCTCATTTGCATTCATACAGCAAAGTATGCACCCTGGAAAAATGCCAATTAAAGTTCTGTAAAACAATAACCAGTATCAACAGCACTGTGTAAAGACCAATACACAGAACTGTGGAAAAATTCTGTACCACAGGTTCACTGGTGGACAAGAGAAAATACAAGAACATTATGTGTGAACTGAAAAAAAAAACTGGCCAATATTGGTACTAGAACAGAAACAACACATCCAAAATCTTTGCGCTGGTAGGCTGCTCAGAATGGGGTGTCAAAATACTCAGCTCTGAGGGCAACAAAACTTCTAACGCTGTGCCCATATCAAATTTGAGCTGCTCAGCCCTTTCTTCTAGACAGGAAAGCAAAAAGTCATTATCGGAGGGGGGTTTCAAGAACTTGTTGCCAATGGATTTCTTGATCCAGAACTCATATTTTTCTTGAATGAAGCATGTCTCACATTACATTAGAATGTGAAGAGGCAGAATAACAGATGCTGCTGTTTCAAAAATTCTCAGTCCATTAATACAATGAAGTTCTTTTGCAAGATCTTCAAAATAGTGTGGTATGCAGTGAATATGGACAGAATTGTACAGCCTGTGTCTTTTGGAAAAATCATAACTCCTACTGCTATGTTTAGCAAATTATGGCACCACATTTCAGAGATTAACAGATGAAGTGAAAATGTACTGTTATTTCACATAGGACAGTGCCACAGCTGCAACAGCAACCCTCTCAATGACTGCCCTAAAAGGGGTATTCAAAAAATGGCTGATAACTAAAAGAATGTGGCCTATCTGATCAAGTTTTTGTGGGAAAATCTCATGGAAACAACTGTTGCATATTTATGTTCGTACAGACTCTTACATATGAAGTATCGGCATGCACACCTCAACCAAGATTCTCCAAGCATAACTCACAGTGCATACATTCCTACTGCATAACTTTCAGCCATATAAATATTGCACTGTTAACATCATATTTACACAATGCAAACTCACAATCTAAAAATGAAATTCAAGGCTAACATGCTGAGCATCAGTACAGATGGTCACCAGGTCAAACTCTGTTCCAAATTCTTACAACTTATAATTGTAAATACATTACAGATTATTATGTTCATTTTTGTTAGAATTTTCTGTACAGATTTTGTCTACATAAAATCTGTTGGGGTTTCCCACTGTCATCATGTTTAAGGCTGCAGAATACAAACTTTTCATATGTGATGAAATGTTTACAAGCTCTCTCTACACCATATTACATATGCCTACAACCAGTACTGCATTAGTCATCACCATCACATCAAGAGTGAGATGAATATTTCACACTACCACAATTGTGTTGATCTGCATTCTAGAAAAGATTACCTTAATGAAAGTTCCTTAGTTTTTAAGGTCTATCACCACACAACATTTGAAGACCACCAAATAGGTGGTGTTAGTGCTGCTCTAATCTCTAGAGTTCATGTGCCCACCTTGCTGTTATAACCAGTAAAAATAAGTTTAGCATGGGGGCAGCCTCTAACGATAATTCCACTGAAACAAGTCAACTGCTTCACAAGTTTCAATGAAGGATGACACACAAAAAACAGCATGCTCTCATTACACCATTTATTTATACAGGCTAAACATAAGAGCACCCTAAAAGATATTATAGACAATAAAAATTCCAATTTGGCTGCGTACAGTTTCCATACGAGGTATATACGGCAGCAAATCCACTGGGTGTAATCAGAAACTTTCTACCCTTGCTACAAGATGCCACTACTGCAGATGGTACAGAACTCATCTGTTAACATGGAGGAAGAGGACAATCTATGAAGTCATTTCACGTCAATTTTAAAAGTTGCACCATTCATCCCTGTGCAGTAATGCCTTGTTAAGTGACACTGTGTGTTGTTCCCTCTTCAATTTCTGTCCTTCAGAAAATGAATGACTTTGAAGAACAGATATGCACTGCAAGTCTGCTTCAAATTAGACAAAGCTGCTAGAGAAACCATCAATACGTTAAAACTTGCTATTGAAGAGGCAGCAATGAGCAAAAATCAAGTGTTTGATTGGTTTTACAAGTTCAAAAATAGAGTGATATCTGTCAGAAATGTTGAATGTTCAGGTGTGTTCAAACAAAACATTTAAAATGACCAACAAAGGGACAAACTGTTGACCAGCATTTCTATGTATATACTGTGCGATGTCTATGGGAAGATTACAATATAACCTCAGGGGTGGCAAAATGAAGAACTGTCTCTCTACCACTACACTGCTCCTGCTCAAAATGCTTTGTCTGTGCAAAAATTCGTAACCAATAATGGCAAGGCTATTGTCCCACACCTCCATACTCCCCATGTCTATCACCTGGTGCCTTTTGTGCTGTTTCTTAAACTCAAACTGACACTGAAGGGGAGGAGATTTCATGACATCAGAATGATTCCAAATAACTGCAAGCTACAAGTGCCAATTCCAAACAGATGATATTAGCAAATGCTTTGAACAACAGCACAATCACTGGGCTTGCTGTATCAAATTACATGGGGACTCCTTTGATGTAAACAGCATTGAGTACCAGGAAAATTCACTGAGACACAAATATTATCCACAAATGTTCTAATCACAGCTCATATGTGGAAGAACACACATAAACTGCTAGCTGGCTTAGCCAATATTTATGACCACTATTCCTGCATATGCAAGAGAAACAAAATGCACCAACCAGGCAGTCATTTTGATAAAATCAACAGCATATGTCAGGACTATGATGCTACATTTTAATTACACAGCTCATGAATAGAATGTAATTTGACTAGGCTGGGTAAAACTAAAACTGACACACAAAACACGTTCCATAAAAACCGCACATATGAATTACGTGAAGAAGTGCAACAGCTACAACAAAAGATATCAGTTTATTTCATTTTTATCACATAAATATTTCTATCCCTTCTTGTCCTCACTAGTGTCTTGCTGCTGGATGTGCCATGCATCAGCTCCACGTTTATAATAGGGATTCCGTTCAACCAGACCAAAACGAACAAGTATTTATTACCACTTTCCTTCACATGACTTCCAATGTCTTTTGAAATAATTAAGACTGACGATAACTGTTAATATAACTCCGTTCAATTTCCAAACAAAAGAGAAGCAATATACCTACAATAAATAATACGTTTTTACATGTATTCTTCTGGGATATGATACTGCATCAACAGGTAATTGGATCCCAACATTTCAAAGGACATAGTGCCTCTTTTCCAATGGTTGAATATGTCTAAGAAGAAACATTAAGACCCCTGATGACAAGGATAATATGTTACCTCAAAATCTCAGGATTCCATTACCCACTGATGCAGTGTCTCTCTCTGTATGGACTACTCAGTTACACTGCTGTGTTAAATCCAAAACTCACAAATCTATACACTTATTTGCATGAAGTACTTCGTGACATTAATAACGTTACATAACATAAACCTCCTATCATATTTTGGATATCATGGTATCTGTATCCCCAGCCGTAAAATGCAACCAATATTGCTGCACATCTTACACATAGTTATGTGGAAAAGACTGACTCCCTGCTGGATGGTAACACTGTACTTCAGGATTAAAAACTTGCATGACAGAAGTCATAACTGCTACAAGTGAACACAGTATTTACAGAAAAAACACCTCAGTAACATGAAATCTGTGCAAACTGCAATGCTCTCCAAGTACAGCTCACATACAGTACTGTCTTACAAAAGCAATTTCATTAACAAATAATTTTGTAAAAACTGATCACTTGAAATTACCACAGTTATTAATACAATTATTGTGGCGCAAATTTCAAGATGAAGACATTTATGAAGGTGAGGTGAAGTAGGAGAAAAGCAGTTACCACACAACACAGAACTTGCTGCTTAAGAGTAATTCTAATACCATAATGAAATACTCATCAAAATCCCAAAACCTCTAATGTTCATAAATCTAATATTCATCTGATTCACACTACAGCCATAACTGAAAGGAAAACTGCATACTATGAAAGACCACAGAAGTTCTACAGCTACCAACAGACAACCTTTACAAACTATTGCAACAATTAAGATTACATATGAATACAATATAAATATACAGGCAGAAGCTAGATCCATCTACTAGAAGTACCTACAAGCAGTCAAAGAATTGGTTAAGACACCTACAGTGGTTCCCTTCTTCATCAAAATGAATAATATCCAATCACAGTGAAGATTACAGCACTACCAGCATTGGTGCACTATACTTCAAATCAGCATGTCAGTACTGCACATTAGTTACTGCACACTGTAGCACAGTAGATATACACATGCAAGAGTCAGGTTGATTAAACATCTGCATGAAGGTGTAGTGCTGGGTGTTTAAAGAACATCTGAACAAAACTGTAAGCATGTGACCAAGCTGATTTGGTTTATCTGAAATATTGCTGATCTTGACGTCAAGAGGTGATTCAGTTTCTTAATCATATTCATTCTGTAGCATAGAATAGAATAGAATAGAAAGGAATAGCATTTCGGTTCAAGCCCTTATGGGCCCTATGCTCCGAGGTCTGAAAGGCCCTCTGTGCCCCACACTCTGATAGTAGGTTAAAGGAGCCCTGTTCATTTACTAAAATTCCATACGGCCCCTATACTTAGATTTGTAACATCCTCAGGGTCCAAAAAGAAGGAAACCAGATATGCACGTCTGAGTAAGGCCACATCCTGTGGCATACACAATACTCTAGCCAAAAATCTGATATATTAAATAATTTGGTCACTTTCACCTGCATGTAACTTCTTTTTCAGCAACACTGTTGCCAATTGCACATAAAAGTGGACTCATGCACCCCTGATGCCCTGTGAGTCACTTACATGGCTGCCTCATTCACCAATCAATAACAGTACACAGACTAATTTTTCGTTCAGTGCTCATTCAGACACTTAATTGGCATAAGCATGTAATTACTGTCTGAAGAAATGAAGTTGGTATCAATCACAGTATAATATGCAAAGTCAAATCTCTTTGCAAAGATGGGCATTCTATACCCAGAAACATGCAGCCACTACAGTTCTTTTTGAGTTACCCTTTACACAGATGATATGGCTGATGGCTGGCAAGCAACTTCAAAATTACCAAAGCATAAAGGGAAAGATTAAGTAAGCCTGGTAATGATCCCTACAAATCCACTTCCATGTCATTCTGAATGGAAAATTTGTGAAACAGTATTTTGTGATGGTGCCCATGTTGTCTGATTTCTAAATAAATAATACAAAAAAAAAAAAATCTTGTGAAATTACACCCACTGTGACAAAAATATCTAACCTTAAAATAACTGTAAGCAGCTGCCAGGATTAAATTCTGTGCTTCTTATATTACAGAACTAATATCCAAAGCCAAATTAACATTTCAGAGGTTCCACTTTATCTAAAAATAACTTTGGACCCATTATATTGATGTGACCAAAACAAATGGTAGTGACAAGAAGGCCTAACTGATAATATGTGTAGAACGTACAAAGAGGGTGTACTAGCCTAGCTCTGGAGAGTTACAGAAAGTACAGGGTGATTCAGGAGGAAATATCAATATTTCAGGAAGTGATAGTATTGCTCACAGTAAGAAAAAAGTGCATACGAACATATGTCTAATTCTGAATGGTTACCGTGACAGAGCTGTTTAAATCAGGCAAACACTCCACACCTAACTCCACTACATTCTTTTGTTTGTGAAGTTGGATGAAGATCCACATTTATAAAAGAAAGGTGAATACAAGAGACGAGTTGCTCGCTCGCATTCTGGATGCCTCTGCCCCATAAAGAAACATGAAGACAAACTCAGATGAACAACATACAATCCTCACACACGAGTTGTAAAGTGCATTGAGGATGATGGTGGGATTTTCAGACATTTATTGTGAACTGTAACAAATCTGTCTTTTCTGTGTTACAAATCAGCCATTTAGACATTAAACTACAATTGAAATAAAATTAACAAGAAGTAATTTCTCTTTATTGCCACTCAAATGCTTTTGTACCTGTAGCTTCAAATAGCTCCATCTCGGTAACTATTCAGAATTATACTGACCTTTCCTCCTGAATCACCCTGTATATCTTGTCTCAGATACCAATATAAGTACAGAGTCTTCATAAAAGGACTGGGTGATTGTTAACGCTTCCCCCCCCCCCCC
>Ga0209628_10004574_pt1 | contig 10047 bp, 7 predicted proteins | sample TergutCu122P4_FD_187285 | JGI IMG/M metagenome (GOLD analysis project Ga0209628, IMG submission 187285) | Cubitermes ugandensis P4 segment gut microbial communities from Kakamega Forest, Kenya - Cu122 P4 (SPAdes) (version 2) | ecosystem: Host-associated > Arthropoda: Insects > Digestive system >... | reverse complement strand
AAACTTGACGTAGAATGGGGACGAGATAATGTTTTGAAAAAAACATTTCCGCCAACTAAAAAACTAAAACTAAACCCCACAAAAATAAATGAAATTCTTGACGAAATTTACCCAAATTACGTGGAAGTAAAACGGGCAGAAGAAGTACCAAAAGACACCATTTTGCTTGATTATCTTCAAAAAACGCTTCAAAATCCGTCCAAAATCATTGTCATTTCTTGCCTTGACGATGCAAGTGTTTATTTTTCAAAATTAAATCCTATCCTAGAGCAAGTCGGACTGAAAAAATCTTTAACCGACTGTTTTCGTTGTTCTTACATCGCAATATTTTCCAAAAACAAAGTCTATTTTGAGAAAAACGGTCAGCGAGGACGAGCCATTCATAAAAAATTAAATATTAACGATGTTTCTTTTTATATTTCTTCAGGCGGATTTGAAAATTTAACATCAAAGATAGTAATAAACGATGAATATTATAGTTGTTCCAAACGCGGATTAAATTTTGTTATTTTCAACACTAAAACCAAATGTATAGAAGATAGTTTTAATGTAGATTTTTTTGGTGATAAAAATTTGAAGATAAATAGATGTTATCAACAATAATATGTTCAAAAATAGTAAAATAAATTCGATTTAGCGTTTGTTTTTTGCTTACCTTTGCGCAAAATCAAATACACTCGGAAATGAATGTTAAAAAAGAAAACATTGGACATCTAAATGAGTTAATAACCGTTGAATTTTTTCCTGACGATTATCAGTCTGAAGTGGAAAAATCATTGAAAGATTTCAAACGGAAGGCAAACATTCCCGGATTTCGTAAAGGAATGGTCCCTATGGGAATGGTCGAAAAGATGTACGGAAAATCAGTACGCGTTGAGGAAATTTCTAAATTAACAAATGATGCCATTTATAAATATCTGAAAGAAAATAATTTGAAATTTTTCTTTGACCCAATAGCACATCCAGATAAAACTATCGGAGATTTTGAAAATGCAGATAATTTTAGTTTTTCCTTCGAAATTGGACTTCGTCCAGAAGTTGTTTTAAATTATGACGAAGCAAAAAAAGTACTTAAATACAAAGTTACGGCTACCAACGAAGAAATTGACACAGAAATTGTATCTTTATGTAAACGTGCAGGTACATACGCCGCCAGCGAAACGGTAGCAGAAGAAGATTTTTTAATTGTAAGCGTAACTCCCGAAGACGGAAGAGAAAAATTTACTTCCAACATTACACTTAATTACGTCAAAGAAAAGGAATTAAATAATTTTATTGGTAAAAAAATAGGCGATGAAATAGAGTTTGATACAAAAGTTGTATTTAAAAGCGATTACGAATGTTCTACTTTTTTGAAGGTGAAAATAGATGATTTAGAATCTGTTCCAACAACGGTACATATTAAAATTGACTCCATTCACCATATCGTTCCTGCCGAGTTAAATGCCGAGTTTTTTGCAAAAATGTTTCCCGAAGGTGATGTAACGGATGAGGTTGGATTGAGAAAAATTATGAAAGAACAAATCGAATTTCGGCATGTGAATGATACCAATGCTTTGTATCGACACAATGTAATGGACGCTTTAATGGAACATACCTCGTTATCTTTGCCAGACAATTTTATAAAAAAATATTTGGTCGAAAATAGAGAAGAATATACCGTTGAAAACATAGAAGAAAAATACAATGATATTAAGAAAGCAATTAATTATCAACTAATTGAAGAACAATTAGCAAAAGACAGCAATATTGAGGTTGGTAAGGAAGATATATTAGATTACATAGACAAATATATTCGTCAAACATATTTCGGTACAATTCAAACTTTGAATGTCGAGCAGGAAGAACGCATAAAACAACTTTCTGCTGAAATGATGAAAAACAAAGAAAATGTAAATAATGTTTATGAAAATATATTCTTTGATAAATTAATTCGTTCACTAATAGAAAAGTTAAATCCCAAAATTAAAGAATTGACGTTCAAAGATTTTGTGGACAAACTTAGCGGAAAAAAAGAAAAAAAAATAGAAAGTAAAAAGCAAAAAATAGAAAAAATTACAAGAGATGATGCACCCCCCATTACGGAAAAAGCAACAAAAACTCCCGCAAAAAAAGCAAAAAAAGTAAATGAATAAAAAAAAGCGTATTTGCGTCTATTTATATAATGTATGCAAACATCAAAAGTTAATCAATATTTTTCTCGGTTTATAGGTAATCCAAAAGAAGAAGATAGAAGAAAAGAAGCAGAATTTTTCAATAAAAAAGGAGTTCCTGCTCGGGATAATGAAATGTGGCGGGATTTTTCTTGGGAGAAAATTATAGACAATAATTACACGCTGCAACAACAAGCAGATGATTATCAACCTGTGGAAACGTTTTTTAATTGTGCCATACAAAACATTGATTCTTATATGTTTACGTTCCTAAATGGGTGGTATGTACACAAAAATATTCCGCTGACAATTTTTCCAAATGGAGTTACAATCGGTAGTTTGAAGGCGGCAAAAGATATTTCTAATCCGCTGATTTTGCCGTATTTACACGATATGGAAAAAACTACTCACACGGGACTTTACCACCTAAACGGTGCCTTGTGGCAAGACGGTTTTTTTATCTATATACCTGATAATGTGCATCTTGACAGACCCATACAAATGGCAAATTTGGTCAAAACGCATCAAAATTTGTTTATCAACACGCGGAATTTGGTAATTGTCGGTAAAAATGCTTCGTTGAAACTAATTCATTGCGATGACACGCTGGAAAGCAAAAATACGCTCATCAACGGGGTTACGGAAATTATTGTGGATAAAAATTCGCATTTTGACTATTTTAAGTTTGAAAACAAAGAAAATAATTCGGTTTTGCTCAACAATGTGCAGATTTATCAATACGCTGATACTGAGGTAAATACAAACACGCACACGTTCAACGGCGGACTTGTACACAATACGATTCAATGTTCGTTATTGCAGCCGCATTCGTCTATCAATTTTAACGGATTGTATATGGCGGATAAAAATCAGAACGTAACTAACTGTTTGCGTGTCAATCATTTAGCGTCAAATACTACGAGTCGGCAATTATACAATGGAATGATAGATGATGCGGCATCGGCACGTTTTGTCGGACATATTTTTGTCGCCCCTGATGCCCAAAAAACAGAGGCTAATCAGTTGAATCGCAATATTTTACTGACTGATGAATCGTCAATTATTACCAAACCATTTTTAGAAATTTATGCAGATGATATAAAATGCAGTCACGGGGCAACGGTCGGACAATTAGATGAAACGGCGATTTTTTATTTGCGTTCCCGCGGAATTTGCGAAAAAAATGCTCGTATTTTGCTTATGCACGCCTTCGCAAAAGAAATTATTGATAAGATAAGTATCTCATCTTTAATTGATTACACCGAAGAACTTGCCCGCAAACGATTAACAGGAGAAAATATTTCGTGTTCGCTATGTGCCGTCTGCTGCGAAAATAAACCCATAGATTTTGAAATAAATATGCCGGAAGTTTGAAAAAATGAAAAAAAGTAAAATAAAAAAAAAATTTAAAAGTAAAGCCACATTATTTGTCTGTAGTTTTCTTTTTTTATTGTTTTTTGTTGTTATTACGAATAAATTTTTCGGTTTTAGAAAAGGTGATACTTATGGTTGGGACGAGTTTTTTTCCCCTTTATTAATTCTTTGTTCATTGGGCTTTGCCTCGTGGATGACGTGGGTTGCCTTTGATGAATGGGGTAATGTTTAATAGAGGTGTTTGGGAGGGGGAATAGTAATTGTTTTGTTCTGTTTGTAATTCTTATTATTGTAAAGGGAATACGTTAGAACTATGGTGTGCATAAAATTTAACCTTTAAAAAAACAATGATACTTTTCAAGTGAAAGAGAGGGTATTTTGTTCCAAGTTAAGTAAATACTTTTTATTCTCTATTCCACCTGCGTAACCGACTAAATCGCCGTTTATTCCCACTACTCTATGACAAGGAACAATAATAGAAATTGGATTACGGTTATTTGCCAATCCCACAGCACGGTAGCCTTTGGGAGAACCGACCGCTTCAGCAAGACGCTTATAATTCCAGATTTTTCCGTATGGTATTGTTTGCAGTGCTTCCCAAACTTGTACTTGAAACTCCGTTCCTATCAATTTTATCGGAATATCAAAGTTTTTTCGCTCACCTGCAAAATATTCTGTAAGTTGTTGAAATGTTGTTTTTATCAATGTCGTTTCTTTTTTTTCTATACTACAAAAATCTACTTTGTACTTTATTTTTGCAATACAATCGTTTTCTTCAACTATACAAAGTTCACCAAGCGGCGTTTGGTATGAGTAATAATATTGCATACCTGTCTCTTTTCGGTATCTATCTCAATATTTTTAATTCTTTCCCCACTTTTACAAAGGCTGTGATTGCCTTATCTAACTGTTCTGTTTCGTGGGCGGCAGATAACTGGACGCGAATACGGGCTTGGTCTTTCGGAACAACAGGGTAACTAAATCCAATGACATAAATACCTTCTTCCAATAGTCTGTCGGCAAACTTGGACGCCAAAGCAGCATCGTAAATCATTACCGCACAAATGGCTGATTTCGTGGGTTTTATATCAAATCCTGCGGACTTCATTCTGCTAATAAAATAATCGGTATTTGCGTGAAGTTTGTCTTGTAATTCGTTGGTTTCGTCCATCAATTCAAACATACGTATTCCCGCCGCTGCAACCATTGGAGGAATCGAATTGGAAAATAAATACGGACGAGACCGCTGACGAAGTATTTCAATAATTTCCTTTTTTCCCGTTGTAAAACCGCCAATCGCACCGCCAAAGGCTTTTCCCAGCGTGCCTGTAATAATTTCGACTTTTCCGCGGCAATTATACAATTCTGTTACTCCACGACCCGTATTTCCCACAACGCCAGCCGAATGACTTTCGTCCACCATAACCATCGCATCGTATTTGGCTGCCAATTCCAAAATGGCTGTCATCGGAGCAACGTTGCCGTCCATAGAAAACACTCCATCGGTAACAATTAAGCGAAAACGGCATTTTTGAGCGTCCTGCAACTGTTTTTCTAAATCTGCCATATCGGCATTTGCGTAGCGGAAACGCTGTGCTTTACACAAACGTACGCCGTCAATGATAGATGCGTGGTTCAACGCATCGGAAATAACGGCATCTTCTTCGGACAAAAGCGGCTCAAACACACCCCCGTTTGCATCGAAACAAGCGGCATACAAAATTGTATCCTCCGTACCGAAAAAATTAGCGATTTTTTCTTCTAATTTTTTATGCAAGTCAGACGTTCCGCAAATAAACCGCACCGAAGCCATTCCATAACCCCGACTTCGCAGACAATCAACGGCTGCATTTTCTAATTTTTTGTTATTTGCTAATCCCAAATAGTTATTGGCACAAAAATTCAACACTTCTTTTCCCGTATTTATCTTAATTTTTGAAAACTGGGAAGACACCAAAACTCGTTCATTTTTATATGTTCCTGCTGCTTTTATCTCATTTATTTGCTCAGCAAGATGCTTTTGAAATTTATCGTACATACTTTTTTATTTTAATAATTTTGAACTTGCAAAGGTAGTATTTTTTTATTTAATTCGTAATTAAAATAAAAATTGTACCTTTGCGAAAAATAAATGAAAATGCGAACAAAAGAAGAAATTGTAAAAAATTGGCTTACAAGGTACACGGGCTTGCCAATTGAAAAATTTGGCGAGTACATACTGCTGACAAATTTCGATTACTATGTAGAATTATTTGCTCACACGTATCAAGTTGACACTGTCGGCGGAGATAAAACAATGTTAAACGCCACAGCGGAGAATATTACCATTATAAATTTTTCTATTGGCAGTCCTATGGCGGCAACTATTATGGATTTGCTATCGGCTATCAATCCCAAAGCCGTACTGTTTTTAGGAAAATGTGGGGGCATTAAGCCGTATAATAGGTTAGGAGATTTTATTTTGCCTATTGCGGCTGTTCGCGGTGAGGGTACATCTAACGACTATTTTCCGCCGGAAGTTCCCGCTTTGCCTGCTTTTAACTTGCAGAAGACAACGTCAAGCAGCATCCGAGATGCAGGACAGGATTATTGGACAGGAACAATTTATTCTACAAATCGGCGAGTGTGGGAACACGATGAAGAATTTAAAAAATATTTGCGTAAAATTCGTGTAATGGGCGTAGATATGGAAACTGCAACACTTTTTAGCGTAGGGTTTTACAATCGCATTCCAACAGGTGCCTTGCTTTTAGTGTCCGACCGACCTATGTTGGCAGACGGCATTAAAACCACCGAAAGCGATGATTTGGTTACTAAAAATTTTGTCAATTTGCACCTAAATATTGGCATTCGTTCTCTTCACAAACTTATGGAAGAAAATAGCACCATCAAACATTTACGATTCGAGTTATAAGGTAGCATTTTTTTACCTATACAAAACATTATAAGCCTGATTTGTAATTTCAATAAAAAATTGTACATTTGCAATACGTAATTAAAAAATTATATCCGATTATAAATTTCGATATAAAGTAAAGAAAATCAGTATGAATAAGTGGACTTTTTCCGATGAAATGAATCAGGTTATAAGTATTAGTTCGGTCGAGGCGCAGCAACTTCGTTCCAATACTATCGGAATTGAGCATGTTTTTTTGGCTATGATAGATGCTAATTTGGACTTGACAAAAGGAATTTTTAGTCGTTTTGAGTTGGATACTGAGCGTCTTCGGCAGCGAATTACGGCTCAGGTGGCAAATAATGGAAATGAAGTGAGTTATGCAGGAAAATCAATACCGCTTATTAAGCAGACCGAGCGGTTGTTTGATTTGGCTGGACTGTTTGCCAAGCGGCACGGAAATCTTCAAATCGAAGTTGAACACGTTCTGTTGGCGATTTTGTGGAAAAAAGACAATTATTTGCACGGACTTCTGCAAGAATACGGTTTGACGGTCGAAAAATTAGAATCTTATTTGGTAGAACAAAATAAAATCAGTGCTGATGCACCTCAAATGACGGTTGATGCTCCTCCAGAAGACGAATTTTTAGATGAAAAACAGGAATCTGGCGACCAAAAATCGCGTGCTACCAAACAAGGAGGCGGATTTTTAAAGAAAAGTACAACCCCCGTTTTAGATGCTTTTGGTCGAAATTTAAACAAAGCAGCCGAAGATGGAAAATTAGACCCCATCGTTGGAAGGGAAAAAGAATTGGAACGCATCGCACAAATTTTGAGCCGTAGGAAAAAGAATAACCCCATTTTGATTGGCGAGCCGGGCGTAGGAAAATCTGCCATTGCCGAAGGCTTGGCACTTCGCATAAAAGAACGGACAGTTCCGCGTATTTTAATGGATAAACGTGTGGTAGCCTTAGATTTAGCCTCTATGGTGGCGGGAACAAAATACAGAGGTCAGTTTGAGGAACGAATGAAATCCTTGCTTATGGAATTGGAAGCCGACCCCAACGTAATCTTGTTTATTGATGAAATTCACACCATTGTTGGTGCTGGAAATGCTTCGGGTTCTTTGGACGCATCAAATATGTTCAAACCTGCTTTGGCACGCGGAGAATTGCAATGTATCGGGGCTACAACTTTGGACGAATATCGCAAAAATATTGAATCTGACGGGGCTTTGGAACGCCGTTTTCAAAAGGTAATGATTGACCCGACAACGCAGGAAGAAACTATACAAATTCTTCAAAATATTAAAACAAAATACGAAGACCATCATTTAGTAAATTATACCGATGAGGCTCTTCGGTCTTGCGTTTTGCTCACACAACGTTATATTACAGATAGATGTCTGCCCGACAAGGCTATTGACGCTTTAGACGAAGCGGGTGCGAGGGTGCATATTCACAACATCGGAACGCCTGATGATATTTTAGATATTGAAAAACAATTAGATGCTTTAGCAGAGAAAAAACGAATGGCTATTCAGCAGCAACTTTACGAAGAGGCGGCTAAACACAGAGACGAGGCTAAAAAGTTGGAAACCAAGTTGGAAGAGGAGAAAAAAGCGTGGGAAAAAGAGGTGCATTTGCAGCGGGCAGAAGTAACCGAAGAAACAGTTGCCGATGTCGTTGCGATGATGTCTGGCGTTCCTGTAAAGCGAATTAGCAAAAATGACGGCGACCGATTGGCAAATATGGAGGAAGAGTTGGAAAATATTGTTATCGGACAAAAAGAGGCTATTCAGAAGATAAGTCGTGCCATTCGCAGAAATAAAGTCGGCTTGCAAGACCCGAACAAACCCATCGGAACGTTTATGTTTTTAGGTCCAACGGGAGTTGGTAAAACCTTCTTATGCAAAGTGTTAGCAAAATATCTTTTCGACAGCGAAGATGCAATGATACGAATTGATATGAGCGAATATATGGAAAAATTCAGTATTTCGCGTTTGGTGGGTGCTCCTCCGGGCTATGTCGGCTACGAAGAAGGCGGACAACTAACCGAAAAAGTGAGGCGTAAACCCTACTCTATCATTTTGTTAGACGAAATTGAGAAGGCACACCCAGACGTTTTCAATATTTTACTGCAAGTCTTTGATGACGGACATCTCACAGACGGTCTGGGCAGGAAAGTTGATTTCAAAAATGCGATTATAATTATGACCTCCAACGTGGGCAGTCGTCAATTAAAAGATTTCGGACAAGGTATTGGGTTTTCCACCGCTGCACGCAAAGAATCTCACGGAAAAGATGCTCAAAAAGTGTTGGAAGATGCTCTTAATAAGCAATTTGCCCCCGAATTTGTAAACCGCATAGACGATACCGTTATTTTCAACCCGTTGGAAAAAGAAGACATTTGCAAAATCATTGACATTGAGATAAAGCACGTCTATAATCGTATGGCTGAGTTGAATATTGAGTTTGAATTAAGTCAAACCACCAAAGATTTCATTGTTGAAAAGGGTTGGAGTTCACAATACGGCGCTCGTCCGCTAAAACGTGCTATTCAAAAATACATCGAAGATCTTGTAGCCGAAGAAATGATAAACGGCAACATAAAAGACGGCGATAAAATTATACTCGACTACAACGAAAATAGCGATGAGATAGAGGTGAAAAAAGAGGAAAAGTAAATTTTTTTTAATTTCTCCCGAATATTTTTAGAAATCTTTACTCGCCTATGTGTAATTGGAAATTTTTGTGTACATTTGCAATATGAGTTTTATTTCAGAGATAGATACTTCTTGGTCTTTATTTTTAGATAGAGATGGTGTTATTAATCGGCAAATTGTTGAGGGATATGTGCAAAATATTTCTTCTTTTTGTGTTTTGGAAGGAGTCGTAGATGCGATGGTTATTTTAAAAAAACGGTTCGGACGTATTTTTGTGGTTACCAATCAACAGGGAATAGGAAAAAAAATGATGACAATCAACGATTTGCAACTTATCCATAATTATATGGAAAATAAACTTGGTGTTACCTTTGACGGAATATATTTTAGTCCACACCTTGCTCAAGAAAATAATGTAATGCGAAAACCAAATTCTGGTATGGCATTTCAGGCAAAAAAAGATTTTCCAGAAGTAAATTTTGAAAAGTCGGTAATGGTAGGAGATTCTGCAAGTGATATTCAATTTGGAAAAAATATTAAAATGAAAACAGTTTATATTTCTACATTGGAGGAAAATTTGGGGGCAGATATAGTTTGTCCCTCCTTATATGACTTTGCAAAAATGCTTTCTTAATTTGCACTTCTTTTGGCGTAATTCTACATTTTATTTGTGAACTCGTTGCTGAAAATAATTGTTTGTCCAAGTATTTTAAATTTTTTCACACTAAACATTAATCATTATATCCTCATCCACCCCATTCGGCAGAGTTACTTTCAGTTTTGGATTTTGTTTCATTGCCCGCTTTATTGCTGCAATTGCACCTTCGTTTCTTGCCCACGAGCGGCGGGAGATGCCGTTGTTTACGTCCCAGAAGAGCATCATTTCCAATCGTTTGTCGGCTTCTTTTGTACCGTCGAGCAGCATACCGAAGCCGCCGTTGATGACCTCGCCCCAGCCC
>Ga0209628_10004573_pt1 | contig 10048 bp, 9 predicted proteins | sample TergutCu122P4_FD_187285 | JGI IMG/M metagenome (GOLD analysis project Ga0209628, IMG submission 187285) | Cubitermes ugandensis P4 segment gut microbial communities from Kakamega Forest, Kenya - Cu122 P4 (SPAdes) (version 2) | ecosystem: Host-associated > Arthropoda: Insects > Digestive system >... | reverse complement strand
GACGGAATAAGCCCGCCGCATACATGGGAAAATTTTTATGATTTTATCGAAAAATACGGTTATGAACACCCCGTATGGGCGGAAGATAAAGTCAGCGGGATCAAATCGGGCCACGGCGGAATGGATTATCTTGTCATAAGCGAATTTGTAAAAAGCGCGGCAACGATGAGCGAGCCGCCGATCGACACATATGAAGCGGCTTTGCTTACAAGTATAACGCCATTGTCTGAAAGATCGATCATACTCGGATCGCAGCCTGTGGAAGTCCCCGATTTTACACACGGATTATTTATGACGAGATAAAAAATTTGATCTATAATTTTGATATATTATATCGTAGGGGCAACCCTCGCGGTTGCCCTAAATACGAATAAAAAAATAATTTTAGGGGGATAGAATCATGTCAATGTTAGAAAAAATCAAATCGCTTGGGATCGTGCCCGTCGTGAAAATAGACGACGCCGAAAAAGCCGTCCCGTTAGCCGAAGCTTTATGCCGCGGCGGACTGCCGTGCGCCGAAATCACGTTCAGGACGGAACAGGCCGAAGAAGCGATCAAACGCATATCAAATGCCATGCCCGATATGCTTGTCGGGGCGGGAACGGTCCTCACTCCGGCGCAGGCGGATAAAGCCCGGGCGGCAGGCGCGAAATTTATCGTCAGCCCGGGATTGAATCCAACGGTAGTAGAACATTGCCTGAATAAAAATATACCGGTATTTCCGGGTTGTTCAAGTCCGTCCGATATAGAAAAAGCGTTGGAGCTCGGATTAAACTGCGTGAAATTTTTTCCGGCGGAACAGGCGGGGGGAATCGCCGCGATCAAAGCGATGGCCGCGCCTTACGGCAATCTTTCGTTTTTGCCGACGGGGGGAATAAACGAAAAAAACCTGAACGATTATTTATCTTTTGACCGCGTGATCGCATGCGGCGGCTCGTGGATGGTCGACGCGAATTTGATCGCCGCGGGAAATTTCACGGCGATAGAAGATATGACCCGCGCCGCCATACACACAATGCTTGGATTTGAACTCGCGCATATAGGCGTAAATAATAGCGACGAAAACGAAGCGGGTAAAACCGCGAAATCGTTCTCGGATATATTCGGGTTCGCGTATAAACCGGGGAACAGTTCGATATTTGCGGGCGGTTATATCGAAGCGATGAAAGAACCGTTTCTGGGATTGCACGGGCATATCGCGATCCGCACGAATTATATCAGCCGCGCCGTGAATTTTTTGGAATCAAACGGAGTCAAATTGAAAAACGGGACGGAAAAATATAATGACAAGGGCAAGCTGGCGGCCGTATATCTCGAAAACGAAATCGGCGGGTTCGCCGTGCATTTGGTGCAAAAATAATTGATAAAATTAAAATTTAAAAATAAAAAATTAAGGGAGAAGCGATTATGAAAAATTATAATTTTAAAAGGACGCTGTCGGTTGTTTTATTTCTTGCGATGATGATGTCCTGCTGCGTTTTCGGGGTTTCATGCGCTAAGGACAGCGCGACGGCGGATACGAAAAATACGGATAATAAATCCCCGGACGCGCAGGAAAATAATATTGCGCAGGAATCGGATGCCGATCCGTTTGACCCGAAATTGCCGGCAATGGATTTCGGAGGTTCGGAATTCAGGATTTTAAACGTGAATCAGGAAACTATGTGGTGGGCGATTTCGGATCTCGACATGGAAATCGACAATATTGACGTAATAGGCACCGCCCTGAACGACCCTGTCGTAAACGACGCTATTTATAAAAGAAACAGGAACATAGAAGAAAAATATAATTTTATTATTAAAGAAACGAGAGTCTCGGGCGACAAAGTCGCCTCGACGTTAAAAAACAGCGTAAAAGCGGGGCTTGACGATTATGATTTGTTCTCGCCGCAGACAAACGCCGCGCCGAATCTCGCGACAAGCAATTTACTGATCGACTTGAACAAAGTGCCGTACCTGGATTTCGACAATCCGTGGTGGAACAATTCTGTGAGCCATTATTTTTCTGTCGGCAAAAGGTTATTTTTTACCTGTTCGGATTTTACGATTTCGGATAAAGACAACGTCGCCGTATTTATGTACAATAAAAAGCTCGCCGAAACCCTCGGCATCGACGGCGCGGAGACTTTATATCAACTTACGGAACAAGGTAAGTGGACTTTTGACAAATTTGTCGAATTATGCAAAGCCGCTCCCGCCGACCTTAACGGCGACGGAATCATAAAAGGCTCGGAAGACAGATACGGGCTTTCGTGCTGCGGCTGGCTGTACGGTTATCTTGTCGCCGGATTTGGCGAAGTCGTCATACAAAAAGACGCCGACGACATGCCGTATATTGCCTGTAAAACCGAACGGTTTGCCGATGCTTACGCCACTATGGTGGACTTTCTGTTTCAGCGCGATGTTGTCGTGAGGGAGTTCACCGATACCCCTAACTTAAAAACAGAAGAAATGTTCGCGAATGACAAAGCCCTGTTTTGCGCGCAGGTTTTATCCTGCGTAAGGTTATATAAAAACATGGGGAGCGATTTCGCGTTATTGCCGTTCCCGAAATTAAACGAGGCGCAGGAAAAATACTGCACGCCCGCTTTGTGGTCGCAATGCCTGGTTATCCCGACGACAAACCCGAATCTGGAAAAAACGGGGTTCATTCTCGAAGCCCTGAGCGCGGAGAGCAGAAAAATCACGATTCCCGCATATTATGAAATATCGATCGGCACAAAATATCTGCGCGACGAAATTTCTGTCCGTATGCTCGATATAATACTTGAAAACAGGATATACGACATAATAGAATCAATGTATAACTGGGGCGGTTTCGCGGGCGCGTTTTCAACCGCGGCTTCAAAAGGAGATAAAAACTTCGCGTCCCTGATAGAAAAACACGAAGCCAAAATTCAGACGGCAATGCAAAAAACGATCGACGCGTTTGCGAATATAGATTAATACAGGTTTCGGTTTATATGTTTTATATGTTATATATGTTTTATACGAGGAGGTATATTTTATGCCAAGAGTGATAACATTCGGCGAAATCATGCTGCGGCTCGCGCCCGAAGGATATTTGCGATTCACGCAGGCGGACAAACTCGGCGCGACATTCGGGGGAGGCGAAGCGAATGTAGCGGTGTCTTTGGCGCATTTCGGCGTAGACGCGGCGTTTGTCACAAAACTGCCCAATAACGATGTAGGCCAGGCCGCTGTAAATTCTTTGCGGCGTTTCGGGGTCGATACAAATAAAATCAAACGCGGCGGCGCGCGCGTGGGCATTTATTATTTAGAGAAAGGCGCGAGCCAGAGAGCGTCAAAAGTCATATATGACCGCGCGGGTTCTTCTATTGCAACGGCGACATCGGAAGATTTTGACTGGGATCATATATTGAACGGCGCAGATTGGTTTCACTTCACCGGGATAACTCCGGCGCTCGGCGGTAAACTTCCCGAAATATGCGCGGAAGCCTGCCGGATCGCGAAAAGTAAAAATATAACGGTGAGCTGCGATTTGAATTACAGAAAAAATTTATGGTCGAAAGATACCGCGAAAGAAGTCATGGGCAGTTTAATGCAGTATGTCGACGTTTGTATCGCGAACGAAGAAGACGCGGGCGACGTGTTCGGCATCAAAGCCGGCGCTACGGATATAACCGGCGGCAAATTGAGCCATGAAGGATACAAAAGCGTCGCGTATCAGTTAAAAGAACGTTTCGGGTTCAAAAAAGTCGCGATCACATTGCGCGGGTCGATTTCCGCGAGCGACAATAATTGGGCGGGCATGTTATACGACGGCGAAAATTATTATTTTTCCAAAGATTACGCCGTACACATCGTCGACCGCGTAGGGGGCGGCGACAGTTTCGGAGCGGGGCTGATCTATTCGACGCTTTCGGGAAAATCGCCGCAGGACGCGCTGGAATTTGCCGTCGCGGCGAGCTGCCTGAAACATACGGTCGAGGGCGATTTTAATTTAGTATCGGTCGACGAAGTCGAGAAGTTATGCGAAGGCGACGGCAGCGGCAGGGTGCAGAGATAATTGCGAATTATTAGTAGGGGCGTTGCATGTTGATTCCGCCCCTACATTATATTTGCAAATTTTATAAATATTATTTTTTCTTTGGTTTAATGATCGGATATATTTCTTTGCCGAAAGTCCCGTTTACAACCAAAGCCGCGCTTAAATAAACAGCGAAAATTCCCGCGACAAGAAGCGCGATTCCGGCTATGTATTTGGCGACGGGAATCATATCCGCAGGCAATACACCGAGATTTAACAATGTTTTAAACGGTAAAGCAACGTCGACGGCGAGTATGATACATGACAATAAACTAAATGTTTTTAAGAACGCCGGAGTCCAAAGCAAAAGAACTGCGGTTAGTGCGATCCATGCGTATCCGTCAACGCGGGTATCAAGCGGCGCCCCGTCCATTATGCCTTTGTATTTGTAAAACATTTCTAATCCGTTGACAAACATAAAAAACGCGCTGAAAAACAAAAAAGTATTTCCTCCCGGTAAATTTCCGCTTTTAAGGTCGAGAAGCCCGACGATGACCTGAACCAAAAACCCGCCGATAAGCCAGCAGCCGAGAAGCGGCAAACTTTCTTTTGCGTTATAGAGGCCGGTAAGCTGTCCGAAAAAACAAAAACATACTGCGGCGAGAGCGACCAATCCGGCCGGGGTTGGGTTTGCCCATTCTTTTGTCTGAACTTTAACTTCTTTAACTTCTTTAATTTCTTGTGAATTTTCCATTGTGATTTTTTCCTCCGATTTTTAATAAATTTATTTATTTTATGTTTTAATAACATACAAAAATGATAAACAAAATAATAAAAATAATCAAAAAAGAGGTTCCGTCAGCGTTTTGCTGATGAAACCTCTCTAAATTTTTATACTTAGATGATTTGTTTCAATCCCCAGCGCAACGCCAAACAGCATTATCAATAAAGATAATGCTAATTATAATAATAATGGCGTTGTTGGAACGGTTAAAACAATTCATAATAACTTTGCGCTCCTGAAAGAATATTAAAAGTTATAATATCATAAACAATTTAGCTTGTCAATGGGGTAAAGTATTAATATATTAAAATTTGCGGAATTTAACAGAATATTCACAATATTTCAAAACAAACCGTTATATCATTTTTTGTTTTCATTTCTTTTTCTATCAATCTGATCCTGTATAAATAATCCCGCTGCCAATCGCGTTTCAACCTTGCGTCAGTCAGTTCGATTTCATCAATATCGATAGAAAAATCCGAATTGCTGAAAGTCATTTTTATATCTTCGCTTAACTGTATGATATTTGCGTTTGTTTCTGATATTTTTGATATTTCTGATATTATGGGCTTATTTGCACATAACAAATGAAATACAAACGGCGCGTCGCATTGTTTCAAAAGATATTGATCCTGTATAACAAGTGATTTGCCATGTTCGAATATAAATTCCCGTATGTATGATTCGATCCCCGCGTTTTCCGGATATGCGGTCTTTAATTGCATCGATAATTTCGTGATATTGTTTTCATGCGTATAATTTACGTCATCCGCATGATATTCTTTCCCGGCGATTTGATCGAATCCGTTCATAGCCGGCAGATTATGATAACATGACTGCATTGTCCATATATTATATCTCTCGCCGCTGAACGTCTGTTTTGTGTAAGTCCCCACTCCCGCGTCAATTATAACGGGATTTTCGTTAAAATATAATATAAAATGCCCGATGTCGTTATGATTGTGGCTTTCTTCGTTATGTCCGCCTTTCGCCGATAGAAACATGCCCGATTGACTGCCTTCGTTATCCCGCGCAATTAATATTTCCGTGCCGTCGAACCAATGAACTTTCGGCGGTACGAAATTTTTACCGGTATAATCTTTCTGAAACAGCGATTTTAATTCCCTGTATATATGAAAAGAAGGGGCGCGTAAATTTTTATTGTTTGATTTTGAAAGTATTTCATTTGTGAAACCGATCAGATTGCCGTCGCTGATATATTCGCCGATCCTTGCGAGAAGTTTCGCGGGCGCTCCCGGCCGCGCCGGACCGTCTGCGAAGTTGACATAATAATCTTTGCCTATATAAACCCGGTAAATATAACGCGCCATGTTTTTTATCAGTTCTTCGCCGAAAATATTGATTTCGCCGTTTGTGATATCAAGTAATATTTCTAAATAGTCAAATAAAGCCGCTCCCGCCGCGCCGAAATATCCCGGACCTTCGTCGCATGCCCCGTCGCTGTTGTATGAATTAATAAAAACATCCGAACTTTTCGCGGTTTTTTCGATCCTTTGAAGCAAACGTGCTTTGTCTTTTTCGAAAACGGCGAAAGCGATCAAAACATTTGAATTGATCCACGGATTCCAGTTGTTCACGGCCCTTTCGGTAAAACCCATATACCAGAAGTGATTATATTTTAAATATGGCGTAAGGATTCTTTTATCGATTTCGATTTCCATTCTGCGTTTGACGGTCGGCGAATGTTGATTAATAATATCGCCTAAAAAATAATATACAAACGATATTGCCGAACCTGTTTCGGCTGAAAATAAATCCACGAACGTTTCAAATTCAATATCGGGCAATTCGCCTTTGTTGTTATGCGCGGGAACAACCCATGACGTTTCTTCGCATACCGCCCAGATTAAATCGATTATTGTGTCGATATATTCGCCGCTTGCATCAATACATTCGGCTATTGTCAACGCCATTAAATTTTCGCGCCGCTCAAAATAAACAGATTCATATTTTGACCGGTCGCCGTTTCTTGTAAAATTCATATACATCGTGGCGGGCAGGGAAATAAACTGGTTGCCTTTTAATTTTTCGGCTTCTGTTTTGAAATATTGTTTCACATTTCCGGGAAGATTTTCCCATGCTTCGCGGTTGCTATATTTGGGGATTGAACGCAGATCGTTTGATAAAATTGTCGCAAGATTTTTTTCTTTTAATAATTCATAAATCATATATTTTCCCTCGTGTTTATTTGTTTCTATTATAAATTTATAATAATATAAATATGTGAAGAAAATATAACAAAAAATCAAAAAAGGACGTTTCTGCCGATTTTAAATAATTCGGCGAACCATCCCCAAGTGTTGTGTAAAATTCACAAATTCAGCTTTATTTTATAAGTTATATCGCGTATATTATATTATGGCAGAATTATTTTCTATGCGTTCTTATTTTTACCATAGAAACGGAGTGTTTATATTAAAAACGGAGGTAGTTTATGAAAAAAAGAATTTCTGCATTAATCTTTATTGGGATTATTTTCTTTGCAGCTATTGTACTTACAGGCTGTTCAAATGATAAAGCCGGCAAAGATTTATCAATTACGGAATTTATCGACAAGCGCGTCGCGCAATTCTCAAATAATCCCGAAGTTTACGCCAGATATAACATGAAAAGTTTTGTTCTCACAAAAGAACAATGGAAATCAATACGAATTTTATTTGATGAAAAAAATTGGACGGAATTGGAAAGTTATCAACTTCCCGAAAGAAGTGTTGAAACCGGTTTTATGTCGTTTCACAGCGTTGCCGACACGGCGGTGTTTTTGATTCCTGAACTTATAGTATATACGGTTGAAATTATAGACGATACGACTTTGAAAAATAGATATTATACGATTGATAAAGAAACGGTTGAATTGATAGAAAAACAAGTGGCAATTTACGCCGCTGCTTATGTGCCGCCGCCGGATCCGGACAGTAAGGGCGGTTAAAGCCACAAAAGAACGGTTCTGTTGTGTCATCTTCGCACAGGAGAACCGTTCCCATATGTTTCTGTTTCAAAAAAACAATCTTTTTTTTCTTCCTTTTTCAAATTCTATATTTTCCCCTCTGAATCCGTATTCTTTTACGTCGATTTTGACAAGAATCGCGTCATCGCCGATTTTTTCGATGCTGTCCCATAAAATCACCAGGCTTTTGCTTCTGCCGAATCCGAACAATTTGCCGTCGCACGGGACGATAATCGAAACAAGCCTCCCGCTGTTTACGTCGACTTCAACGTCGTCGACACAGCCGAGCCTCTTGCCGTCGCATATGTTTATAACGTCTTTATCTTTTAAAGCGTTTATACAGCAGCCCATTTATTTCATTCCCCTCAATTTATAATATAATACAAATCAATCCGCCGCTGCCTTCGTTTATGATGCGTTCGAGCGTTTCGGATAATTTTTCGCGCGCGTCGAGAGGCATATGCGCGAGTTTTGTGTGCAGTCCTTCGTTGACAAGTTCGTGCAGGCTTTTGCCGAACATATTCGATTCCCATATTTTTCGAGGATCTTCCTCGAATTCATGCAATAAGAATTTTACGAGTTCTTCGGACTGTTTTTCCGTGCCGACAATCGGCGATACTTCGGTTTCAATATTCGCTTTTATCATATGTATCGATGGGGCAGATGCCCTGAGCTTAACGCCGTAACCGCCGGCTTGCTTGACTATTTCGGGTTCTTCAAGGGTTAAATCGTCTATATCCGGCGTGACGATGCCGTAACCAAATTCGTTCACTTCTTTTAAAGCCGCCGCTATTTTGCCATATTCTTTTTTGATAACGGATAATTCGCCCATTAATTTTATAAGCGCCTGTTCGTCGGTTATTTCAAATCCTGTTTGATCGCCGAGAATCCTGTAAAACAATCCGTCCACAAGTTTTATTTCAAGATGGGCCGTGCCTTCGCCGAGATTGATCGAATCTATTTTAGCGTTTAATATATTTTCGTTATCGTTTAAGTCTTTGAACGATAATTTTATTTCGCCCACTTTGTCTATTCTTCCCGCACAGTCGAGGATCGCCTGATTGATCGATTTATACAGCCAATGCGTTTCGTCGAGAGCGTTGAGCCATGAAGGCATCGTTATTTCGATTTCTTTAACGGGAAATTCAAACAAAACGAGTTCGATAATATTTTTGATATCTTCGTCGGTTAAATCGAGGCAGTTCACAAGGGCGACGGGGACTTTATATTTCGCTTCAAGTTCATAAGCGAGAGAGACCGCCTCGTCGGATTCCGGTACGGACGAATTGAGAATAATAACGAAAGGCTTGTTGATTTGTTTTAGTTCTTTCACGACTCTTTCTTCCGCGTTTATATAATTTTCTCTGGGGATTTCGCCGATCGTGCCGTCAGTCGTAACGAGAAACCCGATTGTCGAATGATCGTTTATAACTTTTTTCGTGCCGATTTCGGCGGCGGCGTCAAACGGAATTTCTTTATCGGACCACGGAGTCATGACAAGCCGGGGTTTGTCGTCTTCGAAATGTCCGATCGCTCCGGGTACGATATATCCCACGCAATCGATCATTTTGACTTTGAATGTAGTATTTTCTCCCAAATCGATTTCGACGGCGTTGTCGGGGATAAATTTGGGTTCGGTGGTCATGACCGTTTTACCGTTGGCGCTCTGGGGCATTTCATCTCTTGCGCGTTCTTTTCCGTATTCGTTTAACATGTTTGGCAAAACGAGCGTTTCCATAAATTTTTTGATCAAAGTCGACTTGCCCGTTCTGACCGGTCCGACAACTCCTGCTCCTGTCAAGTAAAGGCTGAAAAAATTAATGGTTATTTAATAGTATATTTACACTTTGTTATAATTCGTTTGAAAGTAATAAACAATTTGTATTATAACTATAAATGAGCAAATTTGAAAAAATGCACAAAAATGTAGGGCGCGGCGACCCGACGCGCCGGGATTTATGCCATTTTACGGCGTGTCGAGGTCGCCACGCCCTACAAAATATTTTGAAATTTGTGCAACACGCACATTAAAATTGCGATTTGCTCATTTATAGTTATAATGTAAAAATTTGAATTTGTCAATGCGTTTATTTTATATAGGTTTATATATTTACTTGTGAGTAAAAAGAATTAAGCAACATCGCGATAGAGAAAAAGAGAAATGCGAAGCAAGGGATTGATAAAAGCAAAAGACTTAAAATAGGACAAAGCAGGCAAAAAGTCATGGAAACAGCAAGCCAAAGAAGATTTGACAATAGCGATGGATGGAACAGAAGAACGACGAGTTTTAATCCAGCCGGAATAG
>Ga0209628_10004572_pt1 | contig 10048 bp, 8 predicted proteins | sample TergutCu122P4_FD_187285 | JGI IMG/M metagenome (GOLD analysis project Ga0209628, IMG submission 187285) | Cubitermes ugandensis P4 segment gut microbial communities from Kakamega Forest, Kenya - Cu122 P4 (SPAdes) (version 2) | ecosystem: Host-associated > Arthropoda: Insects > Digestive system >... | reverse complement strand
AAAAAACGCCGAGCATATCGGCTACTTCGCCAACGGTCGTTAAGAGGGTGTCAAACTTCTCTACGCCTCTTGTTATATTAAACCGATAGGATTTTATGTTGGTTCTTTCGGTTTCATAGAAGAATGATAATTTATCGATTGCTCGATAATTTCCCTGGTTAGCTTGTGCAAAGCTGTATATAAGCGTATTATTATCGTTATAATAACCTGTCAGCGTATCGCGCATTCTAAAAAAAGCATCAAAAAATTTGGATGACTTGTAGGACAGTTGTAACTGTGACGTAGCGCCGGTAACCGAGTTATCTGCTTTATAATTGAAAGTGGCGTCGCCGGCGTGCGTCGTCGAAAATCCCCATTTGAACTTGATGTCATAGTTGTAGTTTTCGCCATGCTTCATTGCCAACGATTGCATACCGGTTTTTTGGGCTGCCATATTCATGCAGAACATCAACAGCAAAACTATAAAAAGAAAGCCTTCCAGTACCTCAAAATTGGCTTTGTTGCGCAAAAGGCGCTTCATCGCCCAGTCAAACGAAATCAAACTGCGGGTTTTCATATTTTATTTGTTTAATACGGTGCAAAATTAACTAAAATCTGCGATATATAATACTTGCGTCCGAAAATAAAACAAAGAGACTTATTTGTTCCGCAAGCGAACATTCCATTGAGTAATAATTATTTTGTCGTTTTACGAAGTGAAACAAACAGACACATTGTCTGATTATTAACACTAAGGAACGTTGATTAATTTTCATAGGAACGTTCAAAGGGGGAGTTGAGCAACTTAAAAACGAATCCCTCCAAGGCTTTGGGTTGAGCTTGTCCCTCTTTGCGGTCGGCTTTCTTCCCGGTAATCCCTTTTGATTTTCGATTGCTCTTTGGGTTTGTTTTTTAGCAGCTCGACCGGTTTGTCTCCGAGTTTGGCTATACTTAAGTCTATATCATCCTCTAAGCTAAAGTTTTGCCGAAACTCAAACTGTTTCATAAGATAGTAAACACGTTCGGGTTGCCGTCTTTCTTCGTAGCTTCCTGCATCCCACTGTCCATTGCCATTCGCGTCTAAGGTAAGCCTCAAAAAATACTTGTCTGGGTTTACGTCTTTAAACGTTGCTTTCCCGTTCTCTACTATGACTTTTCTTACCGGCAACCCTCCGGTGTTAAGTAACTCCAAGAAGGCCGGCATAACCTGACCGCTATCGCCAACGATAGGAAGGCCCAGAACCGTCATCTTCAAACTGCCATATTCTTTTTCTCCCTTCACAGTCACCTGCACCGATACTTTGTTATTGGAATGGCCATAGACGCTGGTAAGCGTAGCCGAATCGACGGTTATTCGGTACTTCTCATCGTACTTGAAAGGTCGTTTGATGAGGTAAGTCAAAGCGCGTGTCGAATCCGGCTCAAACTCAAAATCAACCGCTTGCCACAAGGTATCTACCCCAAGCTCCATAACAAAGTGTTCTTTCCGGATATCCAATACCGGCTCGTTCACTGCAATGGAAAGGATGTCATGCGGATTGATAGCGCCCGAAGGGGTGATAGCTAACTGCAACGGAATCGCCGGCGGAGGCGGAGGCTCGGTTTGCGTTGTATCGGAAGGCGCTCGTGGGCGTCGAATAGGCGGCGTCCGCGCTTGCTGCGTTTCCTTGCGTCCCACCGGCGTCTCACGATAGCGTATATGAAGCGTATCTGTCCGAAACTCAAGCAGGTCGGGTATCGTATCGTTACTTCTCATATAGGATACCTCAACCGATATGGTATCCTTTTTATATATCATCGAATCTAATACCCAATAATTGATGGCAAAACTCTCGGCATCCTCCCCTTTTTGCGTGATGTACCACACCGAATCGGTCGGTTCAAAATTGAGTGGCACAAGCTTCGGATATTCAGCTAAAGGGGCATTAAATTTCAATGTAAAGATAAACTGCTTGGTTCGCTCCGGACTTAACATGCGCTGACGGGGCATTACCGAATCTTTAAAGAACCACAATACCAAGTCTTTCGGATAAAAAAGCGTGCGCTCAACCATTTTAATCGTGTCAATCGTCAGCGAATCTTTCCATAACGTATCGGCGACTAATGCGTGTTCAAACGTGGGTACTAAAATCGAATCGAGGAAAGCAAGGCCCTCGTCGTTGTTCTTATCGTAGGCGTAATTTCGGTTTTTATCCTCTAAGGCAAACAAATGATAAGCGCCCGGGGAAATGTTTTTGATACTGAACCTCCCTCTTTCGTCGGTTCGGGATGTGCGTAGAAACATCGTCTTAGTAAAAGCAGTGTCGGATAAATCGCGATGAATACCCACCAACATTTTTGAAACAGGCTCATTATCCCTGGCATTAATCAGTATGCCGCTTATCTGCAAAGTGTCTAACACGTCGCCGGTCGAAAAGGCAAAACTGTAATTTTCTAAGGCGTTTTTTTCGTTTAGATCCATAATGGAGCTTGTAAAGTCGATGGTATAGGTTGTCGAATCTATCAATGAATCTTTTAACTCTACCGTCACCCTTTTTCCTACGGCTTGAATGACAGGGCTTAGTTTTTGGGGAGGGGTGATTATCACATTGTCATTCGGATTATCTATTTGTATAAATTCGTCAAACAGGATAGTTATCTTATTGTCTTTGAAGTTCAATTGGTTCATGGCCGGCTTGCTGCTGACATATTTAGGCGGGTCTTCGTCAAAAGGGCCACCATTCGGTGTGCCTATGCTGGCGCACGCGTACAGGATAGCTGACAACAGGACTATTGCGGGGAGGCGTAGGGCTATGTATTTTAATCTTTTCATATTTTTGGTCACGAATTTTAAAACGAATGCACAAATTGGCACAAATAAATAATTCCTAATTTTTAATTAGTTTAAGTCCTATTCTGCAGTAGAGGCATTTTTTACGGTCACAATATTCGCGCCTCAGTTGGATGAGCGCTTGCGTATCGCCGGCATTTTTTATCGAGATGCCCGACTTACTATAAAGCGCTACAATGCTGTTCTTTTCCGGCTTTATCTCGTCTAACCATCGCAAGGCTTTCTCGCAAAGATCGGGACGATCCGTCTGTTTGCCGTAGGCAAAGAGTATCGGTATGATTGTATTTATCAAGATGATATCTGTAGCCGACTGGCCAATGGACTTCTTTTTTATTTCCGATGACGTATTAAACCGGTAATGTGTCAACCAATAGTCGGATGGCTCTACATTAAAAAAGCTCCTTACGGTTTTCAAACTGTCAGCTTCAAGTGTCTTGGAAAATAACAAGTCATGCTTTACCCACACAGTTGCTATCTGCGATAACCGAATATAGGGAAAGTTGCCAGGCCGGATACGTAGCTTTTTAAAGAGGTACGAATCGACCGGTCGTAGCTGGTATTTCTTGCGAAGGAAATGATACTCACGTTTGAGCAATGCGTAATAGGTATCCTCCATTTCGTCGTCTAATAACCCTGCCTGGCCAAAAAATAACGCTTCTATCTGCACAGCGTTGTGCCGGTGTTTGAGAATTACTTTGTACGGAAGGCTGCCGGCTAATAACTCAAAAGCATCGCTATTAACGCCAAACCCGAAGTTACGCATCAAGGTAACGTAAAACACCTCGTTCCAGTCTTTGAAATTATTCTTTAAACGCACAAAAATATCTGTCGTCTTACGCTCCAATCGTTCGATGAGCAGCGCGCTTAGCCATCCCGACAGATGCACCGGCGAAACCATCGTCATACGCTCCGCGCACGATACAGGCCTGTCACGCGAAAGCAACCATTCGATGTTCTTCTCAATTTTTTCAGGCACAGTCAAGATGGCTTGCGGGATAGGCTCTCCATTAGTACGAAAGATTTCGGCGTCGTGATACCTGACAATATGCAGGATGACCGTATCATACAGTTTGTCGTGCTGATGTTGATGGTGTCGCCAATCCGTTGAACGATTGTGGATTTCGATATTGCCCACCCACACGGTATTTCCTATTCGTATCTTCGCATTGAAAAAATCCGGGCCTGCGTCATGATTGGAAATACCTGGGTCAATGACGACAACTAACTCGCCCGTTGTCGTCACAAAGTCCGGCTCAGAAAATAACCGATGCTTCCAAATATATTGCAACATTCGCTCCATTTATGCCTGTTTATCCCGCAAAAGTACAAAAAATTCTTAATTCTCCGCTATATAGTCTCAATTATCAATACAAATGACTACCTTTGCCCAAAAAATTAAACGATCTTGTTATGAAAATAGCATTAATAGGGTACGGAAAGATGGGGCATATCATCGAGCAGACCGCCCTTCAACGCGGGCATTCTATCGTCTGTGCTATTGATATCCACAACCAGGAGGAGTTTGCCTCGGACACATTCCGCACGGCTGATGTTGCCATCGAATTTACTACGCCGGTATCCGCTTTTGATAATTTTCAGCGATGTTTTGCCGCCGATGTCCCGGTCGTAACCGGCACAACGGGCTGGTTAAGCAGGCTTGGGGACATCAAAAAACAATGCGAGGAGGAAGGGAAGACTTTCTTTTACGCTTCTAACTTCAGCATTGGTGTCAATATTTTTTTTGCTGTAAACAGATACTTAGCCAAACTGATGAATCAGTTTCCGGCGTATGACGTTGATATGCAGGAGATACACCACATCCATAAATTAGATGCACCCAGCGGTACGGCTATCACGCTTGCCGAAGGTATTATGGATGAGATAAGCCGCAAAAAAACGTGGTGTCTAAGAAACGGGAATGAGACATATCTGCCGGATGAGCTTATTATCTGCGCATTACGAGAGGATGAGGTGCCCGGCACACACGAAGTCAGGTATGATTCTGTCGTCGATACGATTACTATCCGGCACGAAGCCAAAAGTCGTGCCGGGTTTGCGCTCGGCGCTGTTCTGGCTGCTGAGTTTACGAAAGGGAAAAAGGGGTTTTTACAGATGAGAGACCTTATCCAACTCCCCCTTTGAACTTTCCTATGAAAATGAATCAATGTGTCTCTTTCCGAAGGGAAGAAATGGGGGTCAGGGGATGTTAAGAATTAAAAAAGACAACGGCAAGGATGCCGTTGATACAATGATGAAGAAAATTACGAAACGCCAATGGATTAATTTCAGTGTCTGGGCTACACTGTATCTGCTTTTTACGCTATGGATGGGTAACGCATGGCTGTTACTCGGTCTGCCCGTACTTGTCGATATTTACTTGACAAAATTTATCAATTGGGGTGCATGGAAAAAGTCGAAAAACCCTACCCTGCAAACCATTCTCAACTGGATTGACGACATCCTGTTTGCATTGATAGCCGTCTATCTTATCAATCTTTTTATCTTTCAAAACTATCAGATACCATCGTCATCACTCGAAAAAACGCTGTTAGTAGGCGACTTCCTGTTTGTCAGTAAGTTAAGCTATGGCCCGCGCGTTCCTAATACGCCGATTTCTTTTCCACTTGTTCAGAACATGATGCCCTTCTTTGACTGTAAGTCGTACATCGAATGGCCTAACTGGGGCTACAAACGGGTCAAAGGAACGGGACATGTCAAACGCAATGACATCGTCGTTTTCAACTTCCCCGCCGGCGATACGGTAGCGCTGAAAATGCCTAACCCTGATTATTATCAGTTAGTTAAAAGATATGGCAGCAGGGAAAGCATCCGCCTCAATAAAGGGACTTTTGGCGATATTGTCTATCGTCCGGTCGATAAACGGGATAACTATGTCAAACGGTGCGTCGGCTTGCCCGGAGATTCGCTTCAAGTCATCAATAATCAGATATTTATCAACGGTGAATTGTTGAAAGACAAACGTAATGTACAACATGGTTATTATGTTGAGACGACCGGTACACGTTTTACTGAAGACATGTTTCGACGCTTACGGGTAAGCGTCGAAGACCGGACGCTTGTCTCCGATTCAAGAGACTATGCCTATTTTCTGCAATCTCTCCAATTTATACCCAACGCAGATGGCCGTTTCAACCCTATCTACCACCTTCCGCTTACTGCCGAAGCGGTTGAGATGCTACAAAAAAGTCCGGTTGTGAACAAGATTGTCATCGAACCGGACTATAGCGATGGCGACATCTACCCTATCAACTACCCGCTTGGATGGAGTCGCGACAATTACGGGCCTATATGGATACCTAAGAAGGGAGCTACTATCACCCTCAACAGCAAAAACTTAGCTATCTATCAACGATGTATCCGCAACTATGAAAATAACACGCTCGAAATAGGGCGCGACGGTCGCGTGACAATCAATGGCGAACAGGCTACTACCTACACCTTTAAATACGATTACTACTGGATGATGGGCGACAACCGCCATCGCAGCGCCGACAGCCGCTCGTGGGGTTTTGTGCCCGAAGACCATATCATTGGCCGACCCTTATTTGTCTGGTTATCCTTAGATAAAGACCGCGGCATTTTCGACGGCGGCATCCGCTGGAATCGTATGTTCCGAAGTGTCACTTCGTTTAACTGATTATCATTCATTAATGAAACCGGCGGTTGGAAATATTCTTATTCTCGTCCTTATCCTTGCTACGGTCATACCGGTTAGGCATTATGTCATTGGTTCTTACCGCATAACGGGTTCGACGATGGGTACGACGCTCCGCAACGGCGATTATGTATTGGTCAATAAAATTAAATCTGACCCTGAAAACGACCGTAACCGGCTACTGCTTTACAAAAGTCCGCTGCGACGCGACGCCGCCAAGCCGCCTTTGTTCGTCGGACGCTGCATCGGTGTACCGGGCGATGTCATCCAGATAGGCGCCACCGGCTTCCGCGTCAACGGTCGCCTTTTACCAAATGCACCCATGATGCAACCTACCTACCGCATCCATAAAAATATAAAAGAGCCGCTTTTAAACACACTCGAATCCTTGCGCATACCATTTCGCCAGATGAAAGAAGATTCAACCGGCATCGTCCTGCGTTTAAGCCTGCGCGAAAAAGAACTGTTAGCCCAAAACTTAGCTAAGGTAGTGTCCATCGAAATGATTGAAGAGTTCGTGATGGAATACGAGTTTGTTATCCCAAGCAAAGGGAAACCCATCACAATGAACGAAGTAGCACTTATCGTCTGTAAGGAAGCTCTCATGCAGGAGACCGGCAAGGCAGCAACCATACGCGACGGTAAACTGTTCGTTCAAGGCGAAGAAAAGCCGACTTTTTCATTCAAAAACGATTATTGCTGGATACTGTCGGAAAACGAAATCGACGGCATCGATTCCCGTCACTTAGGACTGATACCCCAAGACCATGTCGTCGGCAATATATGGTTTTGCTGGTACAGCCAACTAAGCGCCAACCGTTTCAAAAAGATAAAATAAATGCAGGCCGCCTACATATCGACAGCCTACTTAGCGCCGGTACAGTATTATTCAAAACTGACCGCGTTTGAAAAAATTTTTATAGAAACGGCAGAAAACTACCCCAAACAGACCTACCGCAACCGTTGCCATATCGCCTCAGCCAACGGCCAACAAGCTCTAACCGTCCCTATCGAAAATCCAACTACCCTCAAAACTTTTACTCGCGACATCCGTATCTCCGATCATGGCAACTGGCGCCATATCCATTGGCAAGCGCTCACATCTGCCTACAACCTAAGCCCATTTTTCGAGTATTATGCCGACGATTTCCGCCCCTATTACGAGAAAAAATACACCTTCCTCCTCGACTTTAACGAAGCCCTCCGTATAATGATATGCGATTTGCTATCTATACACCCCAATGTGATACACACAACAACCTACACCTCTAATGCCGAAAACGATTTCCGCTTGGCAATTGACCCTCGACACCCCCTACCCGACGAATTCTTCATACCCCATCCTTACTACCAAGTCTTCCGCGACAAACATGGTTTCCTCCCCAACCTGAGCATCGTCGACCTGCTTTTCAACGTGGGCCCGGAATCTATTATCATCTTGCTCAAAAGCGCCAAAAGGTAAACAAAAAACTTTTACTTCTTAACTCCGCAGAAAACCGCCTGTTAGTTAAAAACGATGTTATTAAATTTCAGGTAGTGTTAAGTTATCGCTAAGCATCTTTCTTTTTCTGAAGGATTCTGGCTTCGATGAACGCATTGATTTCTTTGTCATTTTCTTCCATGTCGTACCGGTAATCTCCGTGTTTGTCCAAAAGCAAAACGGTGTAATCTATCACAGCGTCTATGACAAGGAATGCTTCCCATATATCCTCTTTGTTCAGTTTGAACTGGTCGCAAAAATTGTATATTTCCACATTTTTTAAAACTGTTTCAAAAAAAAGACAGGGACTGTCAAGCGTTAATTTTAACATTTTCCTTTTCGTTTCCCAATAATCTTTTTCGATAAATTTATGCCATTCGGTCATCACAGAATAACAATTCGTTAACCTGATGACCATTTCTTTGTTGGTCATTTTTTGTATCATTTCGGAATTTTGAAATATTTGCCATGCCGACACAATCAATTGCCCCACGTGGATGCCTTGAATTTGTGTATGATATTCTTCTAATACGACTTCTGGAATAGAAGTGAGATCATCTTTAGCTTCCAATATTTTTTGGTACACAAAACCATCTTTCTTCAGTAATTCTTCCTGAATTTTGAAAGCTTCCTTGTTGTTTATCAACTCGTTTCTCACTAAGATAAGCATATCTTTCGTTCTTCTCTTTTCTTCGCGTCGCCGCCACAGAAAATTAACGCCGAAAGTGAGCATAATACCCAAAATAACCCCCAGCAGGTTAGTAAAAAAGTCAGACAAATTCATAGATAAGATTTTTTGAAATACAGGTTCGCAACCGTCATTATATTCCCTGAAATTATTTTACGTATGGCATCTTCTTTCCTGCGCCTTTCATAAAACTGTTTGTTATCGTTTTCAAATCCTCTCCTTCGATCTTTCGCTGATAACTCCAAATTATTTTTCTGTTAGCGCAATCAATGATGGCAATTGTCCCGCGAACTTCATCGGCAGGAAGCCAGATGCCTGTTGCCACTGCAATTGCAATTACATCGCTTGTCGACAATGGTTTAGTCAGCTCGAAATTGGATGAAATAATTCCATCAACGCCAAGGATTTCGCACAGTCTGGCATCCGTTAAAAGGGTTTCAGGATAGCCGGCGTTTTTTAATTTCGCATTGGTTTCTTCAATGTCTTGAATGTCAACGTTTACTTTTCCGTTCGATTTACTCTTAAACATCCAAGCGTAAATTGCCTTTTGGAAATTTAACGCTTCGATTGTTTCCTGCTGTTCAAGCGCTTCTGCTACTGCTTTTCGATAGACCCCTTTGGGAGCGATTGAAATATATGACGGCATAACAGCAACCGACCGATGATGTTTTTGTGCTAATACCTTACTATCAACACTGTAAAAAGTTTTTGCGCACGACGACGATAAAAGTACGAACATAAGCGCTACTGCTGAGATTTTTAATAATGCTTTCATAACGATAATATTTAATTTATTGATTTATAATATTTTATTGTTTCTTATCAACTTTATACTCAGTCAAAGCAGCATAGCCCAATAACAATAACAGGATGATTCCTACAAAAATGGACGTGATAGTAGAGATTTTTGTGCCGCGTAAAAAGACCTCGTCTATACATCTTAATTCTATCTGGTGATTGCCGGCAGGAACCTGCAAACCGCGCAAAATATAATTTACTCTGACTAATGGCGCTTCAACGCCATTGATATATGCTCGCCAGGTTTTGTAATATACTTCCGAGAAAACGGCTAACTGAGGTCTTGAGCTGCTGCTTTCGTAGAACAGATTACCCGGATTGGCATAGTTTTTCAGACGAATAAAGGAAGCGCTATCTGGCTCTTCATGCTGCAACGACTGCCAGCCCTTTAAAGAACTCTCCCATGTCTTGTCTATAATAGCCGTTTGTGCAGGATTAAAATCACCAAGGGCGACTATCTCCTCATCGGGCGAAGCCACCCATTTCAACTCGTTTACAAACCAAACGTTTCCTAATGCCCCCGAATTGATATAGGCAACTTGCTGGTTTTGCTGGTTAAAACTGATGACATATTTGGTGTTTAGCATATTAAGAACC
>Ga0209628_10004571_pt1 | contig 10048 bp, 11 predicted proteins | sample TergutCu122P4_FD_187285 | JGI IMG/M metagenome (GOLD analysis project Ga0209628, IMG submission 187285) | Cubitermes ugandensis P4 segment gut microbial communities from Kakamega Forest, Kenya - Cu122 P4 (SPAdes) (version 2) | ecosystem: Host-associated > Arthropoda: Insects > Digestive system... | reverse complement strand
GCTAATGCAACCTCCAGTCATTATAAATTGCCTGTGCTGTCCTGTGCAGTAGCATTGAAAATACACAGATATTTGTGTCCAGTACCATGTAAATTCTTTGTACAAAGATTGAGTTTAATATTGCTGAATTTCTGGATTTTATCCCTCCTTTAATCTTCTGAACAGCACAGAATGTTACAGAAATGGGATTTATTTTCCTCAGCTGCAAAAGTAGGGAGGCATCTGTGCACTTCAATTCAAATTAAATAAGCAAAATCCCTTTAATCTTGTGTCTTATATAATCCAGAAATCCTGATAATCCAGCACTTGAGAGTAGTCCACGAACTGGAAGTTTTGCTTATTACCAGAAAAAGCTTTATCAGTGAAACTGGCAGATCACAGTGTTGTGTTCAAAAGACCTCCAAGAGTGTCTGTACATGAACTGTAGTGTTATCGCCTCATTCTTTGTCTCATACTCTATCAACTTCTGCAGCTGTGAAGACTCCAGAAAGCACAGAAAAGGACCCTGATGTCCCTGGACCAGCAGATGAAGGAGATATCCATGTGGAATAATCCTCTAATTAGTTTTCAGCTCCCATATACGAGCACTAATAAAAAGTCCCCTCTAAGAACTTAGGTCATTGTAGGTACTGTCTGATAATCTGGGATATTTGATAATTTGTCACCTGTCTGGTCCTGTGCGAGTCAGATTAATGGATTTTGCTATATACAGGTAGCCCTCGGTTTGTGATGGTTTGTTGTGCAACAATTTGCCATAACAATGGTTTTGAAACCAGAAAGCCAAAAGTATAAAAAAAAACATAAAAATGTAAAAAGTATGCAAATATAAATGCTGGATGTGACGTAAAGAAATAGCACAGCAATTCATAGATGAGAGCTATCCATGTCTACTGTCCAGCCAGTCAGGGATGAGGTTGATTACATACATATATACATACATACATACATAGCATTTCATTTCATCGCTCCCTATAAGCCATTCAGATATGAAACATGTCTTCAAAATTTGACAAACATTACAGATACACACAAAACAAACATATACACATACATTTAAAATATTAAAAATTAAATATTGCAGTATACATCAATACATAATTTCATGAATTATGTAGTCTTATACCAAGCATTGCCTTATTGGGCCTCTCATCATAGGTCTGTTATGCATTCAAGTACTCTTCTAATGAGTAAAAGGGCTTTTCAGTTAGATATTTTTTTAGTTGTAATAGGAAATGTTTCTTATTTAATACTAATTCTGCAAGATCATCTGGGAGTTTATTTATGCTATTACAATAGGCACTCCTCTGGTACATTGTAAGTCTCGCTGTTGGTTTATGCAGTTTTAATTTGAGTCTAGTATTTATATTATGTACTGAAGTGTTAAATGTGAAAATATCCAAATTGGACGAGAGGAATCTCATCGAAGAGAGTATGTATTTGGAAGTCTGAGTCAATATTTCCAATTTCTGGAACAATGTTCTACATGAGATCCTTGAAGTAGATCCTGTCATAATTCTAATTATTCTTTTTTGTTGATGGAAGATTCTTTTACTTTCTACTGAAACTCCCCAGAATATGATACCATATTCCATAATGGTATGAAAGTAAACAAAGTAAATCGTTTTAAGAGTATTTGAGTTGCAACATGGATTCATTCTTCTAACCAGGAAACAGGCACTGCTTAATTTAGGTATAATTTTTTGAACATGGTTCTTCCAGCTTATATTTTTGTCAAGTTCTGATCCTAAACATTTTGTATTGTTTGTTCCAGTTATTATCTTTTTTTGGTATATAATTTGGAAAGCTTCATTCTGGTGATAACTTGAAGTAAATTTCATTATATTTGTCTTCTCCATGTTCCAAGCTAATCCATTTGCTGAGAACCATCCTGTCGTGTAATCTTATGTACAGTTAATTTTGTTTTTAACTCTTCACCATTTTTAGCCGTTAACAGAACAGTAGTATCATCAGCATATATTACTTGTTTAGCTGTTTGGTGTAATCCATATGGTAAATCATTCAGTTATATTATAAAAAGCAGGGGTCCCAGGATTGAACCCTGGGGGACCCCATTGACTACTGTTTCCCAGCTGGAAGATTTTTCTTGCTCTAGAATATGTGGTGATATACATACCCTCTGTTTTTTATTTTCAAGGTAAGATTTAAACCAGCGATGGCATTTCCCTCTTATTCCATAATAATGTAACTTGTTTAAAGGAATAGTTTGGTTGATGCAGTCAAATGCTTTGGTTAGAGTGAACGCAGTGTTTTAGGATTTTATTGGATATGCCATTGTATCCTGTTGAATTTTTTGGTTTAAGGGACATTATTATGGTTTTTACTTCTACTTCAGAAACTGGAATTACTTCCATTTGAGCTATATTACTAAGCTTATTACTAAGCTTAATATTTCTTAATAATGATGAATCTTTGTATGTATCACTGTGTTTGTTGTTTGAATTTGTGATTGAATTACTATAATAACAACCGCCATTCTAGTAAGAGCAGTGTGGTGAAGCCAAGTGATTGTGAAAAAGGCACGTAGATCTGTCAGGATGGAAAAGATGATGGAGGTAATTCGTAGAATGGAAGATGGTCAGACATGTCCTATGTGCATGTAGAAGTCTGAAATTGGCTCCATTGACTTGAGTAATCTAATGAAAAATGCAGATAAAAAAAACAGTCAGTGCAACATGTTATGATAGTAAGTGTGATGCCAGTGAGTTATAACAGACGTAAACTTTAAAAAAAAAAAATGGATAAATTATTGTCATTATGAGTGGATGACTTAAATCATGAAAACATTTTGTTGACTAAAGCTGTTATTACTGATAAGGCAAAGTCATTTTTTGAAAATCTTAAGGAATAAGAGGACGGTGGTAAGTAATTGTTAGGTAGTAAGGGCTTGTTCATGCAATTTAGATCTCGAAGTATCTGCTGCAGTGTGCAATGAAGTGCCTTGGTGGCCTACAGAGTTTCAAGCCATTGTAGAGGAGGGTAATTGTTCTGCTGATCTCATTTTTAATGTTAACAAGACCAGGCTTTATTGGAAGACATTGCCGCTGTGAAGCCTCATTGTCCGTGAAGAGCAGTCTGTGTCAGGTGTCAATGCTGCAAAAGACGGGCTAATGCTTCTGCTGGATGAAAATGTCTCTGGCACTTTATAAGTAGAACAAATGTTGGTGTACCACTCACAGACACCATGTGCTGTCAAGGGCCTAAACAAAGCCATATTGCCAGTCTACTGGAAATGGAACAAGTGGGCTTGGGTTACACAAGAAGTCTTCTTGGATTGGTACACAAACTATTTTTACCCTACTGTGCTTTGTTTGCGTCAAGAGAAAGAGTTGCCAGCCAAGACACTTCTTCTCTTGGACAGTGCCTCTGGCCATCCTGCAAACCTTGCTGAAGTCAGAACAGCTCTGGATAACAGTGTTGTTTATGTGCCATCAAACACCACATCACTTTGCAGCCAGTGGACGAGGGGGTAATAGCAACCCTTAAAGCACATTACTTCTGCCAAGCCTTCATGGAAATGATGAGAGTTTTGGACAGGTCAGACAAAACTCAAGGATTACTGGCGCTCATTTGACATTTTGAAGGGCATTAATAACATTAACCCAGTTTGGGAGGAAGTGTCAGTGAACTGTTGGAATTGGAATGTGGTGCAAACTTCTCCCATAATTTGTGCATGTCTTCACAGGATTTGGGCCAGTGGAGAACAGTGTTGAAGACATTAGCAGGCTGGTGCAAGAGGCGGGATTGGACGAGGTTACAGCTAAAGAAGTAACAGAGCTGCTGGATAGCCATGCATGTTAGTTTCCACTGAAGGTTTGGAAGACTTGACTAAAGAACTAAGCCAACAGGAGGAGGAGGAGAAAGAAAAAGATGAAGAGTCTCGTCTAAAATGTTTGAAAATAAGTGGTCTGGCACATCGGCTGTAAAGACCCTCACTGATGAGCTCTGTGACATTGACCATGATTGGGAGCAAAGTACAAAAGTGAAAAAAGAGCGTAAAGGCATCTGTTGGCACTTATTCTGATATTCTCAAAGAAAGGAGGAGGAAATCTGGACAGTCAACACTGCATGCTTTCTTGAAAAAAAGGGAAGAAGCTCAACCATTGACTTCATCCGAGAAGTGAACCGTCTGCATTATGTCACAGTCAAAAAAGATTAATGGGGGGGACTTACTGTGGTGCTTAAAAAAACATTTGTTCTGGGCTCTGAACGTATCAAAGTAAATGTACAAAATTTAATTTTTGCATTCCATTAAATGTAGTTTGGTTATTTTATGTTACATTTAATTGATTTATATTCATAAAAATGCCATTTTTCCATTTATAACATGTATTTCAGTGCTTTAAATATAATACTATTTTAGTACTTATGTCAATTTTGAGAGGGGCTTGGAATGTAACTTGTTAACTTCCCATTGACTTTTTTAATATAACTAGGTTCATTTTACACAGATTATTTTTTTTTGGAACGGTTCCTTCAGGAACTAAACACAGTCATAAACTGAGGGCTACCTATATATTTGTTTAACTTCAAGTTCATGTATGGTTGGACATGTCAGCTAACACCAAGTTGTTATAAGTACAAATCATTATATTGTCTTACTAATCTCTGTCTTTTATCTTACCCTGTTTATATGTTAAGTAGAACATTCAATTCTAATCTGTATTATTATATATAATAAAGTATTTCCATATCAAATGCTTCATGCCACTCCTCCTCTAAACTTTGCATGGGTTTTTTACTTGGTTTTCCCATTTTCATTTTGTCTGGTATAAAATTTTGGTTAGGTTTTTCATTTCTCTAATCTTGGAACAACTAGTTCTTTTGTTGTACATTGTTTCTACATTTATGTTCAGCCATTTGTTATTAAAAAAATTTCCCATCATTATTATTTTTCTTTACATTTCAAGAGGATGTGTATCTCATTTTCTTCGTCCTTATGCAGGGTGCAAACATGTGCACTTCAGTTTGTTGGCAAGTGCTGACTCAGTCACTGTATACCTAAAGTCAGCAAAGTTTTTGTCAGCATTTAGGATCACATTTTGTCAGTAGGAGTTGATAATAAGTTTTAGAACAGAGAAAGTGTATAAGTCGAAATACACCCAGTAGTTGAATGCTAAGTGTAATATACCATAGTTAGCACCCATTAGAATTTACTAAGTTTATATGTATATTCTGCAGAGATGTATGTTTTTTGTCTGTAGATGTAATTTTACATTTATGGTAACAAACTCTAGTTACGTTGGTACTGTAATGGGGTCTGGTAGACAGTCCAGGGTGTGATGTATGCAATCAGGCACTCAAAACAGCCTCAAATGTTCTTTATGACTGAGAAGCACTGGCCTTATTAACTTTTAGGCACCTGAGTAAACATTATTTGAAACCAGGTGACTTTGCTGACATCTCCATCAGCAAGGTACTGCACTCTGTTTTCAAAGTGTGTAGCTGCAGAATGCTTAAGCAAAGGGTTGCACAAAAGATTGGAAATGAATGAGGTGCAAGGGTTGCTGTGGTGCCCACCCTAATGTATTATATTCTACAGTGGTAATTTGGAATTCTATTTTAACACAAGATGTACATTTCTGTGCCCTTTCAGTTGGTGCACATGCTGACCTGGGCTCCAGTGTCTCCCATTAATGCTCTGGCGTACTTCTCTCGCCAGTTCCCACCTCATCAAATCACAGCTCAGTATGCCATCAGAGTGCTACGTAACTACCCTGCTGATGTTGTTCTGTTCTACATACCACAGCTGGTGCAGTCTCTTAGACATGACACAGTAAGTGTTAATAGTCCTGATTATGAGAAGTGCAAATGCAGATGTGGGAATTCTGGACATGTCTACATGTAGTTTATTGCCCTTCAATAACAACATTGCTTTTCCTTCATGTCCTCCTCCTCCTCCTCTTCCTCCTCCGTCTTTAACTTTCTCGTGATTGCCCTCCTTGTGGCCCTGTCTTCCATCTTCCTGACTCCTCTTATTTCTCCTTTCTTCCCTTCTCCTCTTCCTCATTCTTCTTCTTCTTAGACTTTTTTACTTGTGTAGGTCATGACATAACTAAGCCCCTCTGTATGTATGTATGTGTGTATATGTATATGTATGTGTGTGTGTGTATATATATATATATATATATATATATATATATATATATATACGTATGTCTTCCCAAAGTACCTTTTCCTTTCTTCCAGTGTCTGTCTGTATGTGTGAGTGATATGTCTGTAACCCCATCGCCCTATGGTAACGTCAGTCTTCCTTTTGGGCATTGTTCAAATTTCTTGTTCAGAACCTGATTTTTGGTTTTGTCTTTATCATTTGTGAAATATGTCCGAAGTACTTCATATCTAAACAGAGTAAAATATAAATGACTCAATAAAGTTACAGATTTGTGACAACCCAGAGTTAATTGGAAATTGTTCCTAGGGAAACAAGGACCATGCTCAATAAATATTATTACAAATATTTCATGTGTGTGTTTATTAATTCATCTTCTAAGGTATTTAGCTTTACATTCTCTCAAATGTGTGTTTTTGTCCATAATTACATACTGTTTACTTTTGATGGACTGTTTTGTTGTTTTAACTCAATTAGAGTAATTACCCCCTTTACCCCATTCTGCCTACGTGTTTTTCCATGGTACATTGTGATAAAAACAAGTGCCAGAGAAAGTAACATTTAATTACGCGTGGAACTGCTGTGACAAAATGAGAATATTGCTGTTAATGACCAAGTAGATACAGAGTTTTTAATTCTAACTTCATGTGCATTCATGGTGTTGTTCAGTCCTCACAGACAATGCCAACTTTGTACTTAAAATTAAGCCATGACTGTTGCCTTCCCCATCTTTTAAAATTATTTTTTACTGATCGACCTGTCTTTGACACTGTGTGTTCTGAGCTACTGACATCATTCTTGAATATACAATAAATAAGTAAATAAATAAACTCTTTACAGTGACTGTGCATCATGACAGCCAGGTCTTAGGTGGCAAGCAGTTCCACAAACCATGTAGTAAGAACTGAACTCAGTAAAAGTTGCATGAAGTGTCATATTAAGTAAATAAATTGTGTTCATAAGAATCATCCCTTGTGTGTTTGTTGAATGCAATTACAGTGTTCCTTTTGCTATTTGCAGATGGGATATGTGACGGAATTCATCAAGTATATTGCCCAGAAGTCACAAGTTGTTGCGCATCAGCTCATTTGGAACATGCGGACCAACATGTACATTGATGAAGAAATGCAGCAAAAAGATAGTGAGTTTTTCCTTTAGGAAAGTTTGTGACAGCTTGATTGTCACAATTAACGAAGTTTTGAATCAAAGAATTACTTTTTTACTTGGAGAGCCTTCTTTTATTTGACTGTATTCCTTGTGAAATTCATAATTCTGAATCTGCAGGTAAAATATGTTTGTGTATTGAATGATAAAGTTTCACTGTCCCTCCACTACATTGCCATTTCTTGTGAGTGCGCTGAGGTGTGTGAGTTGAAGGCCGAGTTACCAAGTCAGACTGACCCATCAAGTGTAAGTTTGCCTCACAGAAATGTGGCTTAAATTACTCAGTCTCAGGTGGAGAGAGCTGAAAATTTGTACTCATTGGTTCATTTTCTTTGCTTCCAGGTGCCCTCTTTGACACTTTGGACTCACTGATAAAAGACATTGTGTCCTCACTGTCTGGACCAGCAAAACAGTTCTTTGAACGAGAATTTGATTTCTTTAGTAAAATTACTAACATTTCAGGAGAAATCAGACCATATGCCAAAGGTTAGTAGTGCATAACAAAGTTGTGTTCAGCAACAGAAAAACTGCAGCATGTTCTATTTTTAGATGTGATGTGTTGTTTGTGTAGGTGCTGAACGGAAGCGAGCCTGTCTGGAAGCACTCAAAAAGATTCAAGTTCAAGAGGGATGCTATCTGCCTTCTAATCCCGAGGCACTGGTTATAGACATTGACATTACAAGTGGCACACCAATGCAGAGGTTGGTTGTTACAGTGCAGTTGTATTTCCATTGCAGTTAGTTGTAAAAGTAGAGTAGACCCTTTGTACATCATGAAGGCACGTGGAGGACTGGAGGTATGACTGCACTCATTGTTACTGTTGACACTAGATGGAAGTGTTGTGGTCAGCTTCATGCCCCTGCCATTTACCATCCAGGAAAGAGCCGCTTGTACCCATTTAACAGGAGGCTGGGTTTGCCCCCGATCTTCTTGGAGAAGAGTGAAATCTCTTGCCTGTGCCATGATTTGAATCCCAGATTGTCCAGCATGTCACCTAGTCAATATTCTGAGTATGTTGTACCATCTTCCAGGAAATTGTTGACACCATTGTGTGTCATATTGTGGATTAACATTTAATACACATTATTCTGGGATATGAGAGCATATAATGTAGTAGGTGTTTGGAAGAACACACTGCCTTCATCTTTAAGGCGGAATGAGTGAACTTAGGGAAGGATGGTTGTATAAAATTGTGTGTGTGTGTGTGTGTGTGTGTGTGTGTGTGTGTGTGTGTGTGTGCGCGCGCGCGCGCGTGCGTGTGTGCTTGCGTGCGTGTGGAGAAATGGGTCACAGAGGACAGGAGTGAGTCAGAACCAAGACTGGGGAAGAGGAAACAGGAGCCAGGTGGGCAAATGAGAAGGCAATTATTGCAGGGGGAGAAAAATGAAGAATAACAAGGAGCTACCTCACAAGTCCATGGCAGAGGTAACACAATTCCAGACATGTACTTCACAGTGGAGTAGAACACTGCATTGTTTACTTATCTCTTTTCCTGTCTTGTTGCCTTACTGTACTGATGAATTCATTTAGAGGAATGTGTATCAGCTGCTGTTGCTCAGAATTTCTTGTAATGAAATTTAGTTTTACTTTAGGCCGTATGACAGCTGACCAACAAGCGGCCTAAAGGACATGCGGAGGTCTCTGTTGTGGGATGTGGCACCGTGTTTATGGATGATTGGTGCATGCTGTTACAAGGCAACATAGCAGTCTAATTTTTAAGGGTTGAAATGTCCATTTCACGTTGACATTTCAACCCTTGAAGGTGAGAACACTAGGCTACTTCATACTTGTAGGCACCAACCATGCAGGGATGTGGTGCCACATCTCAGAAGGACGGCGACTTCAACTGCACTGCTGTGAAAGCTTAAAAATGTACGAAAGGCACGCTGATTGGTGGATTTCGTGAAACATAATCTGCTGCAAATACTTTACATATGATGTGAGAAGTTGCCTATTATGGAACCTGGAGACTCCCCTCTGTTGTCAGATTCTAATATGGGGTACTTAAGGCAATGTGAGATTTGAGTTACTCACAGTAGTGTTGAAGATTCAAGTCTTCTGGTGTGTTGCACTGTATCAACTGGTAAGCAGGTACTGGTGTTTTGGAGGAGTGCAGTGAATGTATTTCCTCAAGTTCCATTTTATTGCTGCTGTCAGTCATTATCACATCATAAGTTGTCTTGTTGTATTACATATTCAAATTGTAATTACTCATGAATTTTGGTATTTTTCAGGTGTGTGACTCAGTCTGTTTCCTCCCACTTATGCTTTGTATGAATATTTTCTCTGTTTTATTATTGTATTTTTGAAGTTGAATTGTGCTTCACACACACACACGCGCGCGCGCAGACACACACATGTGCAGACAGACAGACTGACAGACAAAGAGAGGTAATTGTTGGTTTATGATTTTACAATGAAGGTAGTATACTTGCAGTGCAGCAAAAGCCCCATACCTGGCAAGGTTCCGTGTACAACGCTGTGGTATCAAGGAGCTGGAGAAAGCAGCAATGGCTGTGTCTCACCTACAGTCACAGCAGCATAGCACCAAAGATTCAGTTGTTCCTAGCATGACAAATGAGATGTGGCAGGCTGCTATCTTCAAAGTAAGTACATAAACCACCCAAATTTCTCATGCAGTGTAAGTGTAACTGTGAAAATAGTAGGAAGTACCTAAGCTACAAGCATTCACATTACAAAAATTTGTGCTTCACAACTGAAACTGTTACCTACTTTAACCCACCGTAGACTGGT
>Ga0209628_10004570_pt1 | contig 10049 bp, 8 predicted proteins | sample TergutCu122P4_FD_187285 | JGI IMG/M metagenome (GOLD analysis project Ga0209628, IMG submission 187285) | Cubitermes ugandensis P4 segment gut microbial communities from Kakamega Forest, Kenya - Cu122 P4 (SPAdes) (version 2) | ecosystem: Host-associated > Arthropoda: Insects > Digestive system >... | reverse complement strand
CGCCCTGGGCATGGAGCCGGGCCGCAGCGCACCCCGCGGTACGGCTGGGCAGTTCAAGGAACTGGAGGACCAACAAGCCTTGCGCGCGAAGCGTTTCGTACGAGACCAGCTGGACACGGTACTGCTTGAGCTGACCGGTTACTACCGTGACGTCCTGGTGCGCCAAACCTCGTCGGTCACCGACCTGATCAACGAGGACTGCCTGGAGGCGATAGACGCGACGGCGCGGAACTCGACCCCGGCGGCGACAGTACGTCGGTTAGATGCCATTGTCGATTGTCGTACGGCCCTGAACACCAACGTCGCCCCGCTCCTGGCCTTCGAAGCCCTGATGGTGTCCCTGGCCTGACCCAAAGGGGAGCCAAAGGGGACAGGTCGGTGCGTGGTTTTGTCTTACGGTAAGGCCCGATAGACGGCCTGACCCGGCGCTTGTGGGCGTGTCGCACGGGGGCGACCTGACTCGGCATGACACCATGGACGTACTGGGAAGCATGCACAACCAGCCCTTTGGCGCGAGCGCGCAGACAATAGATAAGATGGATTGTCGGGTGGGGCTGAGTGAATGGACCCGGTGAATGATTGAGACGAAGGAACGTACCATGAGTGACGAGACCAGCTCGCAAGACGAGCGCGTACCCAGCCAAACGCCTTACAGCGGGCCGTTCTTCGGCAGACCCGCATCCGACGTGCCCGAGTCGTCCGATCCCGCGCCGGCCTGGACGCCCCTGGGGTCGGCCATCCCGACGGCCAGTTCGTTCGCCCGTGACGCCGGGGACTCCGACTCCGACAGCGCGGACCGATCCGACAGTTCTAGTGGTTCCAGCGGGTCCGGCAGCACCAGCGTTGGCAGCGCCGATCGTTTCGGCAGTTCGAGCGGCTTCAGTGGTACGAACGGCTCCAGCAGCTTCGGCAGTTCGGGCAGTTGGGGTGGTTCGGGGAGTCTGGGTACGTTCGGCAGTTCAGGCAGTACGGGTACCACGGGCAGTTTTGGTACGGGCAGCTCGGGCAGTTCCGGTACGGGAAGCTTCGGCAGTTTCGGCACTTCGGGCGCGCCCGACGATGCCGACCAGTCCGCCGACAACCCCATCACCGATAGCTTCAGCATGGCGCCACAGTCATTTCCTGATGACATCGTCGACCTCACCGACGCCCCGCCGCCGGCCCCGGAACCCGTCGTGGACGATTCGGCGTTCGTACCTGCCGGAACCGGTGCCGGCGAGCAGTCCGGCATCGACGAACCGGTGCCCGACACGGTCGTGGTCGATCCCGAGGTGCTCGGCGGCCATACCGTGGTCTCTCCGACCGAGGTGATCGCCCCGGCTGCCCGCAGCCGTGGCGACCAGGAGATGCTCCAGCCTGGTCCTGACCTCGTGGTCGGACCGAGGCGTTTCGAGCCCCCGTCGGTTTACGGTGGATGGCCGAGCCTGACCCTGTTGGTTTTCCGCCTCATCATCGCGGCCATTCTGATCATCCGGGCCACGCAACAGCTGCTTCACTTCACGGCCACCAAGACGGAGTGGGCGATCTCGATCATGCCCAGCCCGGTGCTGTTCACGTGGGGCCAGATCATAGTCGGGTACGTGATCGCGCTGATGCTCATCGTCGGTTTTGGTGCGCGCATCGCAGGGATATTGTTGCTGGTCGTCAATGTCGTGGTGTTGAGTTTCATCACGTGGGGCGCGGTCAACCCGTTCGCGTCGGGTGTGGTCGGATTCCGGGGCGAGGTGGAAGTCCTGTTCGTGGTCTGCGGGCTGCTGTTGGCCGGTATCGGCGGGGGATCGTTCCTCTCCGTCGACGCGGCGATCCACAAGGCACGCCTGGAAACCAAGAACGCCAAGGCGACATCGGCCGCGGTGTGACTGTCCGGTCTGACTATCCGGTCGTTTGCCGGTTCGCGCGGCGGGCTTTGAACCATTCCCAGACCATGGGGAGGACTGAAACCAGTACGATGATGACGCACGCCAACTCAAAATTGTCCTTGATCAGCGGCACCTGGCCCAGGAGGTAGCCGGCTGTCGTCACGATCAGTACCCACGCCACCCCGCCGATGGCGGTGAAGCTGATGAAGGTACGGAAGCTCATCTTCGACACCCCGGCGATGAGGGTCACGAAGGTACGGACCAGCGGTACGAATCGGGCCAGGATGAGGGTGCGGGCACCGTACTTCTCGAAGAACGCATGGGTCTTGTCGACGTACTTCTGGTTGAAAACCCGGCCCCAGAAACCCTCTCTCGGTTTGAACAGAGGCGGTCCGATCAGCCGGCCGACCCAGTAGCCCGCCAGGTTTCCGCCGACAGCGGCAATCAGCAATACCACATAGATGACAACGATGGTTGATCCCAGGCCGCCGTACGCGATCGTGCCCATCGCCGTGAACATGCCGACCGCGAACAGCAGCGAGTCGCCGGGCAGGATCGGGAAGATCGCGCATTCGATGAAGATGATCAGCGCCACCCCCCACAAGGCCCAGTTGCCCAGGCTGGTGATGATGACTTCGGGGTTGAGCCAACTCGGCGTGAGCAGCGGTATGAGTGCGGTTGGAATCACCACACAAGGATAGCGCACGGGCGCAACCAGCCCCGGGACCCGGGGACAGACCCGCTTCCGTAACCAGCTATCTGTCCCTAATGACTCCGTAACGGAACAGTCCCCCAGAGGCCCCCTCCCCATTGGCCATGGACGAAAATCGTCCGATTTTACCGGCCGCGTTCAAGACATCTGGTGTGGGATGACTTGGCAGTTCACCTGGGTGCTCCCTCGCTAATTTGAGATCGTTGTCTCTCTGAGTGGGATCTGGCCATTGACCACCATGTTTGCTCGCTGCTAGCGTGGCCGCCAAACCCAGTGTCGTCCGGCATCCTGGGCGTACGCAAAAACAGAAAGGGGGCGCCATGCCGAACAACTATGATGCTGATGTGGCGGTCGTCGGTTACGGCCCCACGGGCCTGATTTCCGCAATCACTCTTGCCAAAGAAGGGGCTTCGGTCATTGCGCTCGAGACCCATGAAACCATCTACCCGCGAGCCCGCGCCGTCACGGTCAATGACTGGACGATGCGGATTTTCCAAGACTTGGGCATCGACCAACAGGCCATGGTCGCTCTCGAACCGCAGCGCGCGCTGCGCTGGCTGACGTACGACCGCCAAGAGGTCATGCGCGTCGAGCACCCGCCGTCCACCCTCGGGGCCTCCGCCCGTTTCTACAACATGTACCAGCCCGCCATGGAGGCCGCCCTGCGCAAGTGCGCGGACGAGTACGACCACGTGGCCGTCCACTACGGCAAGACCGTCGAGCGCGTGGAGCAGGACGCCGACGGCGCCACCGTCTACGCCCGCGACGAGGCGACCGGCCAGGAGACTTCGTACCGCGTCAAGTACGTCATCGCCTCCGACGGCGCCAACTCCACGGTCCGCGACTACCTCGGCATCGGCATGCCGGGCGAGATCACGCCGACACTGTGGATCGTCATCGACTGCTACGTGAAGCGCTGGTGGCCGGACCGCGACTTCCTGACCTTCTGGACCGACAAGAAGCACCCCGTCGTCGACATCATGCTGTCGGCCCACGCCCACCGCTGGGAGATCCCGCTGGAGCCGGGCGAGGTAGAGGAAAACTACGCGACGAACGAGCAGATCTGGCCGCTGTTGAAGGCCCTGGGCCACGACGAGAACGATATCGAGATCCACCAGTGGGCTTTCTACCAGCATCCGGTACGCTACGCCGAACACTGGCGCGAGGGCCGCATCTTCCTGGCCGGCGACGCCTGCCACAACACCCACCCGTGGGCCGGTTCGGGCATGCAGAACGGCATGCGGGACGGGCACAACCTGGGCTGGAAGCTGGGCCGGGTGCTGAAGGACGAGTTGGACGAGGCGTGGCTGGATACGTACGAGGTGGAGCGCCGCCCCGTCGCCGTACATTACACCAACCTGGCCGTCGCGCTCGGCCACGTCATCAAGCAGATCGCCACGCCCGAGGAGATTGCCTGGGTGTCGGAGCCCAAGACCGGTTCGGTCACCCCGTGGGAGCCGCCGCTCAACGCGCCGCCGCAGTTCTGGGCGGGCTGGTTCCGCGGTCCGATCGAGGACGCCTCGATCATCGCCCGCATGGTGCCGCAGCCGCGCGTGTGCGACACCGAGGCCATGGGCAAGCTGGACGACCGCCTCGGACGCGGCTTCGTCCTGCTGGGCGATGAGGTCGCGCCGGCGAGCGTACTGACCCCGGAAGAGAAGGCCGGCTGGGACGCGCTGGGCGCGCGGTACGTCACCATCCGCGCCCGCGAGTCGTACTCCGTCACGGGCGCCGATGAGATCATCGATCTCGACGGTACGATCCAGCCCTGGATGCGCCGCTACGGCGCCAAGGTCGTCGCGCTGCGCCCCGACAAGTTCGTCGCGGCCGCCGATCCCTCCGGCCTGGCGGTGCCGGATTTCCCGACCGCCGTACCAACGCTTGATGTCAAACTGGCATAAGACAAACACATTTAGAAAGAAGGAATCATGGCTGGACTTAAAGAGCTGGCTTACGTTGTGTACGAGGTCAGCGATCTCAACGAGTGGGAGAATTTCGGCGTCAACATGCTGGGCATGGAAGTGGGCGAGCGTACGAGTAACACACTCACGTTGCGCAACGACGCTTTGGCGCACCGGTGGGTCCTCAAGCAGGGTACGGCCGACGACCTGGCCGCGAGCGGTTACGAGTACGACTCCAACGAGGGGCTCGACGTCGCCGTCGCGAAGCTGCGCGCCGACGGTTTCGAGGTGGAGGACGCCACCGCGACCCTGGCCAAGGAGCGCAAGGTGGAGCGTATCTTCGTCACGCACGACCCGATGGGCAACCGGGCCGAACTGGTCACCCGCTTCAGCTGCGAACCCGTACCGGAGTTCAAGTCGCAGGCCATCCCGTCCGGCTTCCTGACCGGCGTGTGCGGCGCGGGCCACCAGTTCATCCTGACCAAGAACATCTCCCAGGCCGAGGCGATGAACTTCTACCACACCCTGCTGGGGTTCCGCGTCAGCGACCGGATCGTCCAGGAGATCGCCCCCGGCATCATCGCCGACGCCATGTTCCTGCACTGCAACCCGCGCCACCACACCCTGGCGCTGGGCGAGATCCCGATGCCCAAGCGGACACACCACTTCATGCTGCAGGTCAACGCGTTCCAGGATCTGGGTTTCACGTACGACCGCTGCATCCGCGCCGGCGTGCCGCTCATCATGACCATCGGTTCCCACCCGAACGACCAGATGCTGAGCTTCTACGTCGAGTCCCCGTCGGGCTTCGCCGTGGAGTACGGCTGGGGCGGCCTGACGATCGACGACGACACCACCTGGCCGTACCGGGTCTACGACAAGCTCGACAGCTGGGGCCACTTCGACCCCAAGGCGGAAATCGAGCTCCTGACAAGGGGACTCACCAAGAGGACCATGTAAATGACACTCGATCCTACAACCATTTCTCGCACCGTTCGTACGAAGAACTGGGCGATTCACGTCAATGAGGTCGGCTCCGGCCACCCCGTCGTGCTCCTTCACGGCGGGGGGCCGGGTGCCACCGGCTGGAGCAACTACGCTCCCAACATCGAAGCCTTGTCCCGGCATTTCCGGGTGATCGCGCCGGATATGCCGGGATGGGGTGACTCGGACGAGGTGGATTTCGCCACGCTCGACCACGTCGACGTACTGGTGGAGCTGCTCGACACGCTCGGCATCGACAAGGCCGCTTTCGTCGGCAATTCGATGGGCGGGCACAACTCGATCCGGTTCGCCGTGGCCCACCCGGACCGGATCTCGCACCTGATCACCATGGGCCCGCCGCTGCGGCCGGGACCGATCCTGTTCGGCGCCGGCGACGGCCCGACGGAAGGCCTGAAGATCATGAACCAGACGTACGCGGATGCCGGCGAGGCGGGCATGAAACGCCTGGTCGAGATCATGGTGTACGACAAGGCGCGTTTCGCGTCGCCGGAGTTGATCAAGCAGCGCTCGACCAGCGCATTGAAGCGTCCCGAGCACCTCGCCAACGTTCTGGCGGGGATGCCGGGCGCGCCGATCCCGATCTGGATCGACCCCTACTCCGTACGCGGAATCACCGCCCCGTCCCTGCTGATCCACGGCCGCGACGACCGCGTGGTGTCGTACGAATCAACGTTGTTCCTGGTGACCAACATCAGCAACTCGCGCGCGGTACTGATGAACCGCTGCGGCCACTGGGCGCAACTGGAACACGCCGATGAGTTCAACCGTCTGGTAACGGACTTCATCCTGAACAATTAGAAATTAGGGTTTCTGCCAACCCTGATCCCAAAGAGGGTGCTGAAGTACGCTGTTCCGAGCGAGCCGGGACATGGTATTTCAGCGGTCTCAAAGACCCGTCCCGCGGGCGGCCAGGGCCTGGAAGTCATCGACTGAGGGGCCCATAGTCCGGTCGGCCACCCCGGGGCGGGTTCCTCACGCCCGGTCAAACCAGGTGGCGAACGGCTTCGCGTTCTTCTGTCAGCTCTGCCACCGACGCGTCTATCTTCGCCCTCGAATAGGCGTTGAGTGCCAAGTTTCGTACGATTTCAAATTCACCATTGCTTGTTGTGACAGGGAAGGAGCAGATGAGGCCCTCGGGGACGCCGTACGAGCCGTCCGAGACCACCGCCATCGACACCCAGTCGTCTTCCGGGGTACCGAGCATCCAGTCGTACACGTGGCCCAGGATCGCGTTGGCCGCCGACGACGCCGACGACGCGCCGCGTGCCTTGATGACCTCGGCGCCGCGCTTGGCGACTTTGGGTACGAACGTGTTCTCGATCCACGACTCGTCGACCAGGTCTGCCGCATTGCGCCCGCCCACCCGCGCGTGGAAGATGTCCGGGTATTGGGTGGCCGAGTGGTTGCCCCAGATCGTCATGCGCGTGATGTCGGCGACCGGGGCGCCCACCTTGCGGGCCAGCCTGGAGATGGCGCGGTTGTGATCGAGCCTTGTCAGGGCCGAAAACCGCGTACGGGGGATGTCCGGAGCGTTGTTCATGCAGATGAGCGCGTTGGTGTTGGCGGGGTTGCCGGTGACGCAGATCCGTACGTCCGCCGCGGCCACCTCGTTCAGAACCCGTCCCTGCGTGGCGAAGATCGCACCGTTGGTGTGCAGCAGGTCGCGCCGCTCCTGGTCGCCTTTGCGCGGCCGGGAACCGACCAGCAAAACGACGCTGGCGCCGTCGAAGATCGTACGGGGATCATCACCGACCTCCACTCCGGCCAGCAGCGGAAACGCACAGTCGTACAACTCCATGACAACGCCATTCAGCGCCTTGAGCTTGGAATCGACCTCCAACAGGCGCAACTCGACCGGCTGGTCGCGGCCCAGCAGCGAGCCGCTCGCGATCCGGAACAACAGGTTGTAACAGATCTGGCCGGCCGCGCCCGTGACGGCGACCTTGACGGGAGTCTTTGGCATTGGTGCTTCCTTTGCGGGGTGGCCAACAGCGTGTGGGTGGTTAGAGATTATCACCAGCCCGATATGATTGACAGGGTAAAGGAGTAATCATGCCCCGCATTCAGCTGGCTCTGCCACCGGACAAGTCCACTGGCGTTTTCGCCGATTTCGTTCGGGCCTGGCACACCAAAGACGCCTTCATCCTGGACTTCTCCGCGTACATGGAGCCACCGATGCATGATGAGGCGACCGACGACATTGTGCAGCAATCAGCGGTTGTGTCCCGAGTACGGATTCCTCCCGCCCAGGTCTTCGAACTGATGAAGGCCCTGGAGCAGCAGCTGTCCGCCTGGGAAACCGAAACCAAAGGCAAGTAGTCCTAGCTCTCAGTGGCTGGTCATGGGGACCTGGCCGCTGGTGGGGCCGTAGCGCCCGGATTCCATGTAGCGGGTCGAGATGTTGTGTGTGCCCGGGCTGAGGACGATCGCCCCGCTCCACGCGCCGGCACCGTTCAGTGTCACGATCGACCACTGGGTTCCGTCCGCGAAAACCTGCACCGACGCGCCCGGGATCCCGTACAGGGTGAGCGTCACCTGGGACGCCGTCGAGGAGATCTGCGGCGTGGGTGGCGCTGCGAGTGTGAACGACGTGGTCACGGCGATCGGGTTCTGGGCCGCGGAGGCGCTCACGGATTGCGGGCCGGCGCCCATACCGGGGTATGGTCCGGACAGCGTCCAGGTGCCCCGGGCGTCGGCGGTCACCGTGTAGGCGCCGCCGCCGAGGCGTACGGTCACGGTGTCGCCCGGTTCCGCCGTGCCGCTGACGATCGGGTACCAGCCGCCGGAGCCCACGTTGACCCCGGTGATCGTGGCGGACGCGTGCGGATTTGCGGGCGGGGGCTTGTAGGTGTTGGGCGTGGTGGGCTGGGTCGCCGTTTCGGTCGGGGTGGGCTGGTCGGTCGGCTGGTCCGTGGGTTGTTCCGTCGGGGTGGTGGTCTGTTCGCCACCTGGCGGCGTCGGCGTCGACTGCACCGTCGGCGTCTGCGTGGGGGTGGGGGTGGCCGAGGTGGCGGTTGTCGTGGCACCCGGGGTCGGCTTGACTGGCTTCGAGCCACCGGTTACGACCGCGGCGATGATCATCAGGACCAGCAGGAACAGCACCGCCAGGATCAGGAAGATCGTGAGGTGGCGGTTGCTCCGGCGGATTTCTTCTTCGCTCGGGCGCGATCCGGAGGGCGGGGCAGCGGTGGCTGCGCCCGCAGCGGCGGCACCCGCCCCTGCGGCGGCTCCGGCGGCGCCCGCGCCAACCGCGGCTGCGGCGGCACCGGCGGCACCCGCACCGGCGGCGGCTCCTGCGAGCGGCAGGCTTGAGCCGGCGAACAATGCCACCACGGGTTCGGGTAACGGATCCTCGTCAATCACGATGGGGCCGTTGGCGTTGATGTACGCCAGGATGGCCGCACCAGCCGTGGTGCCTGCCACGGCGGTGAGAAGCAGCTCAGGTGCCTGGCTGCCCATCGTACGCGCTGTCAACAACGTGTCACGGCAGTTTTCGCAAGACTCGAGGTGGGCGTTGACGGTTTCCGCGTCCTTCTCGGGGAGGGTCTTCTTAAGGTACGCGCGGGCGTGGTCGAGCACCCAGCGGCACTGGCTGTCGGGCGCGGCATCGTCGGCGCTGGTTTTCAGCCAGGCATCGCGCAGGCCGCGGCGGGCGCGGCCCTGGGTGGCGGTGATGCTGTCGATTGGCTGCCCGGTGAGAAGGGATACGTCATCGGGGCTCATCTGCTCGACGTCGAGATACCACAAGACCTCCTGCCAGCGGGCGGGCATCGTTTCGAGTGCCGTCCACATGGTTTCGGAGGCGGGGTGGATGGGCGCCGGTTCGGCAGGCGCGACGCCTGCCAGCTGCACGAAGGAATAGAGGTATGGCCTGAATCCCGTACGGAACTTGCCGCCGTCGCGGATGTCTTCGACAAGCCGTACCCAGGCGTCGGCGTTGACCTCCTCGGCCCGCGGTCCCGCCAGCGCCGAGGCCGCGACCGCGCCGAAGGCGGCGTGACGCTTCCACAGCTCGTCGACGGCTTCGAGCGACCCGGTGCGGGTGCGCTCCACAAGCTCCTCGTCGGACAATTCCAGCAGACCCGAATCGGACGCCATATCAATGCTAGTTGTGCTCTCATCAGCCGTGGTCACTTCAGACTCCCCTGTCTCAATTCCCATGCCCATCATCTTTCTATTGTTGGTCCATGACGTTGTCTACCTGAGCTCTCCGCCGCCCACTTACCAAGGCCCGGCAAGTGTGAACCCGCCGACCCCCAGTCCTGCGTATGAACTGCCTGAAGCATATCATGCACACCCAACCCGCCGCTTGGCAAACAGGCACATTTGGTGTGGCTTGTTTGCAAAACGTGAGAATGGACAAATGGAATGGACAAATGGGACGGTTCCAGTTGCCACCGGGGACGGTTCCAGTTGCCACCGGGGACGGTTCCAGGTGGCAACCCCAGTCGGCGCCAGAATCGACTAGACGGTTAATTCCAAGGGCTGTGCGCCTGAATCGCGGTCAGGTGGTGGTCTGGCAAGGCACCGGAGGGAGGCAGGCGTGCATGGCTTGGAATTAGTCGTCTAGGA
>Ga0209628_10004569_pt1 | contig 10050 bp, 2 predicted proteins | sample TergutCu122P4_FD_187285 | JGI IMG/M metagenome (GOLD analysis project Ga0209628, IMG submission 187285) | Cubitermes ugandensis P4 segment gut microbial communities from Kakamega Forest, Kenya - Cu122 P4 (SPAdes) (version 2) | ecosystem: Host-associated > Arthropoda: Insects > Digestive system >... | reverse complement strand
TAGAAGAAATGGTTTGCGCAATTTGCATCCGCTCTTCCAAGTCCTTATTTATCAATATTTCATTGCAAACAGGGAAATCGGACAGGTGAACGGAAGCCCCCCCCAGCCCTCCTCCCGCTCGGCGTAGTCTCTGACTACGTCGAGTTAAAAGCAAAGCTCTGCTTTGCAATTTTTGCAAGTCTGGAGACTTGCTTTCAGCTGCGACGTAGTCAGAGACTACGCCGAGCGAAGGCTCATTGTGCTGCCCCAGCTCCCCCCTTGGGGGGCTGGGGGGGGCTTCTAAATCTTCGTATAATTTGTCCGCATAAAACGGCGCTATCGGAGCCATTAATTGGGCAACCGTTTTCAAACAAGCATACAATGTCTGATAGGCCGAAAGTTTATCCGCATCCATTTTACCTCCCCAGAAGCGTTTGCGATTTAGGCGAACATACCAGTTACTCAAATTATCGTTCACAAAATCATTGATAGCGCGTCCGGCGCGGGTAGGTTCGTAAGTGGAATAAAACTCATCTACATCCTTGATTAATGTATTTAATAAAGATAATATCCAACGGTCAATTTCAGGACGTTCTTCAAAAGGGATATCCTGTTCTTTGTATTCAAAGCCGTCAACATTGGCATATAATGCAAAGAATGAATAGGTGTTATAAAGCGTTCCGAAGAATTTGCGGCGAACTTCTTCGATGCCTTCTACATCGAATTTGAGATTATCCCAAGGCGAAGCGTTGGTAATCATATACCAGCGCAATGGGTCGGAACCATATTTCTCTATCGTTTCAAACGGGTCAACGGCATTGCCCAAACGTTTCGACATCTTGTTCCCGTTTTTGTCTAAGACCAATCCGTTGGAAACAACTGTTTTGAACGAAACATTATCGAAAACCATTGCGGCAATTGCGTGAAGCGTAAAGAACCATCCGCGTGTCTGGTCTACTCCTTCGGCGATAAAATCGGCAGGGAAGACTTCTCCCTTGTCGAATGTTTCTTTGTTTTCAAAAGGATAATGAATTTGGGCGTAGGGCATTGCTCCCGAATCAAACCAAACATCAATCAAATCCAATTCGCGTTTCATCGGTTTTCCGCTTTCCGATACCAAAACAATGTCATCAACAAATGGACGATGCAAATCAATATTTTCTACTGCATAATTTTGTGCGGAATAATCGCCAATTTTGAAATTGGCAAAAGGATTTTGAGCCATCAAACCGGCGGCAACCGACTTGTTGATTTCTTCGATTAATTCGGCAACCGAACCGATACATTTTTCTTCAGCGCCATCTTCGGTACGCCAGATTGGGAGCGGAGTTCCCCAATAGCGACTACGGCTGAGGTTCCAGTCTTGCAGATTTTCGAGCCATTTGCCGAAGCGACCGGTTCCGGTTGACTGAGGTTTCCAGTTGATGGTATTGTTCAGTTCAATCATCCGTTCGCGGCAGGCGGTTGTGCGGATAAACCAGCTATCTAAGGGGTAATAAAGCACAGGTTTGTCTGTGCGCCAGCAATGCGGATAATTGTGCGTATGTTTTTCGATTTTAAAAACCAGGTTTTGCTGTTTCAGCATGACGCAAAGGTCTATGTCTAATGTTGTTTCCTGTGGTAGAGACGTGGCATGCCGCGTCTCTACATTCATGTATTCATTTTTCACATACCTTCCTGCAAATTCCTTATATAAATCAACATTTACACATTCCTTGACAAAATCAACATCCAAATCTTCCAATTTGAAATATTTTCCCGTTAAATCCACCATCGGACGGCGATTACCGTCTTTATCAATCAGCATCAACGGCGGAATGCCATTGGCTTTGCCAACACGGTCGTCGTCTGCGCCGAAAGTCGGAGCGATATGCACGATTCCCGTTCCATCTTCCGTAGTAACGAAATCGCCGGTAACTACACGAAATGCGCCTTCTCCCGGATTTACCCAGGGTATTAATTGTTCGTATTCTATTCCTGCTAAATCAGAACCTTTGTATGAAGCTACAATTTTGAATGGAGCAATTTTATCTCCTGATTTATAATCTTCCAGATTCAATTCTACCGCTTTTTCGTTGAAGTGCGTGAAAAGCAATTCACGAGCCAAAACAACCGTCATTGGTTTAGTAGTATAAGGGTTATATGTTTGAACGGCAACATAATTTATATTCGGGCCAACGCAAAGGGCTGTGTTGGAAGGAAGTGTCCAGGGGGTAGTTGTCCATGCCAAGAAATAAGCATCGCCGAATTGCGCCATTTCCGGTTTGGGATTCTTGATTTTAAATTGAGCAATACAAGTTGTATCTTTCACATCGCGATAGCAACCGGGTTGGTTCAATTCGTGCGTACTCAACCCTGTTCCCGCTGCCGGAGAATAAGGCTGAATGGTATATCCTTTATATAATAAGCCTTTTTTGTAAAGTTCCTTGAGTAAGTACCAAAGCGTTTCGATAAAACGGTTATCGTAAGTGATATACGGGTCGTCCATATCCACCCAATATCCCATGATGCGGGTCAGGTCTTCCCATTCTTTGGTATATTTCATCACGTCTTTGCGACATTCGGCATTGTATTCGGCTACGGAAATCGTTTTTCCGATGTCTTCTTTGGTGATTCCCAATGCTTTTTCCACGCCGAGTTCTACAGGAAGTCCGTGAGTGTCCCATCCCGCTTTGCGTTTTACCTGATAGCCTTTCATCGTTTTGTAACGGCAGAAAATGTCTTTGATAGAACGGGCAATTACGTGGTGAATGCCGGGCATTCCGTTTGCAGAAGGCGGGCCTTCATAAAACACAAACGAGGGAGCTCCCTCTCTTATTTCCAAACTTTTGCGGAAAACGTCTTCCTTGTCCCAACGCTGCAATACTTCCTTATTGATTTGTGATAAATCAAGATTGTTGTATTCGGTGAATTTCTTACTCATATACAAAAAATTGTGCCTGAATTTTTATTAGTTGAAAAACAGGCACAAAGGTATGAAATTTTGACAAGCTTTGTGGCAGATGGGCTAAAATAAATTAATCCACATCAGAGTTCCCCTATATAACTCTCCATGTCCAATAACGAACTCGCATCACAAACTGATTTAAGCGTTTTTACCCGCTCATTTAAGATTCCGCAATTATTGTAATACCTTTCAATAGCAAAATGGAATTGAAAAGTATTGTTGCTCAAGTTGTCTTCGAGATAATACATATTGGCAATCAGCTCTTGATACGCCCCACTTTCGTGGTGCATTTCTATGGCTCGTTTGTATTTTCTCAATGCCATCTCCTGCAAATAACTGGTTTGGTTATTGTGGAGGTCTGATTTGTCAAGGTATTTCTTTGTACTATCTAAAAAATACTTGGAATAATTTTCTTGTACTATTCTCTTTATTTCTTCAGTATCTTTTATTTTTGTAAGATAAACTTCTGTCTGAGACACAATATCTTCTTTATTTTTATCATTTATTTTTTCATTGTTTTTTAGTCTGTTACGGATGGATTTTATCAATGAAGTAGTATTACCATTAGGTTCGCACGACTTGAACATCTCGTAAATATAGTCGAATATATGATTACACTCAAACAATTGCATGTATACATCCCCCATGTAGCTTTCCGAAAACAGAGTGGTTGTGGTGTTCGGCGAAATAATTTCAATTATTTTAGACAATGAAAACATTGTATCTCTCATTAAAAAACTAATCAATTCTATTTTTGATTCTAAATTTTTAAAGCGCTCACCATCTTCTTTGAGAGGCACATAAGAGGGATGGAAAAAGACAGAACAATCACCGATTGTTTCAGCCAACGGTCTTTCCAAATAATGGTAATAATTTTGGTAAATTTGTAAGGAAAAATCAGGTTTATAAATTATCGTATTGTTTTCCCCCAATTGCAATAACTGATTAAGAATTTTCATATTTATATCTGCTTTAAATCGCAGAGAAACAATTCTTTCTGTTATTGTACTTTCTATCCGGTATTTAGATAAGGGCATACTATTATACATTTTGGATACCATGTCGTATTTACCACACAGCAATTCCAATCTGCAGTACGAAATAATTATTTCCTCCAAATCAGGAAATAAGGACAAAAGGTTAAGAGGTAATTTTTCATCAAGCGAATCTTTGCTAAATAACCATTTAAGTTTAGAAATTTCAACCTTATTCGTATTTTCATACTGCATGTACAAGTTTTGTATAGCATTTCCGATTAAGTGCTTTCTTATATAACCTAAAGACTCCTTTATTAATTCTGCACCTTCTTCATGCACTTCTAAATAAGCTTCAAATACATGAAGAATTTTTTTATAACAAAAGAAAGCATCTTTCATATTTGCCGAATATTTGAAATAGGACGCTGCCGCCCAAAAATATAGTAATGACCTCTCCATAAATGAGAAGTCTTCCTTTTCCGGCCAGGCAATTATACTAAATTTATCGACTTCATGGTCTTTGTTTCTTCTAATAAGCTTTATAAAACCCTCCATAAATTTTTCTTTTATGCGATCATTCTCCCTTTTTTTCTCCGAATTCGCCATTGAGCAACTAAGTAATGTATTACCCATACCATCTAATGCAGATGCAAGCGTTAATATATCACTCTCTTTTTGTGTTTTAAAGCCTTCTTTTGTTGTTAAGCGACTAATAAAGAAAATAGCTTTAGATATATCTTCATTGAGTGTTGTCACTACTGACAATTGCAACTCCTCTAAATTTTTCAGCAATTCTTTTAGCTTTTCCAGTGGCTCTTGTTCTTCAAACAGTTCATCTAATTTTTTCAACAGTTCACGTAATTTTCTTGACAGCTCCTCTAATTCTTGCGATGGAACTCGCTTTTTTTTCAGCCGTAGTTCTTTCGACTCCTCTTCTTGCTTGTTTATCAACTTTTTTAACTCTTCTGACAGTTTCAACGAGTACTCTTTTAGCAGTTCCAACAGTCGCTCTTTTGACAACCCCCTTAACTTCTTCGACAGTTTCTCATTTAACAGCTCCCCTAACCACTTTAACAGTTGTTCTTTTGGCTGCACCTCTAACTCTTTAAGCAATCTTAGCCTTTTCGACAACCTCTTTAGTAGTTTTACCTCTTTCTTCAGCAATTCCCTGTCCGATAACATCAGCTCATTCGATTGCATCATATTATATCTCATAATCCTTAAACTACGGGTATAATACTTACAGGCATAACAAGGTGTTCTTTTATTTTTAACATATATTTTTTTCCCTCTTATATTACTTTCATAACCTGATAATAATGCCCTTCTTCGATGAGTACAATTACGAATACTCTCAATTTTTTTCTTACTTTCATTAGGGTATAATTCTCCCAAACAATTTGACAATTCCGAGAAAAGCTCAGAGAACTCATCTATTTGATCTTCTTGGTTGTTCGTTTTGCCTTTAGGAAGTATCAAAGATAGCCCCACTTTGGCTTCTAAATTGAGAAATTTTTCCCAAATCTCATCATGATTACTATTTTTGAGAAAAAATTCATAGATAAAACTATCAATAGGGAAGCCATCCCAAAGATAAAGCGCCATATAAAGTGTATCGCTACTATTCAAATCAATTAGTCCGTTCTTGTAATACAATATATCAGCCAGTTTACGAAAAAAATCAGCGGCAATCATATATTTGCCACGGTAATACACGGCACGCTGTAAATACAGAAAGTCCGACTCCAAAATATCTATGTTTTCTTTGGTGATGCCGCTCAGACCTTGCTTTTCCAACACAAACAAACGTGCAAGCAAGGCTTGATAAACCAAAGCGATGTCTTCAAAAACAGACAGGCGTATAGCTAATGTGTTTTTTTCGGGCGATAATTGTTGGTGTAATTGTGGAATCAACTCTTCTCCCTTGACTTCATAATGAAGTTTATTCCATTTTTTCCATTTTTCACCTTCTTTATATTCAATTTCCGGTTGAACTTTGTCTTCAAAGTTCGAATTATCATAGTACCATTCATTGGGTTTGTATACAACGTCATCTCTCCTGCCCTTCCAAGCATCTTTTATTTCTTTTATATTTCTTATCCTTTGTTTATAACTAAGCCCCAATTCTCTTTTATTGATATACCCGAATTCTACTAAGTATGCTATAATTTCATTATAAATAAGATATGCGGTGTTATGAGTTTTCCTTTTCTCAAACATTAACCCCAATTTAAGCATAATACGAGTAGTATTCAATATATGCGTAGAATAGTGCGAATCATTATTGTTTTTATCTCTATCTTTATCTTTATCTTTCAGTAAAATATCAATGCAACATTGATATTCGAATATGGCTTCGTTGTATTCCTCATCTAATGCATGTAGGTCACCCAAGATTTGACGAATACCTATTATTGCATGATGAAAATCGTTTTGTGAAGCGCTCAAAACTACACCTCCAACGTTTTTGAGTGTATTGTTTTGCAATGCCACGTAATACTCCAACAGTTTAGTATAATGCCTTTTTAAGGATAGTGAATCGTCTAAGGTAAAATTCAGCAATGCCGATACTTCTTCCGAAAGTCGCGACATGATGGATATTTCTTCGGCTATCCGCATCGGAAATTTAAATTGGTACAGACCATTTATTGTGGTTGATAGACGTGACCGTTTCAAAAAAGAAATAATAACCTCAATAAATTCACGAGTTTCAGGAGACTTGTTAATGTCTAACAATTCAGGTATGTTTTCTAAATTGCGCCACGAAAAGCCACTGTTGTGATATTTATAGATATGGTTGGTAAGAAAACAACCTGAGATTAGTAATTTATCGCCATATCTTGAAGCGTTGTTTAAAATTGCACTAATTACCGGAAAGGCCAAGTAATGTATAAAGCCTATTTTTCGCTGTTCCCTATAATTGAATTTCAAATAGAATTGAATTTCTGGTTCATCTTTAATAATATTTGGAAGTTTGTTTTTAGATTCTTCGACCTCATTTTTTTTATTTTTATTTTTAGATTTTTCTATTGTTATAATGTATTTTTCAAAATAGTTACTCAATTTTTTAGGTGCACCATTACTTATATGTGAAAGGTAAAAGGCAAACTGATAAAGCATCATGATGGCACGTTTTCGTAAGTCTTCATCAACTTTTTCTTTAGCCAATTCCCATTCCAATATTTTATTATATGTCTTTAAAGTATAATAATCATCATATAAATCTCCATCATGATAGCCTTGGTTATTGAGATTTTTAATTATTTCTGAATCTTCTTTCCATTTAGGAAGCAACAGTTTGCATATAAACTTTTCAGTCATCATTGTTACATCTTTTTCCTCAGGATCTGTCCATAAAAAACTACTCACATAAATGACATTGTTGAAAATACTTCCTATTGGCAAGTAATTTTAACAGGTTTTGTTTATGTTTTCTTGTAGTGGCGCCTCCTGTGAAACCACTGCCCGTGTTTTCAAATGCAGGAATAGAGTCTGTTTTTTCATCAATATTGTGATTCGATGCAGGGTCTATTTTATCTAACTCATCAAAAACAATGATAAATTTGGGAGCATTTTTTCCCCTATCTGCTATCTCATCTAAAATCCATGATAGACGCTGTTCTATTTCACGTACATCGGCAAGAGGATAGTTTCGGTTTTTTCTACGATTTACAGTTAATCCGAAAAAAGAGGGCGAATATGCACCGGTCGGACTTGTGTCTTCATTAGTTGCCGAAACAATACGCAAGTTTAAATCATGTAAACGATTATAAATGGCAACAGAGCTATTAGGACGATTTTTCATGTATATTATTCTTGCCAATTTCCAAAGCAACCATGTAATAAAATAAAATAGTATAGAAGTAATAATTATAAATACACGGCCGTAATATGGATATGGAATTGCGCTTTTAAAACTTTCTGTAACAATAAAAAATACATTCTTTTTGTTTAGAAAGTTACCAACTACCATTGTGTTGATACCATTATTAGAATTGGAATTATTGCCAATTACAATGTTTTCGACAACACGTTCACTTGGCTCACCTGTGTTGAAATAATTATTAGCATAAAAATCTGTAAATACATCGTGAAATGATAAGGAAAAAAACAATGTTAATATTAGTATAGTAGGATATTTACAAATCACATACTTTCTATTTATGAGCCAATTAGATATGTATCTTTTGTACTCATACTCAATAGCATTGGAAATAAGGCTTAAAATATCTCGCTCATTTAGAATTTCATGTCCTAAATTTAATTTAATAACTATTCTTTTCTCTTTTTTAGATATCTTTGTAACCAATAAAGATAACCAATAAAGAATTAGATAGAAAACTTTTAAAACTCCATAAAAAATTTTAAAAACACAGTTCTCTTTTTTGGATGTCTTTTTTTTGAATCGTTCTATAAAATGTTTTCTTCTACGTAAAAATATAATAATTAATTTGCTTATAAAACATAAAAATATAATAATTAGCACTAAACCAATAGTAACAACAGCACCATAAAGTACTTTTTCTTCTATTGAAGTAAAATTTTTATGTAAACATAATGGTAGACAAATTGTAACAAAAATGCCAAACAATAACATTATTATTTTAAGTGTGCGCGTTCCATACTTTGTATTTTTTTTCGCTATATCATACAAAACTTTCCCAACAAAGCTGGATTTTCCAACACCTCTAAATCCGGTTACCAAATATACACCTGTTTCCGGTGTTTCACTTGTCAGCCACGATTTAAGGCGGTCAGTAATTTTTTCTCTCCCAATAAACTTATCATCAACTATTTCTTCAGATGAAGCTCCATGATGAAACTTAAATTCCGATAGAGGAATGTAGAGCGAGTCTATTTTTGAGGAATACTTTTCTTCAAATATATTTTTTTCCATAAAATTTTCATGTAATACTAAAATACAAAAGTATTATAATATTTCTGAACAGTAAGAATATTTATATTTGAATTTAAATTTAAAAAATAAGAATGATGATAATAATAGCTTGTTGAAAATACTGAAAAAATTTTTCAAGAAAATTTGTTTTTTAAGTTATTAAAAATAGAAATCATAATATACATTGCTTATCAACAATATTTCTATTTGTAATTAATTGACTCTTTCAAGGTTACTATATTTCTTAACATTGTGTTTATAAACTATCAAGTTCAAAACTTTTTCTAAAATATATATTCAAGATTGTTGGAAATAACTGTTATAAATTATGGAGAAAAAGTAATAGCGAAACTTCTAAACTTAATCAAGAATTTTTGTATAAAAACATTGTTTGATTTATCAAGAGTATCTTATTATTTTTTATGAAATACAATTCACAACTTATTAACACGATATTAAAATCATCCCTTATTAATTTTCTTAAAGAAGTCGTTACCTTTATCATCAACTAAAATAAATGCAGGGAAATCTACCACTTCTATTTTCCAGATAGCCTCCATTCCTAATTCGGGATAGGCTACACATTCAAGACTTTTGATGTTGTTTTGTGCCAAAATAGCAGCAGGACCACCTATTGAACCGAGATAAAATCCTCCGTGTTTTTGGCAGGCGTCGGTTACCTGTTGGCTCCGGTTGCCTTTAGCAAGCATAATCATACTTCCTCCGCGACTTTGGAACAAATCAACATAAGAATCCATACGTCCTGCTGTGGTTGGTCCCATCGAACCGCAGGCCATGCCTTTGGGAGTTTTGGCAGGTCCCGCATAATAAATAGGATGGTTTTTGATATATTGCGGTAGCTCCTCTCCCTTATCCAATAATTCTTTCAATTTGGCATGGGCAATATCTCTACCTACTATGATAGTTCCGTTTAGCGATAATCGGGTAGCTACCGGATATTTAGTTAATTCTGCCAAAATTTCTTTCATCGGACGATTTAAGTCAATTTTCACAGCATCGCCTTCTCCTGCATTGCGTAATTCTTCAGGAATATATTTTCCGGGATTATCTTCCAATTTTTCTATCCAAACGCCTTTTTTGTTGATTTTCGCTTTGATATTTCGGTCGGCCGAACAGGAAACAGCCATACCAACCGGACAGGAAGCCCCATGACGCGGCAAACGGATAATCCGGATGTCGTGTGCTAAATATTTTCCTCCGAATTGAGCGCCAAGTCCGATTTTTTGAGA
>Ga0209628_10004568_pt1 | contig 10050 bp, 12 predicted proteins | sample TergutCu122P4_FD_187285 | JGI IMG/M metagenome (GOLD analysis project Ga0209628, IMG submission 187285) | Cubitermes ugandensis P4 segment gut microbial communities from Kakamega Forest, Kenya - Cu122 P4 (SPAdes) (version 2) | ecosystem: Host-associated > Arthropoda: Insects > Digestive system... | reverse complement strand
TGAATAAGGCTTGTTATGCCATCAGATCAATTAAGCCGTTTATGTCCCTAGATGTACTGAGAAGTACATATTTTTCGTATGCTCACTCAATTATATCTTATGGAATTATATTCTGGGGGAATTCATCTTATAGTGAAGACATATTTAAAATTCAGAAAAGAATAATTAGAATAATTATGAATTCAAGCATGGATGCCTCTTGCTGGCAACTATTTAAGGACTTAAATATCCTTCCAATTCAGTCCCAATATATATATATTCAATACTTTTATTTGTTACTAAAAATAAAGAACTTCTGTCTAACTCACAAGTACATAAAATCAATACAAGGCAAACTTTTGATATGTACGTACCTACAGCAAACTTGACAGTATACCAAAAGGGCATCTATTACTCAGGAATTCAGATTTACAATCATTTACCAACAGCCATCAAAGATTTGTCTGATGATAGCTAGCTTTAACAAGATACCCCTTACATAATTCCTTTTACAGTCTGGAGGAATATTTTAATACATAATTAACTATAATAGTAACTTTATTCATATTATTACTTATACTTAACTTTAATCATAGTACTTTAATTGTTAATGTAGCTATCCTATGACGCTACAGTAAGGCACAACTTATGTACACTTGCTTTATTTATTATGCTAAATGTATACATGACTAGTTCCTCATCTGTATAAGATCAATGGAATGTGAAATGAATGAATGGAATGAAACACGCAAAACACAATTTCATTTTCTGTTGTATGGATATGAAACCTGGCCTCTCACCCTCAGGTAAGACACAGATTGTGGGTGTCTGAGAATGGGGCATGGAGATTACTTTTTGGCCTAACAGACAGAAGTAATTGGAAGATGAGAAAACTGCACGATTCGTAATTCAGTCCCTTCAATAAATATTATTAGGTGGGAATGGGGTTTAGTTAGGGCCTATTCACATCAAGATATCACAGTTTCTAATGACCTGCTTATCTTCATAAATATTTTCATTATGTGTTTCTCCACATTTGGGAATCAGTATTGATTTAACCGTAACTCAGGGTAATCTGGTAGAGGTTAAATTGCTCCAACTCACTTTACTTAATCTGGATCTGCCAAGAACTTCCAAAAACAAACTGTAGCATAACTACTTTCAGAGGGTTCCCAAAGCAGTCATTAACACAAACACCTGCACTTCAAGAGTCATCCTCATAAACTACTTGAACTTCAGAGCCATCCAAACTAGGGGTCTGCTTGTCAGAAATCAAACTGGAATAAATTTATATGTAAATAATGAACTTTTAAAATGTTTCCCCAATATGGAGACCGGCTAGGTCATCACATCTTTTTTTAAATACATAACAAGTACAAAGGCACCCATTAAAATCACACTAACCTTCCGAAACACTAACACAATAAAGTCAAATATACACATATGCTGATCCAGTTACATGACATTAAATAACGAATGTGACCTAAAAAACAAATGGTAGACTTCAGACACATTTAAAAGCAGGTGATGAATGAACATGTTGTATGGGCTATTCCATCAGTACTTGCAACGTAAGTGTGCAGTTATATCGGCAGCTTTTACTCGCATAAATACTATGTGCACACTCACATCTTCTGGTGTATTTTCCTGATCGTTCTCACTTTCGGTTGTCTGAGTTCCATCACCAGGTGTTGTATTTTCCTCTTGTTCAGACATTGCTTTCAGATCAGTTCACAGCCCTGTGGGTGAAAAACCTGTTATAAATTTTTCGTATGAACTAGAAAATACAAACACGCAGAAACCTGTATTTCTACTTTCGTAGTAAGACCGCTGCTTGGCACACTTGGCAGGTTTGTCAAATACCATACGGATTGTAAATTCGAAGTGTAACTAATTACAACCACGAAAATATCGCTGGAATCAATATAATAGTGCTATAACTAGAAATATGTGCACAGCAAAGACAAAAACAAAAACCCCATGCACCTTCCAATACACAGCCTAATATAAAATTACTCATTCAGACATGTACACAGATTATATATATGGATAAGACATGTATGACAAACTTCAGGTCACTATTCCGTAACATAGCTCACAGATTACCCGTAATATTTTGATCCATGTACCATACCAACTTGCGCCCAAGCTTAGCGATATCATATGGCAGAACACTTATATACATACGTAGCTTCGTTAATGCATTAACAGAAAATTCTCCAACTTATAAAATTTATGATAACACCATCTTGTGCCGTCGTGTTTGCAACGTTTACAGATTAAAATCGTGGTATTAAACTTTTCACGTAATAGTTGGTGGTAATGGGGGGTTACGCGCCGCTTGCGTGGGAGTTCGAGTGCTACTACATATTAGTGATGGATGAGTTGTGGTTATCATTGATTGGTGCGTGATACTGAAATGGCGGGATTTTCACAGCTTGTAAGTGTCTTTGTCCATTTACATCAAGCATAGAGTTTAAACAGTAAAATAGTTAGTACGTTGTGGTATAATGTCGTGGTTTAATACAGAGCCCCTTATCCTGACATTATGTGTTGCGGTGTAGGAGTAAACCAAGTAACGGTAATTCGACCATTACTCAGATGATCCCTGTCCTCTACATGTTAGGGCTTATCATGCATTAGTCAAGAAAAGTGATCTGAACAGTGTAAAAAGTGAAATGCTCTTTTACGTACTTTTATTGTTTCACAGGTTATTTATACGGTAAAATGTAGCAATTGATGTGACACTGGTTTTCCAGTCTAATGGTTTGCGACTCTATAATCAAGTAAATGTACTAAACTGTTTTGTTCACAAAAGATGTGAAGATTAAGAGTACCACGAAACATGAAGTAACCCAGTAATGCGTAATAGTGTATGCACAGACTATCGCGGTACAAAATATTGTGTTGGATTGTTACATACCACTGTTGGCCACATGCCTGTAGTAGAGCCCTGTAGGGTTAGAAGTTGAATATAGCAGTATTTATGTCCTGACATGATTATTATGAGATGAACAGTATTAAACAATTTAATGCATACTAGTTTATCCACCAACTTTCGTAGTTGTATTGTTATGTTGTTCGATAGGTTCAAGAATTCAGTTTCACTGTATGAATGTTATGACACAAATACTGTAATATAATAAATACTTTAACTATACGGAAATAATGTTAAAAAGGTATTAATATTGCATTAATCTTGTTGTTCATCTTGTGTCTTTCCCAGTCGATGTTTCTAATTATGTCTGTGAACTTGCAAAGCCTGTCAGTGTTTTATGCTTTCCGTATGTGAACATGTAATCTGGCAGGAAAAGTGTATTTTTCTGTTTGGGTTGGAGTTTTTTTTCATATGTTTCCATGTTGATTCTGTAGCATTTCTATGCGCTATTTTGTCTCTTTGACAAACAGTTAATGAATTAAAGACAGCTCAGCAGTTGCTCTTGTAAAGCCTTGTAGAAACTAGTCTTTGATACACTGAATGATAAACACCAACCAATGCATTTCACATTCCACAATATATTAGTCTAGAATGCCAATTTCAATGTTAAAATACATAAAAATACTTAAAAACACTCCGACATGTTTCGATCTCAACGGATCATCATCAGGGAGTATGTCTGTACCTCGTTAAATTTACTGAATTCAGTAACTTTAACAAGGTACAGACATGGTCCCTGATGATGATCCGTTGAGATTGAGACATGTCGGAGTGTTTTTAAGTATTTTTATGTATTTTAACATTGAAATCGGCATTCTAGACTAATATATTGTTGAATATGAAGTGCATTGGTTGGTGTTTATTGTTCAGTGTATTGAAAAATGCACGGTGAAACGTTAAAATTAGTCTTTGATAGTTTGTTCTCAAGTTTCACTTACATATGTAGTGAGTAGGAATTTGTATCTGTTTCTCTGTCAGTTCCTACCAACACCCATTGTTGTTTTATGTTATGTCCTGTGTTGTATGCTATCTTTTCCCAAATGTTTTCCTGAAGTTAATCCATTCCACATGGCTAAATATCAGGAATAACTTTAACCCGGCACCTCATTCAGATTACCACAAAAGTAAGGATTTGAAGGTTCTTATTATTTTGCCATTATTAATAAAAAAAATTCTGTTCAATAGTACATAACATGGAAATTGAACTTTAGCTTTTTGTAGTTACAGGATGTCCCCATCGAGGCCAAACGGCATATCATACAATCTTTACTTACACCTGGAAGTACTAGATGTTAATTTTAATTATTCCGTTTTAAACTCATGTTTTCGCTGTTTTATGTGGAACCTGTCTCTGTTCAGAACAGTTTAATAATTTTGACTTATTTTATCTTATGAGAATTGTAAAGTTGAGATCTTAAGTACAGTGAATATGTATAGTTTCCATTATGTCTTTATTTGGTACTCTGATGTCACTTGATGATGGCTTATTTTACTTAAGCCAAAACATAGTGTGCTTCAAACTTATATAATAATGTAACATTAAACTTAATTTTAACTACAGCCTTTACTGTTTACTTTTTCTGACATTAGTACTGTAGGCCTCAGATAGAAGTTGGTGAACTTTTCATAGTAAGGCTCCAACCAATACAAAGTAAAATTGGCAAGGAAAGAGAACTGGGAGAGTTGCATGATTGTTCCTACTAATCACTTTTAATTCAAATGGTATTAATTTAGAATGTTAAAGACAAACTTTGAACTAGCTTACACAATTCATCCAACATTGTTAGGATGGTAAAATCCAGGAGACATCAGTAGGCCAGAGGTGGGGAAGATAAATGTATGCAAAAATTTGGTGGCGAAACCCTTCTTTGAATGTCCACTTTGAAGTTGAAGTAGACAGTAGAGGATAAAAATAAAAGGGATTTTAGGCAAGTATGTTATGAAGATGCAATTGGGAGAGTGTAGTCATTATAGCAACTTGCTATGGGCTGGATGCCATCAAGACCAGCCGTGAGGCCCACTCAGCCTCCTGTACAATGTGCATGAGGCCTTTCCCAGGACCAAAGCAGCCAGAGCATGGTGCTGACCTCCCACTTTTTTCTAGGACCGGATTGCAGAAGGGTTGGAGCTACAGCTCCGCCTCCCCTCTGTGCCTGCTCAGGCATGTCATGGACTGACCTTTTAGGTTATGAAGTTGAGATGTTGAAGGAACTGGCTTGGGATTGTGTGCAGTGATGGACAGCAGTGTTGAAATGTTGAGCTTTGCTAGCAGAGTGTGTCCTTTCATTGTAATTATATAGTGTGTGAGTGCTGTGCCTAAGGGATGAATGGCAGTGGGTTAGTGTGTCTTGAACGGCACCCTCTGGGATACCAGACGACCCCCCGAGGCATTGTAGCCTTACCAAGTATGGGGGCTGTACTTGGTGGACCTAAAATACCCCCTGATTCATGGGACCAGAAATGAATAACACAGAAACAAATTTAGAGAAGAAGGAGAGCTCAGCAGTTCAGGAGTCCAATAAGGGTTCCTGTTCAGAGGTTTCTTGCGGGGCAGCTGAACAGAACCCGGTTGAACAAAGAGCAGGTGAGACTCCTCTGACTTGGGAGGAACACCTGTCCATTGGAGGAGGCCAAACAAGTTATGGCGAGTACCATTTCTTTTATTCAGGCTAACCTGCAACATAGCATTGCTGCTTCTAGAATTCTTACTAGAACAGTAGGCGTTAAAGGAATTGACAGGGCACTGATACAGGAACTGTGGTATCGTAGAGGCTGTATCAGGGGTTTGAACATTCCGGGTTATACCCTGTACTCTGTGATTGGGATAGACAGACCTTAAGCCTGCATTCTTACGAGGAATGAGACAGCTTGGATGCTACCAGGATTCTCTTGTAGGGACCTAGTAGCTCTTCTTATTAAGTATAATGAGGAAGGGGTAGAGCGACGCTTGGTCGTATGTTCTGCATACCTGCCCTACAATTCCGAGGATCCTCCTCCATCTAAGGAATTTGAGGATCTCGTGTGGTACTGTGAAAAGGAAAACCTCTATCTTGTGGGGTGCAACTCCAATGCACATCATAGTGTATGGAGCAGCATTAACTGCAACAGTAGAGGGGAGGCCCTGGTGGAATTTCTGAATACTACAAATTTGGAGATTCTAAATCGGGGAAATGAGCCCACCTTCTGTGGTGGAGGCAGATTAGAGGTGATAGACATTACCCTGTGGTCCTTGAGGCTCCTAGAGAGTGTCATAGGCTGGGAGGTCTTGTCTGAGCCCTCCCTGTCAGATCATAGACATATTCTGTTCATCTTATGGGGCTCCATCCTGGTGTGTCTAATCAGGAACCCTAGGGGCACCAATTGTGGCTCCTTTAGAGAGGACCTGAGGGATGGGCTGGAGAGAGGTCCTGAGATGGACATAAGAAGTGAAGCTGGATTGGGGCTTGCGATTCATTGAGTTCAGCAGGCCCTTATCTTAGCCTATGAGGATAACTGCCTTCTTAGACCTGTTAAGATGGGTAGGCAATCTCTGAAGTGGACAGCGGAATTGGAAACCCTCAGAAGAGGAGTGAGATGGCTTTTTAGTAAATGCCGATCAGATAAGAATCTGCATAGTTGGGACCTCTATAGAGAGGCTCAGCAGAATTACTGGGAGGAGGTAAGGAAGGCTTCTAAGAATGCTTGGTGGGCCTTCTGTAGCTCCATTGATGACCTACGTAGGTCAGCTAGATTACATAGGGCTCTTTCTAGGGACCCTAAAATTAAGCTGGGCAGGCGAACGCAGTCTGAAGGTGAAACCTTAGAGCGCTTGCTAACTACACATTTTCCAAACTCAGGGGTTACACAGGAGTTAGCAGCCCCTGTGGCTGCCCTCCTGGCCAGATGCCCCAACTGGAGGCTGGCTATGAGAGTGGTCACCTTCAGAAGGGTAGAATGGGCTAGAGATCCTTTCGCCCCATATAAAAGTCCAGGGGTGGATGGCATATTCCCGCCCCTGCTGCAACAGGCTTGAGAGGTGGTCATCCCATACCTGGTCAGAATTTTCCGTGCCTGCCTGGCGGCAAATGGCTAAGTTCCAGCTATATGGCAACAGGTAAAGGTAGTGTTTATACCTAAGCCCGGTAGGAATACCTACAGCGGGCCTAGAGGTTACAGACCCATCAGTCTCACATCATTTTTACTCAAAACTATGGAGAGGCTGGTGGATAGATATCTAAGAGACGAAGCACTGGCAATTGTGCCACTGCATCCTGACCAACATGCTTGCCAGGCTGGTAAATTGGTGGAAATGGCTGTTCATCAGCTTGTTGTACGGGTTGAGAAGGTGCTTGACCAGCAAGAGATAGCCTTGGGTACTTTCTTAGATATAGAAGGTGTTTTAACAATAGTTGCCATGACACCATGTGTGATGCTCTTGTCGGGCATGGTAGTGAATACACCATCGTGTGATGGATCAAGGCCACCCTGGAGGGTCGCGTGGCTGTTGCGACCCTTAATGAAATCTCTCTGACATTCACGATATCCAGGGGTAGCCCTCAGGGAGGTGTGTTGTCACCATTCCTAGGGTGCCTGGTGGTAAATGACCTATTTACCAAGCTCAATGGAGGTGGTGCTTTTATCCAAGGATACACAGATGACATATGTCTTCTCGCAGTGGGTAAATTCCCAAACACGGTGTCAGGACTCATGCAGTGGGCCCTCTCAACCGTAGAGATATGGTGCAATGAAGTTGGACTGTCAGTCAACCCTGATAAGACTGGGCTCATTGCATTTACTAGGAAGAGGAAACTCCAGGGCTTCTTGGAATCACAGCTTTTTGGAATTAAATTAAGTCTCTCTGGGTCAGTCCAGTATCTGGGTGTTATTCTGGATTCTCGATTGACCTGGAGAGAACATGTAGAGGTCAAAGTGAGGAAGGCTCATTATTAGCTGTGGGCCTGTAGGAGAGCATGCGGGATGGGGTGGGTTCTGGGACCCAAGGTGGTTTACTTGCTCTATGTCGACGTCGTCCGACCGACCATCTCCTATGCATCCTTAGTATGGTGGCCTGGATGTCAAACAGCCAGTACTAAGAATAAGCTAAGCAAAGTACAAAGACTGACATGCTTAGGAATAACGGGAGATTTTTGTACTACTCCTACTGGTGCTATGGAGGTGCTCGTTGGTCTCCCTCCGCTGGATCTGGTGATACAGGGGGAGGCGAGGTCGGTGGCACATCGCCTCTGGAGCTTGGGGTGTTGGTCCTTCCTTCACCCCTAACAAGGACACAGCTGCATATTGACTCGACTTCAGAAGTCAGATCCCATTTTTAATATGAGTGTCGACATTATAAAGCTGGTCTTTAATCTAGAACCCAAATCTACGGTCACTACGCTAGCCAGAGAGGAATGGACCAGAGGCCCTGGGACTCCTTCTATGTTTAAAGGGCTCGTCTGGTTCACAGATGGGTCCAGGACTACGGAGGGGACTGGGGCAGGGGTCTATGGGCAATCTGTGAATAGAAGGCTCAGTATTGCTGTAGGTAAACATGCCACAGTCTTTCAGGCTGAGGTATATGCAATATTAGCCTGTGTTCATGAAATTGAAACTCAGGATCAGCCAGAGAAATACATCAGTATTTGCTCTGATAGTCAGGCGACCCTGAAAGCACTTCAGGCTGCCAAAACAACGTCTCCTTTGATGCAACAGTGCCAGGAGGCGTTGAATGATATCTCTACCTGGCATGCCGTGAGGCCATACTGGGTCCCTGGCCACTCCGGAGTGAGAGGAAATTAAATCGCTGGCAAGCTCACAAGGAGTGGTTCTGGTCAGTGGTTTATTGGGCCTGAGCCTTTTTTGGGGGTCTCTAGGCAGAATATAAGAAGAAAGATGAAACGCTCAATGGAGAAACAGCATCTGGCACTGTGGCTTGGTCCTGGCGGTACATAGAGGCAGGCTGGGGAATTAATCTCTGGCCCTAATCTGGCTACAGGGACCCGATTATTGTCCTTCAATAGGACACAATCCAGGGCTGTTATTGGTCTGCTCACCATACATAACACCTTGAGAAGACATCTATGTGTAATGGGGCTAAGTAATAACCCCACCTGTAGGAAGTGTAGCATTGAGGAGGAAACCTCAGTACATATTTTAGGAGAGTGAGGCCTTAGCCTCACTCAGGCATGTGTATCTGGGTTCCTTCTTTTTGGACCCAGAGGGCATCAGGTTGCTAGGGGTGGGGGCAATCTGGAACTTTGTTAAGGAAACAGGGCTCCTATAACCTGGTACAGAATAGGGGGCACAAAGGGCCTGTCTTAAGGCCTAGGTGCATCGGGCTGGAGTGGGCCTGAACCCAAATATTACTCTATTCTATTCTAATTCAAGAGGTCCTCACCAGGATTCAAACTAAATATGGAGTGGGCTGTACAAGCACACTACATTCAATTACATATTTTGTTTTTTTTCCTGCTGTTCCTATAATGTCTTAACTTCACATATTACAATTGCATTGTTTGTGGGTTTCTTCCAGAATATAACCCCTGGAACAGCAAGAGTTTGCTGTGCTGGTAAATTCCAATATTTTTCTTGAAGTTTGATTTGGACCTTCACAGACTATTGTGAAAAGAAACAGTTTTAAAGTGTAAACAAACATTCATGCAGGGAATACCATGATGGATCTGTGCCTAACAAGTCTGTATTAATGAGCCTATGTAAATGTGATTTTGTTATAACTGTGTAGGATGACCAATATGAGAGTATTTAGCTAGTAGATGTTGGGTTATGTGCCTTTTACAGCTACCTGTAGAAATGAAAATAGTTTAGGAACTAAAACATTCGTATTCTAAAAGAGACTATGTTATTATGCCTCTTATAACAGCATATTTTAAAACTTTAATGCAAATGAATACTGTAAATAGCTTTCAGAGCCATCTTTCCATTTCAGCCTCTGCACTGAAAAAGAAAAGGGAAATAGAAAATTTTAATTCATATGGGTGGTGCCACTGAAAGTAAAGTTCTATGACCTGCGACCGGCCACCTCGACACAGGTTTTTCTTGGTTTCCCTGTGTCTACAAGTGAATGCTGAGATGGTTCCCCAGTTTCCAAGTTGCTACTACATGCCTCTCATGTAGCCCTCTCGACTTAAATTTTCTAG
>Ga0209628_10004566_pt1 | contig 10052 bp, 13 predicted proteins | sample TergutCu122P4_FD_187285 | JGI IMG/M metagenome (GOLD analysis project Ga0209628, IMG submission 187285) | Cubitermes ugandensis P4 segment gut microbial communities from Kakamega Forest, Kenya - Cu122 P4 (SPAdes) (version 2) | ecosystem: Host-associated > Arthropoda: Insects > Digestive system... | reverse complement strand
GGAACACGCCATTCCCGCTGGGATGGTGTGCTGCCGTGCGTTTTCAACCGCTCCTATCGGGGCACCTTACTTTTGGAGATCGCATCATGGAAACACAACTGAAACCGAAGAACCGCTATTTATGCACTACCGAAGACCGGCTGGAAGGCCTTGTCCGCAGTGCTGTCAAAGCCGACAATGAGGACGACGCGGCTGAGAAGGCATCCAATGCCGCCGCCGAACGCGGTTGTTCTTTTGTCCGCGACACGGAAATTTATACCGTCGAACCTGGGTTCGGATTGCTGACCGAGTATTTCCGCGGCAAAACACTGCCGCTACAGGTGCTTCAATCAGCCGATCCCGAGGTTGGGTTCTATATCGGCACACTCAACGAAGAGAGGCTTGGAACGCGAGAATCCGCAGAGCGTTACCCCACATATGGAGCTGCGCAACAGGCGTTAATTCAAGACACCTGGACGCAACGATCCGACTTGCTTCCAGCAAAGGGGTATCTCAATTCGCGCCAAGCTGCTGTGCGTTCTCAACCGCCCCTATCGGGGTACGTTAAACATGGATTCGCGTGTCTGGCTCAGCGTTTTCTCGGCAAAGAATTGCCATTGCAGGTACTCCAGTCATACGCGGGGTTCTACATCGGCACCTGGGATCAAGATGGTCCGCAAACGCGCGAGTCGGAAGAGTACTACCGCACACGCGAAGCCGCGCAACAGGCGTTCAATCAGGGCAAATGGACGCAACGTTTCGACTTGTAGATTCAACTTAAATCCTCGACAACCCGCCTCGCGCGGGTTGCCGGATGTGCAACGGGTTTGCGTATCCGGCAGCCTGTCACGAGGCACCGTCCAATCCTGGGTGGCGGCAGACCTGATGCTGCCGCGGCTTTGCGACCAGGCGCGCGTGGGTGAGCAAGCCCGCGCGCGAGACTTGGCGCGCCTTTGTTCACGCACCTGGACTCCGCGATCGGTGCGAGACATGCCGACCGGTATCGGTCGGCAGTCAGGAGTGGCGTCAAATTAGCAGTTCAAACCCCGGAACCCATGGGTGGGTTCCCCAAACGTCCGGCGCGTGGAGCAGGGCGGTTGGGGAAGCCATCCAGTCAAACCGAAGATGGTTTCATCAGGCGCACTCAGCCTTACAAGTGCGCGGGCCGCAAGGCCAGGCATCGTTATTTTTCAACCCGCGCGGGAACCACATGTCCCGCCTGGGATGCGTGCGACTGCGCTTTCTTTTGGAGTACATTATGGAAATGATTGAAGCTACGCCGCACATCAACAAGGCGCTTGCCGACGCGGGGATCCCGCCTGAGGCGGCGCACAAGATCGGGCGTGCGATCCTCGAAGATGTTGCCGGCAATCAGATCATGATCGAAAAGAACTTTTTCGATCGTGTGATGACCAAGGAAGACGGTCTTCGGCTGGAGCAACGGCTCGAACAGAAGATTGGCCAGATGGCCGAAAGGTTCGATCAGAAGATCGAAAGACTCGCTGATCGCCTGAACGAGCTGGGCCTCAGGATTGAGCGCGCCAGCACTGAACAGAGTGACAAGCTGAACCGGCAGATTCTTTGGTACATAGGCGCTATGTTTGTCGCTGTCGGAGCGGCAACAACGGTCTCCAAGTTGTGGCACTAGCCACCTGAACGGCTTCACGGGGATGGACATTCCCGTGAAGCCACTCTCAATTTTCATCAACCCACCGGGGATAACCGTCTCCATGAGGGTTGGTCATCCCCATTTTTTCGGAGATGACTGCAATGAATTCCACCTTGACTATTCCGTCGAGCTTGGCCGCTACGCAATCGGACTGTGACAATAGGAGGATGCACAAATGACCCGCATCCGATATTTCAGCGACATCGACGGCGAAGCCGTCGCCCTGAGCAACGTGCGCGGCATGAAGAACGACATCTTCCGCGCACGCTTTCCCAATGTTCGCGGTATCCGCGACGACAGCTTCACGATGCGGGTTGGTTGGGACGATGTGGGCAAACGCGACTTGCCCGTCACCCGAATCATCGACTACAAAGCGTTTCCCTCGAAGCATGAATGCAACGCAAAGTGCATGAATGGGAGCGTACGCGGTACCTGTGAATGCAAATGCGGCGGACTCAACCACGGGCGAGGGATGTTTTCTCGCCTGATACGCAATTAAAGGGTGCCATGTTTGAAATATCCTTTGAAACCATCAAGCAGTGCGCCAAGCGGGCGCTGGACAATCGGATTGCATGGACAGATCCGGACCTGACCAACAGGTCGCAGAGGCTGTTATGTGAGCAACGTGCGAGGCATCGCTTTATCGACCGTTGGGACATGCGTTGTGTGGGCGACCTCATCACGCACTTTCCGCAATGTGTACCACGGCGCTATCGACGTGCCGCCATCACTTGCTATCTGGATGACGACACTGACACGTGGATTGTTGCGTTCACCCTTCGTACCGATCTTTCGTGAAATCAGGTCAGCGTTCTTGCTGTCCAGTTGCGCTCTGGCGCCCAGTATCACGGTCAGATGCGGTTTGCGTGACATGACCTGAAGTATCCACCAGAAGCTGCGGGCCGGCCCTTGATGGGCGGTCCTGCGGCACTTCTTTCAACCCTTGACGGGATGGCACCCGTCAGGGCGTCATCCTGTCTTTACTGGATGACCATCATGTTTTTTTTCACCAAAAAACCAAGGGACATGCCCTTGCCACTTGACGCCTCGGCTCCGGCGCTTTTTGTGTCAGAGAACGACGGCCTGACATTCAGGCCCGCGCAAAGGTCTGAGATATTGCAAGCCGCACAACGTGCGCTGGCAAATCAGATTCGCCCAGGCGCAAACCTGATTGAACCAAATGCGGCGATCGAGTACCTGCGGGTTCGTATGGGATCCCTGCCGTATGAGCTTTTTGCAGTCATGTTCCTGGACGCTTGTCACAAGCTCATTTGCTTTGAGGAGATGTTCAGAGGCACGTTGACTCATGCAACCGTTCATCCGCGTGAAATCGCCAGACAGGTACTGGAACATAACGCTGCTGGCGTTATCCTGGTACACAACCATCCCTGCGGAAGTCTCGAAATTTCGCGTGCGGATGAGCTTCTTACCCAAAACGTCAAATCGGCCCTGGCTTTAATTGACGTGTGTGTACATGACCATCTGATCATTACGGCCGCTGGATGTACCAGCATGGCCGAGAAAGGATGGGTGGTTTGACATGGCGCTGATGTTTTCTCGCCTGGCCCGCAATTTCATCAAGGCGGGCTACTTTCCGACCGATGAGGAGACCCTCGGCCGCTTGATTCCCATGCTGGGCGTCAACCGCGGGCCGGTGCGGCTGCTCGATCCGTGTTGCGGTGAAGGCACCGCCCTGGCCGATATTCGGCAAGGGCTGCTGGATCAGGCACAAGTCGATGCTCCCGATGGCGATCCTCCCCAGGTTGAAACCTTGGGCGTCGAACTGGACCAGGAACGTGCTTGGCACGCCAAGACCATTCTCGATCGTGTGATCCATTCCGATGTCAATGACGTTGTGATCAAGGCGCGTTCCATCGGCCTGATGTTTCTCAATCCGCCCTACGGTTACGGCGTTTCGAATCATGCTGGCGGCAGGGAAATCGAACTGGGTGGCCAGAAAGCCGAGCGGCTCGAACGTACCTTCTTGCGCATGGCCACGCCCTTGATCGCTTATGGCGGCGTGCTGGTGTACATCATTCCGCACTACGCGCTCGATGAGGACATTCGTGCGCACCTGGCGCGTAACTATGAAAACCTGCGGGTGTTCATGGCGCCCGAGCAGCGTTTCAAGCAATGCGTGGTACTGGGCGTGCGACGCCGATCGGCCAACGCCGGCAAGCGTGTTCTGGATCTGCTCACGCAGGCCCAGAGCGCGCCGGATAAGACCCCCGTCTTGCCTGAAAGTTGGGCGGACGATCCTTACCGGATACCGGCCTATGAAACGGGCGCCGAATTCGATTTCCACGCGGTGCGCATCGACGCACCGCAGTTGGGCGACGAATTGCAACGCCTCGCACCAAGTTTGCTGTGGCAACACATGCAGACCCATTTCAACCAGGTCAAGTCGGCCGGCCGGCCGCCCTTGCGTGAAATGACCCCTTGGCATCTGGCGCTGTCGCTTGCGGCGGGTCAGATCAATGGCCGGATCTGCTCGGCCGATGGGCGCGAATTTCTCATCAAGGGCGACACCTTCAAAGGCAAGTCTCGCAGCACCGTCATGGAAACCGACGAGAAAGGCAGGGTCAGCCAGACCATCGTCATGCTCGACCGGTTCGTGCCGGTCATCAATGCGATTGAGCTTACGCCCGATCACCGGCTGGGTCAGATCGTCAAGATCGCCTGATCCATTCATTCATTGACGGCTTGCCGTCGATTTCATCAACCCCACGGGGCCATGCCGCCCCGATGGGTGCCATGGCCTGTTTACTTCTTAAGGAGTTTTTCCCATGGCATTCGTTGTATCCATTCCACCAGACCGGTATTTTTCACCCGGTCAAACATGCATGACCGTCGGCGTCGCAGAGCTGCTCCAAGAGGGGCGGCTCGATCCGGCGACCTTGGTAACCTGCTTGGGGCGCCACCTTTGCGGTGATTGGGGCGACCTGGATGACCACGACCGGCGACGAAACGACACTGCGCTGAAGTCAGGCAAAGAGCGCCTGTTTTCGGTCTACCAGGTCACACCCAGCTTGAATCTGTGGATCATCACCGAGTGGGACCGCAGCGTTACCACGTTGTTGTTACCCAGCGAGTACTGATGCTGCTCGTGATGGCCACATACCCACGCTGGCCATCCTCAAAACTCACGGCAAGCGACGGCTTGCCCGGCTGTCCTCATGACCGAGGGCCTCCGGGCAAACCGTCCCGTCAATTCAAAGACGGTTTGAGGGTGCGTTCAGCCTTTGAAACGCACCGGGCCGCAAGCCCAGGCATTTTTCATCAACCCCGCGGGGCACGACCCCGAAAGGGGCGGCTTCGCATTTTTAAGGAGCCATCATCATGGAAATCAAGGTAAGCAAAGGCCGAAATGGCTGGGAAGCCGAGTCCTATCTTTCGTTGAACGACAAACAGCAATTGCGTATCCAGACCAGCAGATTTGGATCACCGGCTGATGGTCGGATTGATACCACCGCAAGCGTCTTAACAGTCGAAAACGGGATACTGACTCACGTTTTCAATTCTGGTTTCGGTCGCGGCGATTTCATGGAGCGCCTGATCGTGCGCACCGCTGCGCGCGTTACCGAGAAAACGGTACGTGAGCAGCACCAGGAAGCCATCGCCAATCTGGAAAACCTGAAGGTGCACATCGCGCAGCACTATGCCGCGCAGGCCGCCAAACAGCAGAAGCGTTCGGTCCAGTTGGCGCAAGCCGCCTGAACCGGCCATATCCATCAACCCCGCGGGGCTAAGCCCCACAGGGCGATGGTCTCGCACTTTTCAAAGGAGAACCATCATGGGATGGCTTTTCATGAACTGCACTCGCGCCGACTTGATACGCAAGCTTACCGAAGCCAGCGATACCGAGCAGGCCAATTTGAAAACCCTTGCTCATACGCTGCGTGGCAATGTGCTCTGGTCGGTAGTCGAAATTTCCTATAAGCAGGAACCCAATCCGCCCGAACGATTCATTCGTTGTGATCTTCTCCAACGCTACGGAGAGCGGTGGGGCTTCAAGCCAATGGACGAAAGTTGGCATCCGTACTACTACACATGTCCACTGTCCTATTTGGACTTGGCCCCGGAAAAGTCCCCCGAATGGCGCGAAAAAGTACGTGAGTACCACGCGGCTCGCCGCGCGCAACATTCACGTCGCAAGCTGGAGAGAAGCCGTCATGCTCATGCTTGAAGAACTGGCTCGCTCGGTGGTCGAACACTGGGCCGATAACAGCCTGGCCGAGCATGTGCGCGCGCTTATGGAGCATCTTCAACAGATCGACGCCGATCGCGAGAAGTACGCCGACTTCATTGGAAAGGCGCGCACCTTGTATGCCGGCATCGACCTGGAGTTCGACGACATGCCGCTGGTCAGCTCCGGCGCCGATTCGGACGGCGCTTTTATCAATGCCTGGGTCTGGATTCATGGCCCGGATGCGTGATCAACGCCCATCAACCCAGGCCTTGGGCCGATCACTGCGATCGGCCCAGGCCGCATTTTCAGGACAACTTTCATGCAAGTAGAAACATCGGAGGGCGCGCCGCGCGTGGCCCCTCCACATCTGTACCGCATCGCCGAGTTCCCCGAGCTGTTCGCCGACGCCTGTCTTCGCAACAGTGAAGGGGATCTCAAATTCTTATCGTTCTACGGCCGCGACGGCTCGGTCAAGCAATTTCTGGCCGCGCTGGAGCTGGGCGCAGGGAAGGGCGGGGTATCCCGTTTTTACCTGGTTGGCAAAGACGACAAGCGTCACCGGGTCGAAGCGGGGTCGGCGTCCAACCTGTCCATGTATTCGGGCCGGCTGCGTCAGAACCTGTTTGGGCCGTTGTCGCAGACCTGGCTCTATGACGGTACGTTCGCGCAAGCGGATCGGGCTAACCGTATTGGTTGGTTATTACACCGCGCAGCGCCGGGCGAGGATCAGGATCAAGTGCATCAAATCCTGGCTGATAAAGCCTGGGCCTTGACCTGCCAGCTCGCGCCGGTGGCCTTGCTCGATACATGGCGTCAGCCCATACAGGACTGGTGCCGTCAAACGAAGTCATACGAGCATCTGGACGATCCGCTGTATCCGCCCCTGGGCGGCATCCATGCGCTGCGTGTCAGCGTCACCGATCACCTTCTGCGCTTTGTCAGCGCAGGCGTGAAATCAGGCCAATTGCCGGTCTGAGATTTCAACCCGCCGCCGGCGCGCTCCGTGTGCGTTTGTCGCACATGACGGCGCGCAGCCGCGGCGATTTTCTTTCAACCCCTTGCGGGCCACGCTTCCCGCAAGGGGAGCATTGCGTCCGCGTTTTCCTATCTTTTGGAGCAAACCATGGAAAGCGCAGAAATCACCCTTGACGACGGCCAGGCCGTTGCAATCAATGAACAGGATGAAGCCCTGGCGGCCGCCAGCGACATGCCTGAAATCGAATCTGAAACCGAAAGCGCGCCGGACATCATGGACGGCGTCATCAGCGCGACGATCCCGCTTGCCGAGTTCATCCGCGACTTCGGCACAGGAATGCTCGAACAAGTCAAGGCGCAAACGCCACCGGTGTACCAGAGCGTCATCGACTGTCATACTTTGGCTTGGCAGGAGCGCCAAGCGATCATGCAATCGCTCAAACGCCAGCCCTTCGAGGCCCAGTCCGAGGCGGTGCAGGCCATATGCAAACTGCTGATCGACCGCAATAACCCAGCAGCCGTTTTGAACGGGGAGATGGGCACGGGCAAGACCATGATGGCCATTTGCGTGGCCGCTGTGATGCAGCGCACGCACCCGCGCACGCTGATCATCTCGCCGCCGCACCTGGTCTACAAGTGGCGGCGCGAAATCCTCAACACCGTTCCCAACGCCAAGGTCTGGGTACTCAACGGCCCGGACACCTTGCGCAAATTGCTCATGATCCGCCAAGCGCTGGGCGTAAAGGTCGATCAGCCTGAGTTCTGCGTACTTGGGCGGGTGCGGATGCGTATGGGTTTCAACTGGAAGCCCGCTTTCGTCACCCGTCAAATCCGCGACGACGAACAGACGCTCAGCATTGCCGCTTGTCCCGATTGCTGGCGACCGATCATGCACAAGGACTCCGATGGGAATGAATGGACCATGCCGTCCGAAATCGCCGCGGCCACATTGAACGAGCGCCGCCAAAAGTGTAGCCACTGCGAATCTCCGCTGTGGTCGCTGATGCAGCCAGGCCGGCCTGTGCAGTCTTTGCGTGAGCTGGTGGGCAATGCTCTGGAGCAACTTCCAACCATAGGCCCAGTTTCCGCCAAGCGGCTGATCAACACGTTCGGCGAGCGCCTGCTCAGTGGGATGCTCGAAGACAACGTATACGACTTTTTGAACCTGATGGATGAACAGGGCAACCTGGTGTTCAGCGACCGGCAGGCGCAGCGCATGGAGCGGCGCTTGGCCAACTTCGAATTTTCGATCGGGCAGGGCGGATACCAGGCCACCGAATTTGTGAAACGGTATTTGCCGCGCAGGTACTTCGGTCTGCTGGTTGTCGATGAAGGCCACGAGTACAAAAACGAAGGTTCGGCGCAAGGCCAGGCCATGGGCGTGCTGGCCAGCCAGTGTTCCAAGACACTGCTGTTGACCGGTACGCTGATGGGCGGCTACGCCGACGATCTTTTTCATCTGCTTTGGCGGATGGATCCATCGGTGATGGTGCAGGATGGTTTCAAGCCATCCAAGACCGGTTCGATGTCACAGGCGACGATGGCCTTCATGCGCGAGCATGGAGTGCTCAAAGACGTTTACAAGGAAACCAGCGAAACATCGCATCGCACAGCCAAAGGCAAGCACCTGACGGTGCGCACCAGCAAGGCCCCAGGCTTCGGCCCGGTGGGCATCATGCGCTACGTGCTGCCGGTGACGGTGTTCCTGCGGCTCAATGAAATCGACGCTGACGCTTTGCCGTCATACGACGAATTGTTTGAAGGCGTGGAAATGACCGAGCGGCAAGCCGAAGCCTATCGGCGCATGGCACTCCAATTGACGCAACGACTCAAGCAGGCATTGGCCCTGCGTGATAGCACTCTGCTGGGCGTGGTCATGAACGTGCTGCTGGCTTGGCCAGACTGCTGCTTTCGCACCGAGACTGTCAAGCATCCGCGCACGCGCGCTGTTTTGTATCTCCAGCCTGCCGTGTTCGATGAAACCGATCCGATGCCCAAGGAGGAACGGCTGCTAGAAATATGCCTTCAGGAAAAAGCGGCCGGGCGGCGGGTGCTGGCGTACTCGATCTATTCGGGCACACGGGACACCACGGCCAGGCTGCGCACCTTGCTGGAGTTGCGCGGCCTAAAGGTGGCCGTGCTGCGCGCCAGCGTGGATGCTTCCAAGCGTGAGGACTGGGTGGCCGATCAGGTGGACAAGGGCATCGACGTGCTCATCTGTAACCCGGAGCTGGTCAAGACCGGCCTGGATCTGCTGGAGTTCCCGACCATCGTTTTCCTACAGTCAGGGTTTAACGTCTATACGGTTCAACAAGCCTCGCGGCGCAGTTGGCGCATTGGCCAGAAGAAGCCCGTAAAGGTGATCTACCTGGGATACGCAGGCACCACGCAAATGGATTGCCTGAAACTGATGGGCAAGAAGATTGCGGTATCGCAGTCCACCTCGGGCGAGATGCCCGAATCGGGGCTGGATGTGCTCAACGAAACCGATGGCGACAGCCTGGAAGTAACATTGGCCAAGGAGTTGCTGGCTTCGGCTTGATCATGCGCTCTGGGCGCAAGCGTAAAAAAACCCCCGTTCCGGCTGACGGAGCGGGGGTTTTTGTTGATTAGAGACTAATTCCAACCGCCCTCACATGACGGACTGAGCCTGTCAGATAGGCGTGTTATCAAGTCCATGCGTTCATGCAAAATTGCGATGATAAGTACGGGAGCATCATCGCGCAGCAAACAGAAGATGTAATGATGCTCGCAGTGAACCATGCGTAGCCTTGGGTAAACATCGTCCATATCCTTGAAAGCCCCTTGCCGAGCCGCAAGACGAACCATGCCCTGCTTCAATTTGGCGACGTAGGTGCGCGCCTGTGCTTCGCCCCATTGCTTGCGGGTGTAGCGGACAATTTTGCGCAGATCAACTTCCGCCTCATCCGCCAGAACGTAGGCAGTCACGCGGGGCCACCTCCGGCAAGTTCCTCTTCGAGAATTTCGTCAATGCTCTTGGTGGACACTTTGCCCGCCAGCGCCCCGTCGATTCGTACCCTCAAGAGTGTTTTCAGTTGTTCCCATGCTTCATCGCTATTGACCTTACCGGGAAGCAGCCGTTCGATTGCGTATTGTTTGATCGTCTTGCCCTGCAAAGCTGCCAGCGCTTTGAGACTTTGGTGCTGGTGGTCGGTCAGGTCGATGGTTAAGCGGCTCATGTCATTGCCCCTGTAATTGCGGAAACCCACATTATTACAT
>Ga0209628_10004565_pt1 | contig 10053 bp, 6 predicted proteins | sample TergutCu122P4_FD_187285 | JGI IMG/M metagenome (GOLD analysis project Ga0209628, IMG submission 187285) | Cubitermes ugandensis P4 segment gut microbial communities from Kakamega Forest, Kenya - Cu122 P4 (SPAdes) (version 2) | ecosystem: Host-associated > Arthropoda: Insects > Digestive system >... | reverse complement strand
TATTCGTCGGCAGTTTTTATAAGATAATTTGCGAGGATCATGTGATTGATGATTTCGCGCAGTTGTTGATCGGTTTTTTCGCTGATACCGTAAACTGAAAGCCCGTCAAACCCGAACCGCAAAATTTTTTCGTTCCTGCTGCCGCGCAAAACGTCTATGATCATATTGACCCCGTAACGCTCTTTTAACCGCGCGACGCAGGATATAACTTTCTTGGCTTCGGCCGTAATATCCGCCGTCTCGAAATTCGCGCCGCAGTTTCCGCAGTTCCCGCAGTAATTCGGGGGAGTTTCGCCGAAATATTTAAGAATATAGTTTCTCAGGCAATCCGTCGTCGCACAGTAAAAAGTCATTTCTTTCAGCCGTTCGCGGTCGCGTTCTTTCAATAGATTTTCAGTTTCCCCGTCGGGATATTCTATATCGCGGGCATGGTCGATCAGCCATAAATTCGTCCGCACATCCTGCCCGCTGTATAATAAAATACAATCAGCCGGCATTCCGTCGCGCCCCGCGCGCCCCGCTTCCTGATAATAGCCTTCCATGTTCATCGGCATATTATAATGCACGACAAAAGACACGTTCGATTTGTCGATCCCCATCCCGAAAGCGTTTGTCGCTACCATGATCTGCACGCGGTCATATAAAAAATCGTCCTGATTTTCATGCCTTTCTATGTCGGAAAGCCCCGCATGATACCGTGAGGCGTTATATCCGTTTTGCCGCAAATTTTCGCAAACGTTCTCGACTGTCGCACGGGTCGAACAATATACGATCCCGCTGCGGTCTTTTTTATTTTTCAAAAAATCCGTCAGCGCGATCCATTTCTTGTTTGGCTTTTTCACTTCAAAATAAAGATTCTGCCGGTCAAATCCCGCTACCAAAACAGTAGGGTCGTTTAAGATCAATTGATTTACGATATCTTCACGCACCGTCGGCGTGGCCGTCGCCGTAAATGCCGATATGACGGGGCGTTTTTTTAATTGTGCGATAAATTCGGGTATTTTCGCGTAACTCGGACGGAAGTCCTGCCCCCACTGCGATATGCAATGCGCCTCGTCGACTGTCAGCATCGATATTTCGGCAGACCGCGCAAATTCCATAAAATCAGATGTCAGCAGGCGTTCCGGGGCGACATAGATCAATTTATACATTCCGTTTGCCGCATTATATAACGCTTTATAAATCTGCCGTTCGTTCAGCGAAGAATTGATAAACGCCGCCGCGATCCCCGACTGGGTCAATGCGTTCACCTGGTCTTTCATAAGAGAGATCAACGGGGAAATAATCAGAGTAAGCCCGTTCATCATCAGCGCGGGAATTTGAAAGCATACGGATTTGCCCGCCCCCGTCGGCATAATGCCGAGGACGTCTTTCCCCGCCATTATATCGCCGATCAAAGTTTCCTGTCCGCTTCGGAAAAAATCATATCCGAAATATTGTTTAAGCGTTTCAAGCGCCGTCAATTTTTTCACTCCTCCGGTTTCATATAAAATTGACCCGTTTATTTTATTTATAATATTCTTTCATTTCCGTATGATACGGCAAATCCAGTATTTCGTTGATAAACCCCCGCGCCTGTTTGATCGACGTCGCCCACTTGTCCATCAGAACCAGTTCTTCCAATAATTTTATACTCCCCGTCCGGTACGCTTCAAGTTCCATTTCCACCGGCGCGACGCGGTCGCGCAGGATATACGCGATCATGTCTTTGGGCAGCGGGTCGCTTTTTATCGGGCGTATTTCGTCGCGCTGGCACAGCGCCTGGATCTCTACGGCGAAATCTTCGGGTATCCCCTGCGCGGGCCCGCCTTTGTTCAAAAGATTCACAAACATCAGCCGCGGCACGTTGCACGCCAATGATTCGACCAGCGGGACCATCAGGTCGTCCGTGCCGGTCCGGCCCATAAATTCCCCTACCGGGCGGCCCGGGTCTTTTGACAGCGCGATGATATCCTCCGCCGCTTTGCCTACGCCGCTAAAATAACTTTCCCAGCCGTCAGCCGGTACAAAATCGCAGTATTCTTTCTCCGTTTCGTCGTCCGTATGGTAAAACCACGGCCAGCACGCGCCCGTCCAGTTCAATGTGTCGCCTATGCCGATAACCCCGTGGCGTTCATAAAAATCCCTGTGTTTTTTCGAGAACGGCCATGTGTCCCGGTCATATGGCGTTTCGCCGTTTTCTTTCAGCCATCCGTCCAAGACCTCAAAAAAATCCCTGCCCCCGGCATGCCCTTTATTGAGCCAGACAAAATGGTTCGGCCCGTTTATCTGATAAGTAAACCCTTCTTTCGGGCAGCCGAGCCTTTTGGCGATTTGATACGCATGGGCGTATCCGTGGCAGAGCCCGGCCATTTTTGCTTCGGGATATTTTCTCTGGATCAGCGTCGTCCCCGAAATCACCGGGTTCGCTACCATCAGATGCCACGCTTTCGGGCAGTATGTCAGAATATCCTGCGTTATGGATTCAAAAAACCTGAACTGGTAAAAATTGACCCAGAACGCCTCGTCATATTTTATATGATAACTGCCGCCGAATTTAAACCCGTACCGGTCGGCGATCTCCCAGCCGTCTTTCAGCCGCCGGTGCGGCGCGGTCAGCGCCGTGTTGATAATAAAATCCGCGCCTTTTAAAGATTCGATCCTGTCAGGCGTCTTCTCAAAACACAGGTTCCCGCCGGTTTCTTTTGTGAAACGTACGCATAAATCATACACCGCGTCCAGCCGCTCCTGATTGATATCCATCAGGCTCACGAGGCTCCCCGAAAGATATTTCGAGGCGCAGAGTTCTCGGACCAGCCCGACGGAGAAACACCCGCTCCCCGCTCCTATCAGACTTATTTTTACCATAAAATCAACCCCCTGGCTTTTAAATTTTTATTCCCCGGCAAAACCGGGGTTCCAATTCCATACTGTATTAAAATACGCCGTTAGGTTTTCAAAAGGCATGCTGTTGTCGATTTGTCCCGAAGACGACCCGACGATCAGCCGCCCGTTTTTTCCCGCTTCGCGCATCAGTTTTTTTGTCGCGCGGGCCACTGTATCCGGAGTCCCGAACGCCAGGACGTCAACGGCGTCCAAACCGCCGACAAGCGTCACTTTTTCGCCGTATTTTTCGATAAAATGCGAAACCTGCATTCCCGCGGAGATTTCCAGTGGGTTAAAGCCGTCTATGCCGCAATCGATTAATCTGTCCAACGCCGCGCCCGCGTCGCCGTCCGAATGAAATATGACTTTTATGCCGTTCGAGTGCAGGATCGAGACCATTTCATTCAATCCGGGGAAAAAATATTGATCCAAAACATACGGAGGGTATATCAGCCCGCCTTTCATAGCGATATCGTTCCAGATGATCGCAACCGGCGACGGGGTTTCTTTCGCCCGCCCCTCCGCCATGCGCAATACCGCCTGCGTAGCCAATTGATTCCATTCCACGCATAATTCGGGATAATCGGCCAGGTAAAACGAATTTTCTTCGATATTCCTGCCCGGCAGTACGGGCAGCCACAGGCCAAGATCGATATATACCATATCTTCCGCCCATTTTTGTTTTTTATCCGCGTCCGCTTTCCATGACGGTATATCATCCGAAAAAAGCCAATGGTTTTTGTCTTTCAAAGATCCGATTTCGTCTTTCAAAGATTTGAGCAGTTCGCCGTCGCCGCGTTCCGGATATACAGTCCATGTCATCCAGCGTTCGTAAATCTTGCGCGTGCCGTCGGGATATGTTTCTTCATGCGGTTCGTACGCCGCCGGCATCGGATGGCAGAGATCGAGGCATTGCGCGGTCGCTTTAAGAATCGCGGCCTGTTCTCCCGGAATAACCGGACGGCCGAGATAATGCTCAAAAACTCGGTCGTTTATCATATAATCGAATATAGGCGTCCTGTCGGGCTTTTCTCCCGACAACGCCGCCATTACGCGGTCCGACTTGCTCCATGCCATGCGTTAAAATCTCCCGTTCTATTTTAATATTTATTTTAATATTAATAAAAGCGGCAGATACGAAATGGATTCGTTATAATCAGCCGCCGTTAAAATTATTGTTTATCTATTTATGATAACATATTTATGAAAATTTTTCAAGGAGTAAAATGTAAATAATATGATGCGTCCGTTAAAAAAAATTTCACTAAATAAGATTTAATTTATCCGAAACATCATGTATAATAACTAAACAGTCAAAATAAATTATGATATATTAGAGGATAAAACATGAGAGAACAAGCCGAACAAAACAAAACCGCGTGGGAATACAGGGCGTATGAAATGCGTAACAGCGGGGAAACAATGCAGGAAAAAGCGAAAGAAATTCTTGACGATCCCAAAAGCCGTTTGCGGTATCACCAAAAATATTTTGAACATGTCGCCGGAAAACGCGTCGCAAACGTGTGCGGGTCGGACGGGCGCAGGACGGTTCCGTTTGCTGTGCTTGGCGCGGAGGCGACTTTGTTTGACATTTCAGAACCGCAATTAAAATATGCTATGGAACTTGCCGAAGCCGTCGGGGTGAAACTCGAATGTGTTCTCGGCGATTTTATCGAAACAAATATTATAAAATACGGCGATATGTTTGATTTTGTATATATGGAAGGCGGAATACTGCATTATTTCTCTGACCTTGACGCCTTTACAAAAACGCTTTACGCAATAACGAAACCGGGCGGCCGGATGATTTTATGCGATGCTCACCCATACAGAAAACTTCTTTTCCCGGAATTGACAGACGGCGATTATTTTGATTCAAGTTTGCATAACGCAAACGCGCCTTTGCGAAGCGTTGCCCCGGAAGAAGAACAGGACGCGTTCCCGAAAATATTGGCGCGTTATTATACTATAAGCGAGATTATCAATTCTGTTATCAACGCGGGATTTACGTTAAAAGAATTTATCGAACATCCCCATTATCAGGAACCAAAACGTCCTATGGAATTTACAATTATAGCGGATAAATAACACAGATCATTCTTGACAGTAACACCCGTTATAGTATATAATAATACAAAATGTATTTTTATTATATGCTATTATTTTCAATTTGGAGAAACTTTTAAATGAAAATATCGATACGTAAAATTTCAGCGTTGATTTTTTCAATTTTAATATTAATAGTCATGATATTATCGGTGTTGCCGGCATTGCATGTTTCTTCCGCTTCGGGCGATACTTGGATCAATAATCCGGGAGCTCCGAAAACCCCCGACGAGGCCGAGGCGCAGACGAAAGCCGTATACGCGAATATCAACGGACCAAAAACGGCCGGCGGCGCCGACATGCCGCCGACAACCGCCGAAGGTTCGGGATCGGACGACTTGGCGAAATATCAGTTCAACCATAGCGCCTACGGCCACTGTAATATATTAACGCTCAGGCAGCTCTGTTATCTGGATATAGTGCAATTTGATAAAAAAACCGCTATAACGCCAAGCGCGGCAAACGGCTGGAAGGGCGTGGAACCTGATTTCACCAAAAATCACATAAAAGGCGCAGGCGGGGTATTGGGCGCGGGGCTTTGGACAGGAGGGGGCAATTATTGCAACGGGGCAAACGTGATCGGCGATTATACAACTTACGGTATTACGGTAAAAAACGGCTATGTGGAAAAAGGAAGAATCAATATCGATGATATAGGCATTAAAAGAGTTACAGGTTCGGGAGAATACGGCCCGGCGAATTACAGGAAAAAGACGGAACCCCTGTTTGATCATGTCAATAAGAAGTTATGGGACTACATAAGCAATCTCCCCGACCCGTGCTATAATATTGTTTTGGAATACGGCCCGGCGAATTCCGATGAAGTGATATTCGGGCACAGTATGTTTATCAATGCGATCATGTCCGACCATACGGGAACAAAATATGTATATTATAACGAATCGTATTCCAGTTACAGCAACGGGTACCGTCCCGAAAATCTTATAAAAGAAAAACTTGCCGATTTTTACGACAGATACAAATTCAAACCCAATGCCGCGGGCCCGACCAGATTGTGGTACGGCGGGATGTATTTTGAAAAACAGGAAAATATGATTCAGTTTAAAGCCGTCGACAAAGTCACAAAAAAGCAGATAAGCGGCGGCTATTTCGTTTTAACGGCCGATTATACATATCAGGGGCAAACGCGGCGCGTGATTATGAATCTTAGGGGGGTAAATCCAAAATATACTGTTTTTCAATGGGTCCCGCATGAAGATTATGATCCCGGTCAACACGGGCGTTACGCGAAATTATCTTCTATGGCAAAAAGCGACGACGTCCCTATGTACGCGGTCCGGGCGAACAGCGGCAAACCGGTCGTTATTGACTATTCTACTTTAAAAAGAAATACCGCGCCCGGCTGCAAAGATTTGTTTTACAGATACGGCAATTATAGGATCGTATTGGTAAAGCCCCCCGCCGGATATACGGTCACGCCGGCCAATGTGACGTTAGAAAACGGCGTATGGGTCGTCGAACTTGAAAAAGAAACGATAGAACCGGTTGAAGAAAAAGATACGGCCGGCGATGTGTTCTATTCCGAAATAACCGCGTATATCGACCACTATGAAATCCCCGTAAGCGATATAGGCGGCAAAATATTCATAACAGTCGAGGATTTGGCAAATTTCGGTTTCGACGTGACATGGGACGCGAATGACAGGGCGTTAAGGGTTGAAATAAACAAAATGAAAAAATTTATTCCTTTGTTATCATTGATCGAAGAAAATGACCCCAAACCGGCCGGAACGGTCAAAGGCAAATATATAAATTCTGACATTAAAACCTATTTGTCCGGACAGTTCGTCCAAAGCTATTCGACCAACAACGGTATAACGCTGATAGAATTTGACTTGTTGGAAAAATACGGGCAAATCATAAAAAACGATCAGGCGCGGGAAATTTATTTTACGATGAGATAAAATAAAAATTTTTGTGTTTTTATTTTCCCTTGTTGGCTTCATATTTGATAACAAGCTCTAACACTTCTTTCATCATAGGAAAACCGTTATATTTTACTTCATAATCCAAAAGGCTGTCGGCAGAAGTTTTTATATTACCGTACGGTATGAACCCCTGCTCGTCGCCGTTCTCCATCAAATATAAAATAGTATAAGCGCGGGTTACATATTCGTGCGCTACCATTATGCCGTTATTGTCGGGCAGCCAGTATCCCGAGCCCTTGACCGTTTTAAGACCGTCAACCGCCCATTGCTTGAATTTGGCGTTGGTTTTATACCATTCATCGGCTATTGGGTTGCCAATCGTGTGGCAAAATTCGTGAATGACAACATGCAGGGGGCAACCGAGGGAATTCAAAGAATTTGTGTATTTGCCTTCGGTCATCATTGCGGCATAATTGTTTTGACTGTCAGACGGGGTAAAGAATATCCGGTATGTATCCAAAGGCTCGCCAAATCTTTTAAACCAGTCCATATTCAGTTTTGCTATCGTATGACTTTGAAACTTTAAAGTTTCGCGCTTATAAAAATCGATATTTTTCTTATAAAATTCACCGAATTTTGTTGCTTTATAAAAATCATTCACCAACGATACGAATTTATTTAATTCGTCCGAACTCCAATGACCCATATCGTCAGAGCCTGTTAAACTTGAAATATTATCAACTAATTTCCAGTTGCCTTTATCGTCTTTTTTCAAATTCATTGCCAGATTAAAAACTCCGCTGCCGCCGAAATTTTTCCACCACGCAAATGCTACGGCAGGATGGCTCTTAAAATTTTCGAATTTGTCAAACAGGCTTCTCTGATAAGGCATGGAAGCTTCAGTGTGCATCCTGTTTCCCGCTAAACGGGCTATCAGCGCCAATAATTCAAAGCGTTCGTCAACCATGTTATCGGGCCAGTAAAAATTATCGGGAATGGAATTTATATAACTACTTTTATAGTAACTTCTCGTTTCCGAATATTCCGAAAACGCAGCCGGGCCTAAATCTATCAACAGATATTCTGTAATTTGATTTGAACCAAAATCTTTTCCGCTGACGAACAAAACATCTCCCGTTTTACTGTTGAATCGTCCGTCGCCGTAGTTACATGAATAAGTTCCGGCATTAAATCCCGGTACTTCCAGCTTAGACCAACTCAATCCTTCTTCATTCTGATAACTTTCGGCAACGGTAAACTTTGAATCCAATATAGCGGATATCACTTTGGCTTTAGCGGCGGGAATTGTTTCTGTTCTAACTGATTTTTCGGCATTTACCGGTATTGTGAATGCCAACATGAGCATGATTACCGCCAATAATATTGCTGTGATGCGGTTTGTTTTGTACGTTTTCTTCATGTTAAAATCCCTTCATATATTTATTTTGATTTGTTTTAATATCTCTATTATATCATGCCATAATCACAAACCAGTCACAAAAACAGATTTTTTAGTAATTTTTTGAAATATTTTTCTTTTTAAAAACCCAAAAGAGAACGGTCCCGCCGTGCCGTTTCCGCACAACAGAACCGTCCCCGCGTATTTCAAAAACTTAAATTTTAAACTGCGGTAAATAGGCTTTGTTTTTCTCGAACATTTCGTTTACCATGTCGCGGATCTCCTGCATCGAACAGACCGCCGCCGATAACGGATCGTACAGGATCGCATGGACGATCTTTTCTTTGTCGCCTTCGATACTGCCCTGAACCACAAGGGTTTCGATTTGCGCCGAAGTGTTGACTAACAATGCGCATTGCGGCGGCAGTTTCCCCGCGCGTATCGGGCGCAGCCCCGCTTTGGACGCGATGACCGGCACTTCGACGCAGCATTTTCCGGGGAGATTGTCGATCAGCCCGTCGTTTAATACATTCCCGTTGAATTCAAATACCGTGTTGTCGCCGAATACGGCGTTGAATATATACGCGGCGTATTCCTGCCCGCGCGATATGTTTATATTTGGCTCGTTCAGCCAGTTTTCTATGTCTTTTTTCCAGTTTTCATCTTCGTCGCGTTTCATATATTCGTTCAGGATATACGCGTATACGCCCGGATTCCAGCCTGTCCCGTGCGCGCAGTATTTTTCTATCAAGTCCGGGCGTTTCCTGAACCATGCGTTGTATTCTGAATTATGCCCGGACGATTCGGTCACGTAATAACCGAGATGTTTGAACATTTCGTTCCGGACGATTTCTTCGTTATAGATTTCAGGTTTTTCGACTGCTTTTCTCAGCGCCGGATATGCGTCCTCGCCTTTGACTTTAAAATCTAAATAAAACGCCTGATGGTTGATACCCGCGCAGGTGTATGTGACGTCGTTCATGTCCGCGCCGATCCAATGCGCGAGCATATGCGCCGTACCCTGGACCGAATGGCACAGCCCCGTGATGGTCAGGTTGGGGATTTCGGTCTGTATCGTCTGGCAGAGCATGGCCATCGGGTTCGTATAATTGAGAACGACGGCTTTGGGCGCGTATTTATAAATATCGCGGCAAATATCAAGCATGACCGGCCCCGTGCGCAAATACCTGAATATACCGGACGGGCCGCGCGTATCGCCCACATTGGTGTCGATCCCGTATTTTTTCGGTATTTCGATATCGTACCGCCAGATGTCCACTCCCCCGTTTAAAATCGTGATCAGTACGCCGTCCGCGCCTTCGAGGGCTTTTGCGCGGTCTGTCGTGGCGGTCACTTTTGCGGGGTAATTGCCCGCTTTGACGATTTTATTCACGGCTTTTTCTATATAGTCGAGCCTTTCCTGATTGATATCCATGAGAGAGATATGCGCGTCTGAAAATTCCGGAAAAGATAAAATGTCTTTTACGAGTGTGCGGGTAAATCCAAACGAACCCGCGCCGATAAATGCAATTTTTTTCATGTGTTTTTCTCCTTTTAAATTTATTATATATTATTTTAATATTTTGACACGAAACAAACTCCGTTCGTTTATGCAGATCATTTTTATATTTATGTGTGTAATTCGTTTGATGAGTGATTGAATAGTATGCTTATTTTGAATAGCAACACGGATTATTCTGATTATGCGGATTATTTCGATATAATTATAATAAAGTCCCAAAAATCCGCGTTAATCTGTAAAATCCGTTAAATCCGTGTTGCTATTGTTCTCCG
>Ga0209628_10004564_pt1 | contig 10053 bp, 6 predicted proteins | sample TergutCu122P4_FD_187285 | JGI IMG/M metagenome (GOLD analysis project Ga0209628, IMG submission 187285) | Cubitermes ugandensis P4 segment gut microbial communities from Kakamega Forest, Kenya - Cu122 P4 (SPAdes) (version 2) | ecosystem: Host-associated > Arthropoda: Insects > Digestive system >... | reverse complement strand
TAATCCACAATCAAACTAAGATGTTTATCTTGATGTTTTTCTGACCGTGCATCATGAATTGACTATATAATAATTACCAACTTTGATACACTGATTATTATTTATTCATAAAATACTAGTCTCCTCCATATGTTTCGAGTCTCAAGTGCTCAACTTCAGGAGGATACAGTTGTACACATGCAGCACATGTTACTGTCACACTCTATGAGAGTTCCTGGTGACCTGTCGGTACAAAGCTTGAGTGTGAACTCACTCACTCACTCAAGCTGTTTACCGACAGGTCACCAGGAACTCTCACAGAGAGTGACAGTACCATATGCTGCATGTGTACAACTGTATCCTCCTGAAGATGAACACTTGAGGCTCGAAACATGTAGAGGAGAATAGTATTTTATGAATAAATAATAATCAGTACATCAAAGTTGGTAATTATTATAAGATGTTTATATTGAAACCTCTCGAGCTTAGGCCTATACCCGGCTAAGTCGCCTGTTGTATGATATGCTGGCAGATTTCTGGCAAAACCGTGAAGCAATTTTCATATGACAGTTTATTTCCTTCTATCGCTATTTATTTACGTCTTATACCTATGAGAAAAATTAAAATTACGTTTACTAAATTAATAATATGAGATTTAAATTTTTGATACTTTAAGGCGAAACAGAGTCCCCTGTGACTGAAGACTTGACCAAGCCGCCCCTCTTCCCTCGTTTCGTCTTATCTTCCCCCTGGATCGAGTTGTTCTTAATCTCGACTGTGCGGGGTAAATTTCATGGTCCGATCGTTATGCAATGGCAGTTCCCACTAACCTCCTTATGGACACGACAGGAATTGAAGGACAGTAAGGATTATGAAATCCTTCCAATGCTTCCTGATTGCAGTGTCGTTAATTCTGCTCAGAACGTCTCTACAGGTCGTCGTTGTAAAATAAGGAAGCCAATTTCGGAAAAAAAAAAGTTTCGCACTGTAACTTGTTTAGGTTGTGGGGCTTGCATCGAATAGGACATTGAAATGAAATATGAGCCAGCGGGTGTTGATGTATTCTAACCCCGGTTAGGGGAAATATTTTCTCACAGTACGAACTACAGCGTCTCATTTGCCGCCCCCGTTAAGAATCTTTGATGAGAGGTTGTTGTAGCCGTTATAAACCAGGTGAAGGAATAAGTTTTGACGACGAGTAATCTGTAAAGTTCAATAGGCGCTATCAACTTTTGTAAGACAATTGCTGAAGTAACAACGTCATTTACGAGTAGATTATACAACGTATGAATGTTGCAGTGTTTATAGTAGCTCTCATTCGGAATTAGTGTGGATGTATTAAGTAGCAACAGGGGACAGCTGAAGCTAGATGTGGGCCTAATTGTATCACAGTTTACGGAGAATTAACTCAATTTGGTTATTCGGCAACATATGGCTTCCGAAAGAATTGTAAGCGACGAATACGGTATACATCGTGACTACCATTGGTAAGCGCTTAGCTCCAAAAGAATTTAAAGAGCCAGGCTAAACAGTTCAGCCGAAGCGCTCGTACACAACCTGTCTCTCTTGCACGTGATGAATGCCTGCCTCTGGATATAGCATAATAATTAAGATTTCCTGATTAAAAACTTGTAGTGTAGTTCTTATACTGATTGATGCAATGAGCTTGTAGTGCAGTATAACAAATTATCATAATTAAAGTCGGCTGATTATATTGCGTAGATTCCAAATTATCCTCCCATATTATCCGTTCAGATGTGATAGTGTACAGTTCGTGTGTGAAAGAGCAACAATTCGTAAAATTAATATTTTTCCCAAAATGAATAATTCCTCTACGGAGTCTTTTTCGATGATCCTGATCTTAATTGGATCTTGAAGTGTTAGATAGGGAGGGTGTGGAATGGATTTATTGGGCTTGTCATAGTGACCAGAACTGTAAGGAGCCCTCGGGTTCCATAGAGGAAAGAAATTTCTTGAATAACTAAGCAAGAAGGGTTTTGGTCCATGGAATCAATAAAGCAGTTGGACATACCTCGTATACTTAGCACCAGAAGTGTTCGGAAGATCTGGAGCCTTAAGGAGGCCTCGTCCCAAGAGACAGCTGAGGTCAAGTCGGGCTGCCATTGTACTGTTCAGCTGCACTGGTGAGGCAGCAAGTAACTGGTTCTCTTGGGACCTCGTCCTGAGGCGGCGGCCTACAGCGGAGATGAAATGTTATCACATTCTTCTGAAGTTTCAAGAACAAGGCTATATCAAAAACCAATTTTACTTACCTTTACCCCTCTTCTTGTGTTTTTTTCTTTTGGTAACATGCCTGTTCTGTGTGTCAGACACTGGATCAGACAAGTCTCCCACCATCTCACTTTCGGCTCCGGAGAGTTCACTGCACGAGCAAAAAACGTAATTGAACAAATTGTGAATGACATGTATCCTGCATACTGTCAAATACAGCCAATATTTTATATTATAAATTATATTTTATTCTCGCTGAAAATGTTTTTCTGTTTTTCAGAGACATTAAAAATATTCTACGTATATTAAGATTGCTGCTCGAAGTAACTCAAGAAGATATCAAGTACTTAACGTTGAACAGCGTCAGTTTTGCCCATGACTTTGTATTTAGTAGCCCATTCGGGCAAACTGAAATGCTGTAAACTCGGTTTGTCTTTCGAAACTTTCAGTCTGAAGCCACAGTGTTGGGTTCAACCACCCTCAAGGCAAAGCGTCTTCTTTAGGAAATGAACGCCCACAAAGTAAGACCTTAAATGATTTGAAGATTATTTGGCAGGCATAGAACAACTACTTCAGGTTCTTGGCCTTGCCTTGAAAGCTACTTGTCCCCACACAACTTATACGTACAAGACATCGGTCTGTGCTTCACAAAAACACTCTGCCCGATGTTTTGATTACAGAATGCTGAAAACATTTTCAGTATTTGGGCGCATCTGAAAGAGCCGTTTCTTTCGCAAGTATGTGGGTGAGGTTGGATCTTTGTGTGTGCTGAATGAGTCAGCCCGCTCAAACACGTTTTTGATACATGGGCGACGAATGCTTCCATATCCCAAACACGTTAAAATCAGCAAACTTCTTGTGACCCTTCAGTTTGTCTTTCCACTCACTTAACCCAAAGAGCTAAACAGTACCATCTTACACATCGCTACAGGTAATTATCTGTGCTCAAGTTACTGACAGACGCGTTCACTGGAATTAAAGCAGCGGACCTGACTTGGTGAATAGGATCTCGTCGTGGGTTTTTGTGGTAACGGTAGTGAACATTATGGTTGCAGGCAAGGCAGTGAGTTTTTAGGACTCTATCGTGTTGGTAACCTCTAAGAAAGGGAAAGTTCATGTGCAGTGAAACGGAGCTCTTACATTCAAAACTTTTCAGATTTGCTGCATGGTATTATTTGGCCGGGGAGGAAGTCGGTTTTTCCTAAACGGCTTAAGACTATTTCGAAACGACTCACTGCTAGATATTTAATATTGCTTGAACATCGCCTTGAACTCGGATTACTATTCATTTTAACGAAAAAGACGCGCATTTATTCAGAAGGTAGTAAGCCGCATCTTAAATGACAAAGCCACAACATACCGCTAAATATAGCTGATGGAGACTTTCAAAGTTGACAATGTTCAAATATTTGAGAATGACACTAAAAAATCAGAAGCGCGTTTAAAACAACTGAAGGGTATTAAATTCGGGAAATGCTTTGCTGACTTTCAGTTGGGAATCTTTTGCATCATAGTTTCATATCTAGAAAGGCATCGTGATTGAAATATATATAATTTTACCTGTTAATTTGAATGGGCTTGCAATTTAGACTCCCGTACTGAAGGAAGAACATAGGCCATAAGATATATGATAAAGTATTACCGAGGAAAATATTTGGATCTAAGAGGGAAGACGTAGAAAAGTCTGGAGAAATTTATGTAATGAGGGTCTTCGTTATGCCTGCTCCTCGCCTAATATTATTGAGGTGATAAAATCGAGGATGATGAGGTGGACAGAGGATGTGGAACAAGTAGAATAGAATGAAAATGCATGCAACTTTTTACTAGGTAAATCTGAAGAAAGGGCACTGCTTGACAGACCAAGTCGTATATGGGAGGGTAATATTCAATATACAGTAAAGAAACAGGATGAGTGGGTGTTCAGGATAGGGGCCAGTCATGGGATCTTGTCAAAAAGTTAATGAACCTTCCTCTTTCATAAAATGCGGGGAATTCATGAGGTAGTTATTGACGTATTAGATTCTCGATCCTCTCCGTAGAGATAAATATATCTTTATTGAAATCAGCGCCCATTTGGCAGTGTTGTTCAATGAACGAAGCGCCAACCTAACAGTGTCATAATTGCTCACCTGGATCGTAATTCCGTTGAAACCTCAGTCACGTGCAGATTCTTGAAACTCTGATGAAGACGGTCAGCCACCTGGTGGATCTCATCTGCGGAAAATAAATGATACCACGCTATTGACAATGGCATCCCCCTCTATAAACTGCATTAAATTTAGGCTGCCTTTAGCCTAAAATTGTAAATATACTGAAGTGCATGTAAATTTGTTATATGAATCATACCCTTTTGTGTAATAAATAAAATATCTATAAACATTCACAATAACGAGAAACTCACCTACATTTGAGTTGGTTGTTACTGTGAATATTTATAGATACAACATACAAAAGTACAGAATGACTACAAGTTAAGAATCAGCATTCCACGGAGCGCAGATTAGGAAATACTGAATTAGTAGAATTAGTAGACATCCAAATGTAGGTGGTTATCCTGATAAAAAAAACTTCATATAAGACGAAATTGTAGGACAGTAAATTCGAAAATGAACTAGTATTGGTTGTCTAACAGTATAGGCCTAAGTGGGTTACCAAGGGAAGGTGAGAGAGTCGGGATTTGCGTGTGAGACATTCTGTACTATACACAGTTTGGATCACAGATCATCTAGTGTTCGGATTATACCTCCATTAGCACAGCTTTGTTTGTGATTTTTAGGCGCGTTCGCAAAATTGCGAAGAGCGATTATTAGTTTTGTCATGTCTGTCTGTCCGCATGGTACGTGCAACTCGGCTCCAACTGGGCGGATTTTCATGAAATTTGATATTTGAATCATTTTCGAAAATCTGAAGAAAAAATTCGAGTTTCATTAAAATGGGACAAGAACAACGGGTACTTTACATGAAGACCAATATATATTTTTATCACATATCTTTCAGTTCTTCCTAGAATGAGATAGGTTTCGGACAAACTTTGTGGGGAAAACCAAAACACACATTTTATGTTCAACAACTTTTTTCCTATAATCGTGCTGTTTATGAGATAATGTGGAAAAATATAGTAGAACCGGACAAGCCCAGATGACAATATGGCGCTTGCGCATTGTATGCTGCATACCTAAGGCTACAAACACACACTCTCGGGTTATGTAATACTTGCTTTTCCTCTGCAACAATGGTTGCAAGAAAGCGCTTCAAAGTTACGCCGTGCGTACATTGACTCTCTTGTTTGACTTCAGTTAGTAGACAAGAACTTCGGTTAATTGACCCACTGGCACACTGATATCGTTTATTCAAAATCAGACCTACAACAAAACGAAAAGACTGTTCTACAAGTGAGCTATTGCCACTTCAATTCTGCTGCACTTCACAGCTAAAATCCCTCGAATGGACGGATGTGCTACGGTAAAAATTTCAAAGAAATCAGCATGAATGAAAGCACAACATTTTTCTTGCGCTGACACGAAACTCTGTTTGCGGGGTGTTAGAAAGCCTTACTTTGATAGCAAGATACGTCTTTGTTTGGATTAAGGGCGTGTCCACGTTACAAATGGGATGTTATGCAGACAATGCATCTCTTAGCCTTCCAGGAACAACTCTGCGGGAAATTTCACATCGTCGTCAGAAGGAATGCTATTTGAATGACAAAACACCACCACAAGCTCAGCTGGGGTCTCACGTACCTTTCTTTCCCATTTTAATTTGGAACACACCTGAAGAAGCAAACTATTTACGTACAAAAATTGCTGGCCCTCAAAACTGTCTTCACAATGTTGCACAAAGGGGCTTTAAAAACAGGTTATCTTTCTGAGAATTAATGATAAATTTACGGGAAGAAGAAAGCGTCCTGACCGATCCCGGTGGCCGTGCAGTCTAAGGCGTACGTCTGCGGCCGCTCGTTTGCTGGGATTGCTGGTTCGAACCCCGTCGAAGCATGGATGTCTGTGTCTTGTGAATGTTGATTGTCTTCAGGTAGAGGTTACTACGACGGGCTGATCCCTCATCCAGAGGACTCCTACTGAGTGTGTATGTGTGTGTGTCATTGAGTGTGATCAGGTGCAACAATAAACTTTTACATATAAAATGAATATGCAGAAGTGCTTAGGCCAAGAAAGAAGGAAAGAAATAAGAAAGAGAGAAAGAAAGAAAATGTACTGTACGTCCCCTTGGCACCGTCTTCAGCCTTGGTTGTATGAAATGTGTGATACATTGCTGTTAGTAAGCCAACGTATAAATGAATCCTTTGTGCTACGTACGCCCATAATGAATGTGGAACGGCTTTTACTCATTTACGTAGGCCCTACTTCTGCTATGTAATCAGAAAACGTCCTGTCTCCATGAACGAGACTCTGTTTCTCTACCTCTAGTAGCTCAGCTAGTCAATTAATCACTTTCATAGAATCCAAACTTTTCGTGCCCGTGTTTACAAGGACACAGCACTGGGCCCTATCTTGAGCACTTTTAATATTATTTTGTCATCCAAGCCTAGGTGCAAATGTCTGTCAAGTGACTTCTCCCTCTCAGATTTTCTAACGAAAACTGTGTATGTATCAGCTCTCCAGATCAAATGCCTACTTTATGTCTAGGTAACGGCCGTTCTCAACACACCTGAGCAGTTCAGGTTCTGGAGTGCGAGAACTGAAGTGTACCGGTCATTACAGGTGTTTATTTTACAAGGGGTTCCTGACCTGAGTTGCAGACTGTATTTTGCAAACAGTAAACTACATTTTACGCTCCTGACAGTATTTAGTGTGTCTTTCAGACAAGCAAAGAAGGTGAGGTTGACATCCCACACTGTTAGAATTGTACTGAAAGTCAGGAATCTTAACAAGTGATTTTTCAACCTCGACATGTAAACTTTTATGGGTAAATTTCTCAGTAAACATTCGCTGGTGTGATTTCATTAACCAGCTGCGTTCTTCTGATAGAAATAACCCAAGTTTTATAAAAATATAATTACGTATTCGGTAGCATTAGGGTTTTTTTTCCTTAAAATACACATTTTTAAACGTTTTAAGAAGGGAATATCAAATAAATTAGAGTGTAATTCGTGTAATTGAAGAAGAAGGGCCGGGTACTCATAAGGTAATATCGTGGCACGTTCGCATAATATTTATACTTGCTCGGCTGTTCTAAGAGCCTAATACCATCTGAGGCGAGCTATTTATAGCAACTTGTTTTCGCCGACCACCATAAAACCTGCTTAGGTTTTTATGTGAATTGTCCAGAATTTTTGTCCTATTTTAATCAAATGTGGATTTTCTAGATTGGCTTTCGTCTATGCCCGCAATATAAAATTTCATGGAAATCCGTCCCGTGGAAGCCGCTGTGATTTATTTGGTCAGACGGATGGACGGAAGGACGGACGGACCGACGGATAGACAGACATACATACATATCTATATACATACATACAAAGACAGACAGACGGATTGACATGGCGAAAGTGATAGGCGCTTTTGGTTACTGTGGGAACGCGCCTAAAATATCGTGAATGAGGATTCAGAGTGCATCCAGATACTCTCCCGCAATGCTCGCACGTCGGTTTCACAACCATAGCTACCTTACATAGCGAGGAAACTCAGACAGCAAGCTTCTCCGAAACATTGTAGTCTATCTTGAAGTGTGTCATGTATCGATGCTCTCAATTGCTAGTGTTATCTAGCGTCGGTGGCAGACGAAAGAAATATGAGTGTGGGACGTTTCTGAAATAATACTGACAGAAGAGATACGAAGCACTAGGAGGAAAATCTGTCACAGTGGCGCTGTGTCCACCACAAATCCCATATAGACGGGCCTGGGATTGAACCGAGCCGCGAGAGGCTGACAGCTGATTCCTGAGCCAAGGGACGGCCACGTTGGTGTCTATTTACCAATCTTCTCCTCCTCCTCTTCTTCCTCCTCCTCTTCTTCCTCCTCCTCCTCCTCGTCCTCCTCCTCCTCCTCATCATCATCATGTAACTATCAAGGAGTTGGGTCATTTTTGATCCGATTCTGTCTCAAACATCCAGAAGTCTCTGTAATGGTCTCCTCTGGTTCCTTCTGCCTTTTGGTGTGTAGCTTTTTGTTACTCTCGGCAACTTGTTACGAGGCATTCTTTTTACATGTCGTATCCAAATTACTAATCCAATTTCCAATTTACCAATATGCACGGGTTTATTTCCCAGAAGACCGAATTCTCCATCAACACCGACGTGAAATACTCAAATCCCCCGTAAGATTTAATATTTCGGTTTCTTATTTACAAAGGCCGGTGAGAGTCGACGGTTTCTCGATTCGTTTAGCCAATCCTGCTTACGAAACACTGTATGTCGCTGGACTACGACACGTACACAGTATCACTATGATTGAGACTGTGCTTACGCTCACGGATCTTCCGACTTACTAGTGGGCCTCCACGTGGTCATAATAAAGACTTTTACTACAAATGGCATTATGGCCTGTGGGTAAAGGAGTCGCACAGGCTGAAGGCCTCTAAGGCGTGGAGCAGAGTAGAGTCAGTGTGGCTGGAGGTCTCAGTCGTTTCAGTTTTCTCTTGATGTATTTCTCTATTGCTATCTAAATCCATAAAGCATATTGCTTGAAGAGCTAATAGTCGCTTGAATTATGAAAAATATCCCTGCTTTTTATGGAACGTGAAGCTGTATTGCAGTTTTTGCACGACAAGTCCGTAAGATGAGCCTAGACTTTGCAGGGGAATCCGGACTGTACCTTCACACTATAATCCCCAATACTTATCTTATTACTTTGCTACCATCCAGGCGTTCTTTCTCACTTAATCTCGTTTTCTCATGTTTTACAATCAAAACATTATATACACTTCTCGTCTTTTCCATGCGTGCAGCATATTTCGCCCATCGCTTTCTTTGCCTTGAATACTATCCCGCATTTTTCGATTATTACAAACTGTGGAATCCCACATATTGGGGTTTCCATATCCTACTCTTGGTTTCTCTCCGTTAGAACCAAATATTCTCCTTAGTGCCCCTTTGGGCGAGAGACAAACTTTCACATCCTGAAGAAAATATTTACACACTTTTACTTAAAATGTTACATTGGTCTTTAGTTCTCACTGGAATCGCCCAAAACTTAATGTTTAGTCAGGAGGTGTGAAATGCCAAAGAATATTGGTTTGGTGGTGAGAGGAGAAAATTTAGGAACAGGATATTTCATCACTGTGCACAGCCCCCTCTTCAAATTCTGGTAACCGCAGACAGTAGCGAGACTGACCAGGAGCATTTGAGGGCACGTGCTGATTGTCAAATCGGAGTACCATGATTTTCTGTATCAAATTTTCAAACGAAGACGACATATCGAAGCTCATTACAGAGTCCATCTTCATGTGAATAAATCGAATCGGGAAGCAGATGATGGGCTATTTGAACGGATCAATAAACAGCCTTAAAATAGGGCTTAGTTGCTTTGTAATCGTTTCTTGCAAACCTCTATTTGATTTTGGTGATGCTAACTCACATATCTAGCCAATTCGTATAGAAGTTTTATTGCGAAAGCTGATATAGCCGATGCTGCAAACAGACAGTTCTTAAAACAATCCAGTCACATGAGGATCATGACTGTTGTCCAAGAGCCTGGCTGCAGGGGTTGGGGAAAAAACCAAAGCCGGGCAGCAGCACCAGAATGACGAAAATGAGGTGATGGAGAAGGAGGAGAGGAAGTGGAGAAAAATATAGAAACAGCAGGAGGAGAAGAGCAAGAGAAAGATAAGGATTAGACTAAGAATGCCGAATTGTAGCTGGTTTTCCGAGAATAATCCCCCCCCCCCCC
>Ga0209628_10004563_pt1 | contig 10054 bp, 11 predicted proteins | sample TergutCu122P4_FD_187285 | JGI IMG/M metagenome (GOLD analysis project Ga0209628, IMG submission 187285) | Cubitermes ugandensis P4 segment gut microbial communities from Kakamega Forest, Kenya - Cu122 P4 (SPAdes) (version 2) | ecosystem: Host-associated > Arthropoda: Insects > Digestive system... | reverse complement strand
AAAAGCATCGAGAGAAAAATCCAGGAAATCGCTATGGCTATGGATGCCGATGAGTCCTTAAGTAAAGAGGATATATTTACTTACTACATAAATCGCATCAATTTTGGTGCAAACGGTCGCGGCATTCAAGTTTCCAGTCAATACTTTTTTAATAAGGATGTTACCGAACTGGGGCTATCTGAAGCCGCCATGCTAGCCGGCATTGTCAACGCTCCTTATGGTTGGAATCCCTTCTGGAATTTGGATAAAGCAACCACAAGGCGTAATGAGGTTTTGAACCTGATGGAACGTCATGGTTACATTACGACCTTTGAGTGCCAGGCCGCCAAGAAAATTAAAGTCGAAGACCTCTTGGTTCATGATCAATTACTCCTGAAGTACGATGCCATACCAAATCAGGCATTTATTGATACCGTAATTGAGGAAGTAATCGCTTTGACCGGCGACAATCCTTATGAAGTACCTATGCGCATTTACACAACTCTCGATCCTGCTTTACAACGGATTGTTGAGGATATTCAGAATGGCCAGTATCCAGCAGCGAAAGTAAACGCCCACAAATATATGGACACTGCTGTCGTTGTTATTGACAAGAATGGTGAAATTCTAGCTATTGGTGGCGGTAAGAATTATAACGTTCAAAGAGGCTTTAACTTCGTAACCGACATGAGAAAGCAACCGGGTTCGGCAACCAAACCTTTCCTTTCTTACGCTTTAGCTTATGAACATTTAGGTTTAACTACCGAGTCTTATGTTTTTGACGGGCCGATGAATTTCCCCGGTTCCAACACCAGGGTTGTGGACTACAACAATAAATATCGTGGTATTATCAATGTCCAAACCGCTTTGTCAGATTCCCGAAATGTTCCGGCAGTTGATTTGTTGTATCAATCTATGAAAGCTATCGGCAGTGAAAATATTGTAAAGTATTTGAATACTATTGGTTTCAAACAAGTCAGCATTGATAACTTTTCTGTTATGCATGCTATCGGTGGTGGTGATTTTCTAACCAATCCGTTAGAAATAAGCGGCGCCTATAATATGCTGATGAATCGGGGTGAGTATATTCAACCCCACTGTGTCTACCGCATTGAATATGATGATGGTAGTCGCCCGGTTGACACCGATTATCCCCGAGTCCGAGCATTAAGTGAAGAAGCTGCCTGGTTGGTGACTGATGTCTTACGCAAAAATGTCGGAACCGGACCTCCGGCAGCCGGTCAATACGGCATTATCCGGAAACAATATCCGGTATTTGCCAAGAGCGGAACCACCGACTGGGGTGGTGCGGCTTCGAAGAGATTAAAATTGCCTGTTCCTAACGGATCAAAAGATAAACAGTTAATCTGTGCGACAACAGAATATGTAATTGCTGTTTGGGTCGGTTTTGATAAAGGGGTGCCCGGAGAAAACACGTACTACAGTGTTGCTTTGAGTACTGCCCAAATCCCAGCCAACATTATTAAAATAGTCCAAGATCACATGGATAAAAATTATCCGCGCCCGGGATCGATACCACGACCGAAAGGTATTGGTTCCGTTACTTTCATTAGTGGCTATCTCGAACATTTTGCCCCTTATCCCGGTATGGATAGTAATTTTCTAGTGACCGGTTTAAACAAAGCCGGCACCACGGAACTGCAAACCTTTATACCGCCGGTAATTGGTGAAATCTACATTGTTGATGCCGGTATTGCCGATACCAATGCCGGTACTACTACCTTTAGGGTAACTGTGCCCACTTTCTATTTACCGGAATACCTTGAGGTGGCTCCTTTGCTTAAGGAATTCCCTTTGGGTTCAAAAACATATCCCGGTGGTCGCGGTAATCATGTAACCTGGTGGATGGGGCCGGTTCGCTACTACGCTTATGTAGAATCCTTAGCTAATATCCCCATATCATCGACCATTTTAAGTGAGGGCAACACCATCTATGTGGATGTCGATAATTCTAAAATAAGTGGCGGTCAAGTTCGCGTCTGCTCTTACTATGCTTTCAGCAACTTGACTGACATACGAAGTAACACAGCTTGCCAAATTATTACAATTCCTTAGTACGAAAAAGAGCTTCAAATCTGAAGTTCTTTTTTTTGACACTCCTTGATGAAGGGACAATGGTCGCACTTTGGCTTAATAGCTTTACAGAAATAGCGTCCAAAATGAATAAATAGTTGATGCCCTTGTATCCATTGACTCTTAGGTAACACTAAAGCCAGCTGTCTTTCAACTTCTAACACACTGGCAGTAACCGACACCAAGCCAAGGCGTTTACTTACTCTTTCTACATGGGTATCTACCGGAATCGCCGGGATTTTAAAAGCTTCCAATAAGACGACATTAGCCGTCTTTCGCCCCACCCCTGGCAGTTGTATTAATTCAACCAAGCTGGCTGGAACCTGTCCTTGATGTTTCTCTACCAATTGTTTGCTCAATTCAATAATGTTTTTGCTTTTGTTGTTAGCCAAACCTAACGTTCGGATAATCGCAGCAACCGAACTGCTGTCAGCTGATGCTAAGCTTTGAGCATCAGGATACTTAGCAAACAGACTTAAGGTCACAGCATTGACTTTCTGATCCGTAGTCTGAGCCGATAGAACCACAGCAATCAACAATTCAAAATCATTGTGATAGTTTAGTTCACAACGGGCGTTAGGAAACATTTTCTTAAGTTCTGTGATTATTTTACGACTGTTTGGCATTAGTCTGTTTTGTCGGCTTTACTGAGAATTTTCGCAACATAATTAATACTGCGCACATCGTTGTTTAAGGTTTTTCTCAAGGCAGTTTCGATTTGTTCTTGCGAATAATTTGCCTGTAACGCAGCTAACATTTGGATTTCATTTCGCGTAAGCACCCGGCCGAACTCCTGTTCAAAAAGAGTAAACAGATTATCATCTAAACTCATAATGTTCTCTTCAGCTTCTAAAAACAAGCCATCCAAATTGAAATCAATTCTATTCTTTTGGCTTTTGATAATTAAGTAGGCTTTATTGGTCAATACTGCTAATATCTCGTTTACCTTTTCAGTTGCCAGTTTTGTCTGGTTACAAATCGCCGTTACACTGATGATTTCATTATTGCGCTGTAGCCACAGAATAGCTAAAACTACTATGAATTGTTCATGAGTTAGAGATAGATGAGGAAAGCGACTGACTGCCAACTCAATTTGATTGATATAGGTTGCGTTAAACCATTTTTTTTCTTTCATAATGCCCTCATTAAGTTGTTACATTATAACACATAATTCCATATTAATTGTCGCATTGTTACGGTAGAATGAAGTTATGCCAAACTCTTTATTCCTTTACCATTTCAGCTATCAAGATATTGAAGAAGCTCTAGCCAAAATAGTGTTTACTCAGCTCTTTGGTAAGCAAGCCTTCTCATCATTTGTTGTCAGCTCAAAAGACTATGACTTAGAAAATTGGAGTTTTCTTCATTTTAAAATCGAAGTTTTCTGTTTCAACAAAGATTATACTACCTTTAAAAAGGAGCTCAATCAGCTTGATTTTCATGATTGGCACCTTGACACCTGGCATTACAATAAAAACCTCGATTACCACCAAAGAATAGACATCACTAAAGATATCGCCGACAGTTTATCCAACATTGGGAAAATAACTGACTATTCGCTTGAGCTACTTTGGGCTCTTCTTGATGGTATTTGGTATTTAGGTATTGTGTGTTATAACCGCTACTTTTACAAACTGCGCATTCATAAACCCTATCAATACTCCAGTGCCTTACCTGTTCGTCTCTGCCACCAACTGATAAATCTCCTGCATCTTATGCTGCCCCACGCCAGTTTTATTGACCCGGCTGCCGGTAGTGGTACTTTAGTCATTGAAGCATTGTTGGCTGGTTTGAATATCCGAGCTTATGAAATAAACAAAATCCTTTGTCAGCAAGCTAATGCCAATCTCCAGCACTTTGGATTACCGGCAATAATTGAAAATTGTGATATGCTGCAAACCACCGACACTTTCACTGTTTGTATTCTTGATTTACCTTATGGTCTGTTCACTGCTGTGGCAAAAACGCAACAAATATCTTTACTGCAACATAGCTTAAACATTGCCGATTATTTATTGCTTATTAGTACAGATGACTATGGTAATTATCTTGAAAACTGGGCTTGTCAAGTTATCTGGCAATGTCAAGCCAATAAGGCAAAATTCACCAGATTGCTCAGTTGGATTAAAAAATGACTTCAGCTTCCAAATCGTAAAGCGCAACAGCCGTAATCCGCGCCCGATAAAATTCACCAAGTGTCAGCTCTCTGTCACTTCTTAACCAAATAAAGCCATCAGTTCCTTCTGGTGCCTGATATAAACTGCGGGCTTGATAAAGCTGACCTTTTTTTGCTTCTACTAAAACTTCCAGCTCTTGATTTAATAACTCACGATTTTTCTGTTCGGCAATTACTTGTTGCCTTTGCATAAGCAGATGAAACCTAGCATTCGCTGTTTTTTCTTCAACTTTATTATCATAATTGAAAGCTGGAGTATCTTCTTCCGGCGAATAGATAAAAGCACCTAACTTATGGAATTTGATTTGCTCAACCAAAGCTATTAAAGCAGAGAAATCATCATCATTTTCCCCGGGAAAGCCTACCATCATCGTCGTCCGTAACACATAGGGTAGCTTAAGAGCAACAATATAAGCGACATTTTCCTTAAAAGATGCCATGCTACCTTGGCGATTCATCAAGTGTAAAATACGGTCACTACCATGCTGTAAAGGCAAATCAAAATACAATAAAACCTTAGGTAAGGCCACCATGGCATCAATCAGTTCTTTGGTAAGCCGACTGGGATACATGTAAAGTATCCGCAACCAATGCAATTTGTCTATTTTACTTAAAGCTTCAAGCAAAGTAATAAGCCGGGGCTCGCCATAGAGATCCTGGCCATATAGCGTTGTATCTTGAGCTATTAAAACCAACTCTTTTACTCCTTGCTCAGCTAATATCTCAGCTTCTTCAACCAACTTTTCTAAAGGTTCAGAGCGATACTCTTTCCTAATCAGCGGGATAGCACAATAGGAACAACGATTGTCGCAGCCATCAGCTATCCTGAGATAAGCTGAGCCAGGAAGACCGCTTAACTGTCGTTTGCCACCAAATTCTTCTTTTAGATTTAACTGCAAAAAATCGTTAATTATTACTTTCAAGCGTGAATAATCCCTAATCGGCACTAGTAAATCAATTTCCGGCATTTCCTGCGCCAGCTCAGCTTTATATCTTTCCACCAAACAACCTAACACAATAAGCTTTTTACAGTGCCCATGTTTTTTATACTCAGCTATTTCTAAAATAGTGTCAATCGCTTCTCTTTTTGCTTCTTCAATAAAACCGCAGGTGTTGATAAAAATAACCTCTGCGTCTTGATACTCCGAAGTCATTTGACACGCTGGCAACAGCATCCCTAAAACGCGCTGGGAATCTACCAAATTTTTACTACAACCTAAAGAGATGAAAGCTATTTTCATTAATAATCTTTCCGGTAGCCAACTAGTCAGTATTAATTTTTGAAAACTGAGAATCATAGCCTGCTCGCATTTTCTGGTAAACAAAGCACAATGCCAGGGGTATTACCGCCAATGCCACGACAATTGTCAGCGAAACATTGATACCTAATTTCTCACTGAGATAGCCAATGACTATCGGCGATAACAAGGCTGCTCCGGAACTGTATACCGATAAGGCAAATTGTTGGCCACTGGATTTCATATTATCAGGTATCTCAAGATGAACCAAAGCTTTGCTGGTCATGTTAATTAAAGGAAAGGTCAACAATTGCAAACTGGAAGCCAGTAGAATATGTAACGGCTCTGTCGCTAAGATATTGATTACTCCTCTTAACATACAAGCGCAAATAGCAATAATCAACAGTTTGATATTGCCGAAACGTTTCATCAAATAAGCGCCTAAAAAGAAAGAAGGTAATTCAAACAAAGCTTGAAAACTTGAGCGATAGCTTACCCATTTACTGTAGTCATCTTGATTAGCTGCTAGTTCCCCGATTTTCCATATCGTTAAACTACCGTCTGAGCGAAAGATAAAAAATATTGCAAAAAAAGTTAAGATAAGAATAACGTAACGTGAATTAGTTAGCAACATTCTAATATCCCGGAGCTGTAACTTTTCGGTACTATTTTCCGTTTGTAGCTTTTCGGCATCCGGTGTCAAGTAAGCGATAATCCAAGCTAAAACAATAAAAGCCAAGTAAGCCAAGCCCAGATAAGAAAAGCCATAGTTCTTCTGAACCCAGTGAACAATCGGACCACCGATTATCCAACCAATTGCTCCAAAAGCACGAATAGCGCCATAGTTATCTTTGCAGTAGTCATTAACTTCTAAGGCCCAACTATCCAACACACCATTTGTGATGGTAAACAAAGCTTGTATTAAACTACCGACTACTAGGACTAATAGCAGTAGCGATTTGTTTAAAGAATAAAAAGTCCAACAAACAAGACCTAAAGCAAAAGTTATGGCATAATTAGTTTTTCTTAAGGTGCGAAAGCGATCACAAAGGAAACCAACTGTCATTTGTCCTAAGATACTGACCAGTGAGCCGCCAGCCATAAACCACCCCTGTTGTGATTTTGTCAATTCGAGATACTGCAAATAAGGCATTATTACGACAAAGGACATCGATAAGGCGATATATGTGCTGGCGAAGACCGCCATCATTTTATACATCGTTGTTTTATTCTGTTGCATGTTGTTTCTCCTTTAGATGTCTGAGAGCGGCAACTGCCAAATCGTGATCATCCCAAGCTCCACTATAACCGCTGACTGCTAAAGCGCCAATACAGCCACAAGCCTTAATCATTATAGGTACTGCCCCACCGGACACTGTATAATCACTCAAAGATAAGCCATACTTTATTGTCAACTCATCATGGTTGCCTACAGTTTTATAATAAAACCATTGTGAGGAGTGCCCAAAATTTAATACGGTGTTGGTTTTTCTGCGTACCCAGTTATCTTTGTCTTGAGCACAGTTGTTGCTTGAATAGTGAAACAAAATATGATGATCTTTTAAAGTAACTCTAACCGTCAATGGTATCCTATCGCGATCCATGACATCCATTAAGTAATCAGCAAGTATTCTGACACTTTGGCTGTCGAAATAATCCAGAGTAAGCTCTGCTTCCTGCTGCAAAATTTTCTGCATGTTTTCCAAATTGCTAGCTTCCATAATTTTCTCTCCTTTTTCTGTTTTCTTATTTTACTTTTTCTTCCAACAACATCGTGATTCCGCTTTCTAAGCGATTGAGGCCTTCTTCGAGAATCGCTTTACTGGTTGAGAAACAAATTCTGATGAAACCTTCCGATTCGCTACCGAAAAAATACGCCCCGCCGGGAACTAAAGCTAATTTGACTCGCTCTTTCATAAAATCACAAAACTCTTCTGAACTGATAGCGAATTTTCGGATATCAGCATAAATCAGAAAAGTCGCTTCCGGAGTGCGACAGTTGATATTTGGCATTTTATTTATTCTGGCACAAGCATAGTCCCGCATTGTTGACAAATGTTCCATAAAACTCTCGAGCCAAGGACCGGCTTTTGTTAAACAAGCCGTTGCGGCAACTTGGGACAGTGAGCTTACACCCCCAGCCGTAGACATGACACAAGATACCTCGACCATTTTATCAAAGAGTTCTTGATTGTCACAATAAACACAACCTACCCTAAGTCCGGCAATACTAAAAGCTTTTGAAAAACCATAAACTGATAATACTCTGTCATTTTTGTCAGGATCAACAGCTAGGATACTGATAAATTCTTTCTCGGGAAATATGATATCGGACCATATCTCATCATTCATGATATAAAGATTATGTTTCTCGGCAAGATTCAGAAGTAATTGCAGGTTTTCTTTGCTATACAGCAAACCCAGGGGGTTATGCGGGTTACACAAACCAATCATTTTTGTTTTTGGAGTGATGTAAGATTCCAAATCACTTAAGTCCATTGACTCATCAAGCAGTTTTACCGGATACTCAATCAGTTTTGCTCCGGCTCTTTTCATACTATGACGAAACAGGAAATCAACCGGATTAAAAACTATGGCTTCATCACCGGGTTTTAGTACACTCTCTGCTATGATAAATAATCCACGCGCTGCACTATCAATCGGCAGGATGTTGTTTTCACTTACTTTTTCATTCTTCTTAACAGCTAGATGTTGTTGTATGGCTACTCTTAGTTCCTTGCTTCCTAACTTTGGTGTATAGGACAAGTAGCCATCCTTAATGTAGTCAATTAAGGTATCCTGGATTTCTTGAGCTACCGGAAAATCCGAATCAGCTGCTGTCAATGGTATGACCCCATCTTCCAACTCGGCCCAACGATAGTTGAAAGCCCGATTTTTTAGAACCGACAAATCTACCTGATCATCTGAAAATCTACTCATTTCTTCCCCTTACCCGTTGCCAAGAAATCAACTCTGTTGTCACTTTATCTTCATTATACAATGTCAACATATCCCTTATCAAACAACTTTCATAATTTCATAATTTGCATTATTATATTATATTGTTTTGTTTTTCTAAGTCGTAAACTTAAAAAGTAAGGCTCTAATTCAATATTTTCCTAAGCATTACTGCCACCTTAATCAATCTTCATCTATGTCCTTTTCTAAATTGTATTTATGCCTTCCTGCTTTTAATTTATCATAAGCAATACCGCGATAGAGTCTTTCCTTTTCAATCATTTACTTTTCGCTGAGACCTACCAGAATGTCATTGGTAAGGTATTCATTTAACACACCCACATTAATCGCTAATTCGGAAATCAAGTGTATTGTTCTATCGGAAAAGCTTTCTTCAACTTCGTTAATCGAAGCTTCGATTAGTGAATTAAGCAATTTGAGCATTTTAGAATTCCTGCCGCTTTCTAGTTCGTCGTTTTCAATGTAGTATCTTGCTAGATAGTCAAACATGTTTTGATACGTAACTTTTTCAATCCCTTCATGTTTCATCTTTAGCACAATCTGATCATACTTGTCTTCGTCTACTCGAATTCTAATATCTTTTTTGAAATTCAGTTTTTGTTGCTTTGCCATGTCCTTCTCCTAAATAGCAAAGGTGGAACTGCTTCCACCTTTGCGCTGTATTCCAATATTTTTCTCTAAATACCTACCGCTTGATTCTGATCTATAACTAGACTAGGATAGAAATACTTCACTATTTCGTAATATGTTACTTGAGCAGCTTCGCAAGCTGTCATTAGATATTTATTAACACCATTTATTTGATATTTTCTTAGACCTTCATAATAGTAATTTCTTAAATCACTATCTATTATGAATGGCATGATATCGTTCACAAGACACTCTCTAAACATTATTAGTCGGCCAACTCTTCCATTGCCATCCTGAAATGGATGAATTGTTTCAAAGGTCTTGTGAAAATCAATTATGTCTCTTAAAGTTTTTTCATCAATTTTGTTATAGGTTGAAAGCAAATCATTCATATGATCCCTAACAAGATGTGGCTCTGATGTTTCTATATCAGCCACCTTATTTGCACTCTGTTTGTAATCTCCAACATTAAACCATGGCTTGCTAGCATCTAAAGTATCGCTCACAATAATGCTATGAAATTCTTTAATAATCCTTTCGGACAATTCCTCTTCAATCGTTTCTAGCATAAAGTCAAAGCATTTGAAATGATTTCGAGCAACAATAATATCATCAATGTTGGTAAAATCACTATCTTCGTGTGGAAGTGTATTGTTTTCGAAGATAAATCTTGTTTGATTCTCAGTCAATCTACTACCCTCGATTCGATTTGAATTGTATGCAAATTTGACTTGTGTTGTGTAATAAAGACCACCTTCAAATTTCGTATCACGTTCTTCCTTTAGCACTTCAATCAGATTAATATTCATTTAGCACTCTCCTCTTGTCTTTCCTTATCAGTTAACATGGTATCTCCGAGTTATTCACTCCCGTTGCCTTGTTTTGTACCTTCTTTTCGTATAGACGGACTCTAAATCGTACTTTTTCATGATTCCTCGGATTTTTCGCAGGCTTACTA
>Ga0209628_10004562_pt1 | contig 10054 bp, 7 predicted proteins | sample TergutCu122P4_FD_187285 | JGI IMG/M metagenome (GOLD analysis project Ga0209628, IMG submission 187285) | Cubitermes ugandensis P4 segment gut microbial communities from Kakamega Forest, Kenya - Cu122 P4 (SPAdes) (version 2) | ecosystem: Host-associated > Arthropoda: Insects > Digestive system >... | reverse complement strand
GACCATGTGTATCTACCGACATCTCAATAGCTTTCCTGAAGATAAGGCATGGAGCACACGCGGCTGTTTCACAACACTTCGAACACACCCGCGGCGCCCATGCCGCCGCCGATGCACATGGTCACGCACACGCGTTTGGCGCCGCACCGCTTGCCCTCGATGAGCGCATGGCCGGTCAGCCGCTGGCCGGTGACGCCATATGGATGGCCCACGGCGATGGCACCGCCGTTGACGTTGAGCCGGTCGTCCGGAATGCCGAGCTTGTCGCGGCAATAAATGACCTGTACGGCGAATGCCTCGTTGAGTTCCCACAGGTCGATGTCATTCATGCTCAGCCCTAGGTTGGACAGCACTTTGGGTACGGCGAAAACGGGACCGATGCCCATCTCGTCCGGTTCGCAGCCAGCCACAGCGAAGCCAAGAAAGCGTCCCAGCGGCTTGAGCCCCTTTTTGCTGGCGTAGCTTTCGCTGACTATCACGCATGCTCCGGCGCCGTCGCTGAACTGGCTGGCATTGCCGGCCGCCACCAAGCCGTCCGGCAGCGCGGCGCGGATGCCGCTGATGCCTTCCTTGGTGGTGCCTTCGCGAATGCCTTCGTCTTGGCTCACCGTCACTTGCCTAGTGACCATGCCCAAGGTCTTGTCAACGATGCCGGCGGTCACGGTGATGGGCGCGATCTCGTCGTCGAACTTGCCAGCGGCACGCGCAGTGGCTGCTTTTTGCTGGCTGGCTGCCCCGTATTCATCCATGGCGTCGCGCGTGATGCCGTAGCGTTTGGCCACCTGCTCGGCGGTTTGCAACATGCTCCAGTAGATCTCGGGTTTCTTCTGCACCAACGCCAAGTCCTGGTTCATGTGCTGGTTCATCTCCTGCTGCACACAGGAAACGCTTTCCACGCCACCGGCCACGAACACGTCGGCCTCCCTGGTGATGATGCGCTGCGCGGCCAGGGCGATGGCTTGCAGGCCAGATGAGCAGAGGCGATTCACCGTCATGCCCGAGGTGGTGACAGGACAGCCGGCCATCAGTGCGATCTGGCGCGCGATATTCCTGCCGGTCGCGCCTTCGGGGTTGGCGCAGCCCATGATGACGTCGTATGCCTCGGCGGCGGCGATGCCGGCGCGCTGGATGGCGTGCTGTACCGCATGGCCGCCAAGCGTGGCGCCGTGGGTCATGTTGAAGGAGCCTTTCCAGCTTTTAGCGAGGGGCGTGCGGGCGGTGGAAACGATGACGGCCTGGGTCATTTCACAGTTCTCCTGATGTTCGCGTAGTTCGAGTGATCTGGCATATCAGCCGTTGAAGCTATTGCCTTCGGCAGCCAGCTTCTGGATCAGCGGTGCCGGCTCCCAGAATCTAGAGTCGTCATGCAGGTTGCGCGCGAAGCGCTTCATGGCCTCGACCAGATTGAACAGGCCTACCTGGTCGGCGTACTTCATGGGGCCGCCGCGCCAGACTGGAAAGCCGTAGCCTGTGAGGTACACCATGTCGATGTCGCTGGCCTTGCTGGCGATGCCGTCTTCCAGGATACGTGCGCCCTCGTTGACCAGTGCGTACACCAAGCGTTGAACAATCTCCTGTTCGCTGATTTTGCGCGGCGCGATGCCGCTCGCTTGGCGATACTTCTCGATCATGTCTTCCACCAGCTTGCTGGGGATGGCGTCACGCTTTCCGGGCTGGTAGTCGTACCAGCCTGCGTTAGTCTTCTGGCCGAAACGGCCCATTTCGTACAGCAGGTCGGCTGTCTCGCTGTACTTCACGCCGGGTTTCTCAACCTTGCGGCGCTTGCGAATGGCCCAACCGATGTCGTTGCCCGCCAGATCGGCCACGCGGAACGGCCCCATGGCGAAACCGAACTTCTCGATCGCCTTGTCCACCTGGCTGGGTGTGGCGCCTTCCTCCAGGAGAAAACCGGCCTGTCGGGTGTACTGCTCAAGCATGCGGTTGCCGATGAAGCCGTCACACACGCCTGAAACAACGGCCGTCTTCTTGATCTTTCTGGCGAGTGCCATCGCCGTGGCAAGCACGTCCTTGGCCGTCTTTTTGCCGCGCACCACTTCGAGCAGCTTCATGACGTTGGCTGGGCTGAAGAAGTGCATCCCGACCACGTCCTGCGGGCGCTTGGTGAAGGCGGCGATCTTATCCACGTCCAGCGTGGAAGTGTTGGAAGCCAGGATGGCGCCGGATTTGGCTACTGCGTCGAGCTTTTTGAAAACGGTTTCCTTGACGCTCATTTCCTCGAACACGGCTTCAATCACCAGATCGGCATCCTCAATGTCGTCATAGCTCAGTGAGGGCTTGAGCAGGGCCATGCGCTCTTCGTACTTGTCCTGCCCGAGCTTGCCTTTCTTGACCTGGGCCTCGTAGTTCTTGCGGATGGTCGCCAAGCCGCGCTCAAGCGCCTCCTGTTTGGTTTCCAGAATGGTGACCGGGATGCTGGCGTTGAGGAAGTTCATCGAAATGCCGCCGCCCATGGTGCCGGCGCCGATGACGGCTACTTTGTTGACCTCGCGCGGCTTGACTTCCGGTCCTACGTCGGGAATCTTGGCGGCGGCGCGCTCGGAGGCAAAGACGTGGCGCAGCGCCTTGCTTTCGGGCGTCTGCATCAGGCCAAGAAAAATCTCGCGTTCCTTGGCCAGGGCATCGTCGAACTTCATCTTGGAAGCGTTCTGGACCGCATCCACGCACTTGGGAGGCGCGGGAAAGTTTTTCGACATGCCGTTGACCATGTTGCGTGCGAACTGGAAGTAAGCGTCGCCGTTCTTGTGCATGCACGGCAGGTTGCGCACCAGCGGCAATGGCGCGCCGCTGGCGTGATCGGCAACCACCTTGCGGGCCAACGCAATGGCCTCGTCGAGCAGCGATTCGGGCGACTTGGCCAGGTGGTCGAACAGTTTTTGGTCCGGCAGGCTGGCCAGCAGTTCGCTGTCGATGGTCTCGCCGCTGACGATCATGTTCAGCGCCCTTTCCACACCCAGCACGCGTGGCAACCGCACCGTGCCGCCGGCGCCGGGAAGAATGCCCAGCTTGACCTCCGGCAGCGCCACCTTGCAGCCCGGCGCGGCAATGCGGTAGTGGCACCCCAGCGCTAGCTCCAGCCCACCGCCCATTACTACCGAATGCACGGCAGCGACGATGGGCTTCATGGAGTTCTCCATTGCCGAGATGACCGACATAATGACCGGCTCCCGCATCGACTTGGGGGAGTTGAATTCACGGATGTCCGCGCCGCCGGAGAACGCCTTGCCAGCGCCTGTCAGCACAATGGCCTTGACGGCAGGATCGGTGTTAGCTTTTTCCAGCCCATTGGTGACTCCGACCCGTGTTTCGTAGCCGAGGCCATTGACGGGCGGGTTGTTCAGGGTGATGACAGCGATGTCTCCGTGGACTTCATATTCAGTGGTCATTTGGAACTTGATTCCTTCGAAATCTGGTGGGGAAAAGGCATGAATGGCATGAATTGAACACTGCATTGTTAAAAACACTGGCAGTAATGCAGCCCGTTTGTTTTAATAGTATTTCCAAAATACTATTCTAATGCCTAGTTTAATCTAATTTAAAATTCGTCTCCTTGACGATTTGCTTCCAGCGATCATGATCGGACTGGATAAGCTTCCCAAACTGTTCGCCTGATAGATACTTCGGCACAAATTCAAAAGACTTGATCTTGGCGACGACATTTGGGTCTTTAACGATTGCTTCCAAATGCTTGGTGAGTGTATCGACAATGGCCTTAGGTGTTCCCTTTGGAGCCAGCATACCAGCCCATGAATTAAAATCCATATCTTGAATGCCTTGTTCCCTTAGAGTGGGAATTTGTGGAAATGTTTCAGAACGTTGCTCAAGCATCACGCCAAGTAGTTTTACTTTACCAGATTTGATCATTTCGATCCCGGTGAAAGGGTCAAATGAAAAATCAACTTCACCTGTTACAACAGCCTGCATTTGTGGACTGGTACCTTTATATTGAACATTAATGATGCCAGGTACGCCAATAATGCGTTTGAATTTCTCTGTCATTAGCGTGATGATACTGCTGCCTGAGGAAGCAGAGAGTGGTTTATCACTGTTTTTTGCCAGTGCGATGAGTTCCTGCATATTGTTGGCGGGCAGGTTATTACGTGCAATGACTGCGACAGGCACATCGCAGACCATGCCGATAGGCTCAAAACTGCCAAGTGCTTCATAGTTCGCCTTGTAGATCACGGGGCTGAGCGTTTGCGCACCTGCAGTATTGAACAGCAGCGTATAGCCGTCCGGCGCTGCGTGCGCGACGTACTCCGTACCTACCATTCCGTTGGCGCCGCTCTTGTTTTCAAGGATGAAGGATTGGTTCAGACGTTCGCCGAGTTTTTGTAGTATGAGCCGCGCCACAACGTCGGTCGAGCCGCCTGGGGGGAACGGTACAATAACGCGTACGGGTTTTTCGGGATATTGGGCTGCCAATGACCAGCGCGACAGGCCCAGCGCACCAATCCCGGCGATTCCTGTTCTGAGCATCTTGCGACGCGAGAAAAATTCATGCTGCATGTTGTTTGTCTCCAGAGAAAAAACAAATTAAGAATGTTGAGGTGAAAGGTTGATTCAGAGACTCATCGTATTGGTCGCCCCATTCAGGTGCACAACGCAGTGTCTCTGAATTACATTGTTATAGGCAGGTGTATTCAGAACGTGTGGATAGTGCCCTCCTGTGTTAAATCTAAAATGGTGTGAATTGGCGTACATGCACTTCAAATCCTTGATAGATTCTTCTTGAACGACAGGATCATCGTCGCAGGAAAGTAAGGCAATCTTATCGTCAGATAGAAGGCTTCTCCCAACGAGTCCGCCATGTGCGACTGCCAACGATCTTCCATATAATTCATTGGAACTCTGGTGATCACATACATCGTTCCGCAGAAAATTCTTCAACTCTGACGTGGCGAGCCTATCGATAAATTGGAGCCATGCTTTTTTCACTTGATCTTCAGAGGAGTCATTCAAGAAATCTGGTTGGAATATTTTAATGAATCGCAACCGATGGGAGTTGCAAAATGTATTTCCTAAGATCAATGATTCTAAAAAATCAGCACGTTGCTGGGTAAAAATTTGTAGCCAATATGCACCAAGTGAAGATCCGATAAAATGTGCAGAGTTAAGTTTTAACTGTTCAAGCACGCCGAAGAAACTTCCAGTCATCAGACTCATGTCGGAAACGCCTGGATATCCAAGTACAATGACGCGGCAAGTTGGAGAGAATGCTGAAACCTGCTTGTGGAAAATATTGACAGTGCCTAACGTCCCGGGAAGGAATACTAAGGTTTGATCTCCAGCACCTGCTTCCATTACGGTCCATTTTAGATTGTTCGATATAAGTGGATATTTTTTTGCGTGAATGCCATCCTCTAATGTGGAACTAATGATTGGCATGGACATGAAATCTATGTTCCAAGTGAAAGTAAAGAAAATCCTGCTTCTAGTTTGTATTCTTAATATGAAGGAGTGCTGTCGTTCAGCGATAGAGATCGAAAATGTGCCGCGCCAGCGCGGACTTCAGGACTTCTTCCGGTCCCTCGGTGATCATCATGCTGCGCTGGTCGCGCCAGAACTTCTCTATGGGCAGTTCACGCATCAAGCCCGCGCCGCCATGGATCTGCATGCATTTGTCGGCACATTTAAAGGACAATTTGTCGCCGCGCATCTTGATCATGTAGGCGTCGTAACGCACATCTTCATTGCGGTCGTATTTCCACGCGGTCCTATAGACCATCATGCGCAATCCCTGAAGTTCCATCCATGAGTCGGCGATCATCCATTGGATCGCTTGGCGGTCGGCCAGCGGTTTGCCGAACGTGATGCGCTGTTTCGCATAGCTCACCGCCATTTCTATGCAACGCTCCATGACACCGAGGGCACGCGCGCCATGTCGTATGCGGCCATGATTGATCCATGCCTGCCCCACCTTGAAGCCATCTCCTTCCGCTCCAATGCGCTTCCACGCCGGGACGCGCACATTGTCGAAGGCGATTTCGCAAGGCTCGTCGTCCATCATGGTCAGCTCTTTGCGCAACACTTGGACGCCCGGTGTATCCATATCAACCAGAAAGGCGGAAATGCCCCCGTGTGAGCCCTTTGCCAAGTCGGTCTTGGCAATCACCTGCGCGAAGTTTGCAGTATCACCCGAAGTGATGAATCGCTTGCTGCCGTTGATGATGTAGTCGTTGCCGTCGCGCACCGCAGTGGTTCGCATGCGTGCCGGGTCGCCTCCCGCGTCCGGCTCGGTTTGCGCAAAACAATCTTTTTTTTCGCCGCGCACTACAGGCAGCAGGTAGTCGGCACGCTGACGCTCGTCAAGCAGATACAACGTTGGACTGATTTCAGGGCCGAATATCTGCCATTTCCGAGTGGGTAGTGCGATCGTTCGGCCCATTTGTTCCCACACGACCGCACGCGCAAGCATGCCCAGCCCTTGGCCTCCGAATTCGACAGGCGTAGCAAAGTGCCAAAGGCCCATGTCTTTGGTCATGCGCGAGAGCCGCTCGCGTACCTCAGGCTTCATATCGGCGCCTCTGCAGGCATCGCGTTCAATCGGAATGATTTCCTTGTCGACGAACTTTCGCAGTTCATTCGCGAGCATTCGCAATTCTTCGGGCAATTCGAAATCCATGAAGATTGTCTCCTTCGTCGCTTACGTAAATTCAAAATATGGTTTCGGTGTGGTTCTTTAAGTATCCTGTATGACGCAGTAACGCGTTTTTTATTAAATATTACTGTCGCTCTTGGCGTCAACCAAGATATACTGTTTATTTTGATGATACTCTTATAAGGTGTAACAATTAAGGCGACTAATTATTGTGTTTACTTGTTTTGTTGCGCGTACTCAGTTCGAATGGGCCATGCGCCGGCTTATAGGATTTTTTATCGATGAACTGTGTCATGCCGGCATTATAGGAATTCTCCGGATCATGAACGCGGATTGCGGAGTTTTTGGCAGACAGGTAGTCATAGGCTTGGTCGAAGGTCATGGTGCGGACGTGGCGTATGGCCTGCTTGGTCGCGCGCAACACGAATGGACTCTTCTTCATGAGCTTGTCGCAAAGCTTGTCGACTTCGGCTTCGAGTTGCTCGGGAGGCACTGAATAGTTGATGATGCCGATGCGAGCTGCTTCCTTGGCGTCGAACGCATCACCCATGCAGGCGTGATAGAGAGCGTGGCGGTAAGAGATCGAGTCCGCCACCACCTTGGCGACGAGTCCGCCAGGAAGAATTCCCCAATTGATTTCTGACAAGGCGAATTTCGCGGTATCCGCGGCAATCGCGAAATCAGTAGCGAGCAGTTGCATGAAAGCGCCGCCAACACAATAACCCTCGACTACGGAGACTGTGGGCTTGTCGTAATTGTAGAGACGGTCCCAACGCCAACAATTAGCGGTTGTGGCCATGCGTTTTGCCTTGAGTGGGTTCTCGTCCATGCTGCGGAAGAACTCTCGCAGATCCTGACCCGCTGAATAATTTCCGCCCGCGCCGCGGATGATCACGATATTGGTATCGGGATCTTCCTCCAGTTCGCCGAGCGTTCTATTCATTGCCTCATGAAGTTCCGGACTCATTGCATTTTTCTTTTCTGGTCGATTAAGCCAAATTGTGCTGACGCCATTACATTTCTCGATTTTTACGACAGGCTCCTTCTTCGACTCATTGCTCATATAGTTCTCCGGCTGATAATTGCCTGAATCTGTAACCTCAGAGTGAAGATCCTTCACCCTTCAGGTACGGCGTTGCCGCTCTGGGGCTCACGGATTCAGGAATTGGTTGGACAATCAATAAGTATCGCTCCAACGTAAAAGCAGTACCAATGAAATTATTTCATGTGCAAATAACTGTGAATGGCCTACGAAGCGCTGCGCAAGATGGACGGCTGGACGGCCTTATCGTCGGCAACGGCCTGGCGGCGACATCGGTCGGCACCATGATCCGGCAACGCCTTCAGAGATGAGCGCTGTGGCAACGCTGCCCATGCTTTGCGTCCCAGCGTCGACGCGCAACTGCACCGTAACAGGCTGAAGGGAGTCTCTTGTAAAACTCTCGCCACTGGCGTTGAGAAGATGTGATAGCCGTATGCTATGGAGCGTTTTGCACTTGGGCGCGCCGAGGTTTTCGTACAACATGACCGATGGCAGCTTCGCTGCCAATACCATGCGCTTGCGCGGCAACAACCGATACAGCCACGACCGGAGGGCGCCAATCTCTCGATCTCAACGAGTTCCCGGATGCGCAGCAATCCGATTACTTCAATGGCGCGATTAACACCTGGCCAAGATCAACTTCAAGCAGTGGCAACAACTCGTACTGGCATTGCCAATGAAATTGTGTCAGGCGCTGGGAATGCGTGATGACGAGCGTGATGAAGATCAGATACCTGCATCATGCCTTCAATGGCAACGCCTACCACCTCTTGAGCCATCAGGCCAGTGTGAAATTCGGCTTGCTACGCAAATTTCGAAAGAGCCAAATACTGTTTTCCTACCCTCGATACGCAAAAGATGGCCTCCTAGAACGTCCTACAATTATCTTTTTCGACGAGGTTGGGGGTGGAACACCCCTCGGCAGGGCTTCATTTGAGGTGATTTCATCAGCTTGGCAAGGGCAAGACCGCTAGCGAACCGCGCTGCATAGGCCATGCTCGTCAAGCCACTCGTTTCGGATCAATAGGTCAAGAATCTGGAAAAGACAGAATATGGCCAGACATCTCCCATCATTGAGAGTGCTTCGCGCCTTCGAGGCGGTAGCCCGCCACCTGAGTTTTACGCGCGCAGCGATTGAACTCAATCTGACGCAGACTGCCATCAGCCATCGCATCAAGGAACTCGAAGGCTTGCTTTCGGTGCAGTTGTTCATCCGCAAGGAGAACCGAATCGCGTTGACCAACTGCGGCCGCTCGTATCTTGAGGCGATTCGTCCGGCTCTTTCGCAAATCGCGGTGGCCACCGACAGTGTTTCCTTGGCGCTCGAGAATCAACTCAAGGTTGTCTGCCTGAGCGCATTCGCCATGAAGTGCCTCATGCCGGCGCTACCGGAATTTCAAGCGCGGCATCCCGAAATTGAACTGCGTATCGCACCTGCGATTGCGAGCTTGCGAGCCAGTCTGGATGACTTTGATGTCGCGATTTGGTACGGACCGGACGACTGGCCTTCTCTGGATGCGCAACGCCTCAGCAAAGAAGCCATCTTTCCGGTTTGTGCACCGAGCTTGCTGGCGAATGGTCCACCACTTGAAACGCCCGAGGATCTGAAGTACTACCCCGTGATTCGCACCATGTCGCCGTTCATCGTTGACGAATGGCCGGCGTGGCTTCAATGCACAGGTGTACAACTCGAGGAGTTTGAGCGTGAGGTGTATTGCGAAGGCGTGCTTTTCTCGATGGATGCAACACTCGCAGGTCTCGGCATCGGCCTTGGTCGTACATCGCTTGTCCAAGCTGACCTTGCTGCCGGGCGACTCATCGAACCGTTTAGGACGCGACTGCCTTCAGATTCGTCTTACTATGTCGTCAGCCGTCCGGAAAAAACAGCACTGCCGAAAGTCCGCACGTTCCGGGCGTGGCTGCTCGACTATTTTCCGGTGTCTGATGCACGGCAGGGGGCGGCGTCATGACCTGTGCCACATGACATTGCGCGCGGCATCCAACGCATAGACGCTGATATCGAGTCCCAACACCGATGGCTCTTGGGCGTATCGTCGCTGATCCTCATGCCATCGCTGATTGCCTGCGTGGTGACGTGGCGGTCGGGGAAAGAGGGGAATACTCAAAATTCATAGCTGGATGCCGGTGTATTGTATATTTTTCAGATATTTTTATGGTGTAAAACTATGTTATATTGAGGTAATAAGCTATCAAAACAATAATTTTCCGCAGGCAGTGCGTTGACATACCATGATTGATGCCTTAGCATCAACCCCATGCGAACCACCCTTGATATCGACGCTCACATCCTCGCGCGGCTGCGCACCGAGGCTGCCAGGCGCAGCGTGCCTTTCAAGGAGGTTGTGGCCGGGGCGCTGCGGCGCGGGCTTCGG
>Ga0209628_10004561_pt1 | contig 10055 bp, 10 predicted proteins | sample TergutCu122P4_FD_187285 | JGI IMG/M metagenome (GOLD analysis project Ga0209628, IMG submission 187285) | Cubitermes ugandensis P4 segment gut microbial communities from Kakamega Forest, Kenya - Cu122 P4 (SPAdes) (version 2) | ecosystem: Host-associated > Arthropoda: Insects > Digestive system... | reverse complement strand
GTGGCAACTGGAACCGTCCCGGGTGGCAACTGGAACCGTCCCGGGTGGCAACTGGCCAGTCAGGATGACGCCGGGCGGAAATCGTCCCACCAGGCCAGGAGTTCCGTCACCGCTTCCTCGTACGTTACCGGGCCGCGGTCCAGACGGCGTTCGAGCAAATAGTTGTACGCCTGGCCGACCTCGCGGCCAGGGGGGATTCCCAGGATCTCCATGATCTGGTGGCCGTCCAGGTCCGGGCGGATCGCATCCAGTTCTTCTTGCGCCGCCAGTTCGTCGATGCGCCATTCGAGTTCTTCGTACGCCCGGCGCAGCCTCGTGGCTTTCGCCTGGATGCGGGTGGTGCAGTCCGCGCGGGTCAGGATGTGGAGCCGTTCCAGTTCGTCGCCGGCGTCGCGGACGTACCGGCGTACGGCGGAGTCGGTCCACTGGGCCTCGCCGTACCCGTGGAAGCGCAAATGCAAACGGATCAGGTGGGCCACCGACTCGACCACAGTCTTCGGGTACTTCAGCGCGTTCAGCCTTTTCACCGCCAGCTTCGCGCCGACCACGTCGTGGTGGTGGAAGCTGACCTGGCCGCCCGGTTCCAGCTGGCGCGTCCTCGGCTTGCCGATGTCGTGCAGCAACGCGGCCAGGCGGTTGACTATGTCCGGTTCGTGGCCGCGCTCCTTCTCCAGCGCGATCGCCTGGTCGACGACCACCAGTGAATGTTCGTAGACGTCCTTGTGGTGGTGGTGTTCGTCGACCTCGAGCCGCAGCGCCGGCAGCTCCGGCAGGAAAACCTCCGCCAAACCCGTCCTGACAAGGATATCGATGCCGACGCGCGGGGTGTCGGTCAGCAACAACTTGCTGAACTCGTCGCGGATGCGCTCCGCCGACACGACGCGCAACCGCTCGGTCATCCTCATCATCGCGCCGATGATGTCCGGCGTGGGCCGGAAACCGAAACGCGCGGCGAACCGGGCGGCGCGCATCATGCGCAACGGGTCGTCCGAGAAGGACTTTTCCGCGGTGGACGGGGTGGCGATGACGCCGGATTCCAGATCCGCCCAGCCGCCGAACGGGTCGATGAACCCCCGGTCGGCCAGGTCGACCGCCATGGCGTTGATCGTGAAATCGCGCCGGATGAGGTCGTCCTCGATGCGGTCGGAGAAACGTACGGACGGCTTGCGCGACGCCGGGTCGTAGGCGTCGGCGCGGAAAGTGGTGATCTCGACCTGCCAGTGCTGGCCCGCGACATTCACCATTGTTCCAATCGTGCCGAATTCGCGGCCCATGTCCCAGATCGGCCCGCCGAAACGGGACAGGATGGCTTCGATCTGATCCGGTTCGGCGGAAGTGGTGAAGTCCAGATCCTCCGACACCGTACCCATGATGGCATCACGTACGGGACCGCCGACCAGGTACAGCGACGCCCCGGCCTTGTCGAACGCCCTCCACAGGCGCGACGTGACCGGTTCCAGGCGGTCCAGAGCCGGGCCCAAGCCAGGTGGGGACAGCCGGGCAGACAAGTTATCGTCCATGCGCGTAACCGTCAGGCCGCGACCACCGTCACCGGGATGTGGGCCGTCACGGCGTCATGAAGTTTGATGCCGATGACGTGCGTACCCAAAGTCTTGATCGGCTTGACCAGCGTGATGCTGCGCTTGTCGACGGCCGGACCGCCCGCCGACTTGACCGCCAATGCCAGTGCGGCGTGGGTGACCGAGCCGAACAGCGTACCGGATTCACCCGCGCGGGCCTTGACCGTGACGGACAACCCTTCCAGCGCCTCCCGTACCTCGTTCGCGTGGTCGATCCCGCGGATCTCGCGCGCGTCGCGGGCCCGTTTGATGCCGTCGATCTGCTTCTCGGCGCCGCGCGTCCAGGCGATGGCCCGTTTCTGCGGCAGCAGGAAGTTGCGGCCGTAACCCGGTCGTACATCGACAATGTCACCAGCCACGCCGAGCTTGTCCACAGCAGTTGTCAAGATGAGCTTCATGTTGTCTCTCCTAATCAGCGGCCAGAAGTGGCGTACGGCAGCAGCGCGACCTCGCGGGCGTTCTTGATCGCCTGGGCGATCTTGCGCTGGTCCTGGACGGTCAAACCGGTCACCCGGCGCGAACGGATCTTGCCGCGGTCGGAGATAAACTTCCGCAGCAGGTTCACGTCCTTGTAGTCGACCGGCCCGATGTGAATTGTCTTCACCGGGACGATCTTCTTCTTCATCATTGGCTTTCGTGCGGCCATTGTGGTGCTCCTTTCATGAGCCCGGCGGTCAAGCCGGAATGTGCCTATTGGTGGGTTCAGAACGGTGGTTCATCGGATTGGGCCGAGGCCCAGGGGTCGGACGGCGGGGCGGGCGGCGGTTCGGACTGCGACTGCCAGCCGGCGGATCCCTGCTGCTGCTGTGGATAACCGCCTTGTGGATAACCGCCCTGCTGGAAGTTGCCTTGCTGGAAATTACCGCCTGACGAGGGGTTTCGGGTGACCTTTGCCGTTGCGTACTTCAAGCACGGGCCGATCTCGTCGACCTCGACCTCGAAGACCGTACGCCGCTCGCCGGACTGGGTTTCGTAACTACGGGACTTGAGCCGCCCCTGCACGATCACCCGCATGCCTTTCTGCAGCGACTCGGAGACGTTCTCCGCGACCTGCCGCCAGACGGAACAGTTGAGGAACATCGCCTCGCCGTCTTTCCATTCGTTGGTCATGCGGTCGAACGTACGCGGGGTGGACGCGACCGTGAAGTTGGCCACCGCGGCTCCCGAAGGAGTGAACCGCAGTTCTGGGTCGCCGGTCAAGTTGCCGACGATGGTAATAATGGTTTCACCTGCCATGTTGATCCTTACTCGATTTCGATGTGGCTCCAGTGTGACAAAGCCCTCCGACAAATTTTCGTCTCACTTGGCCTCGGGGCGGAAAACCTTCGCCCGCAGCACCTTCTCGTCGATGCTCAGGCGGCGGTCCAACTCCTTGACAACCGCGGGTTCGGCATCCACGTTGACGACAACGTACGTACCTTCGGACCGCTTCTTGATCTCGTACGCGAAACGGCGCCGGCCCATGATGTCGGTGTTGGTGATGACCCCGCCGGCCTTGGTGACGGGCTTGAGGTGATTGTCGATGATGCCTTGTACCTGCCGGTCATCGACCTCAGGATCGAGTATGATCATGATTTCATAACTACGCATGCGCGTGGTCTCCTCTGGACTGTCGGCTGCGGGAGGGTCCCGCAGCAGGAGAGTTGTGGCGCGGGTGCGCCGAGGGGTTATCTTACCTGGTCGCGTCGAGTCTGTCATCTTGACAGCCGTACGGTGATAACATCAGGAGCCTTAAGGATATAAAGGACACGCATGAAACGAGGTATTGTCGCTCTGGCAGTGATCGCCGTGGCCGCGATCGTTGGCTGGCTGGTCACTCCGGCGCCGATCGCGGGCGCGCCGGTCTACCTGCTGGCGCAGCTGTTCGGCGCGCTGGCCCTGACCGGCTTGGCATGTACGTTGTTCATTTCAACCCGGGCCCCGGTCCTGGACTGGCTGTTCGGGGGGTTGGACAAGGCGTACATCCTGCACAAATGGATGGGTATCGGCTCTCTGGGGTTCGTGGTGGTTCATGTCGCCGGCCTGCTGACGGCCCGGGGCGCGGGCGAACCGCGCAGCCCGGTCGGTCCCCTGGGTCGGGGCGGGGCGATGGCGGTGGTCCTGTTCGTTGTACTGATCCTGATCGCCCTGGTCGCCCAGCGGATCAATTACGAGACTTGGCGGCGGATTCACGGCTTGATGATCGTACCCTTCGCCGTCGGCCTGGTCCACTACTACGGCTCCACGTCGTACAACCCGTTCGAACTGTCCGCCTTCGGCCTGTGGATGGATCTGGTAGCGCTGTTCGGGCTTATCAGCGGCGCGTACACGCTGCTGGTCTACAGCCGCGCCGGGTTCGGCTTCAGCTATACGGTGTCAAAGGTACGGCGGGTCAGCGAGGACATCGTCGAGATCACCGGGCACCGTGCCGGGCGGCCGATGACCAGGGCGGCCGGGCAATTCGTCTTCGTCCAGTTCCCCAGCCGGGGGTTCCCGTCGCACCCGTTCACCATCAGCAACGCGCCGGACCCCGACACCGTACAACTGACAATCAAAGCGGCCGGCGACGACACGATCGCGTTGACCGCCGCGGTTTCGGCGGGCGACAAGTTCGTGACCAGCGGTCCGTACGGGCGGTTCACGTACCTTGGCGGCGCCAAACGCCAGATCTGGCTCGCCGGGGGAATCGGCATTACACCTTTCCGGAGCTTCTGGCAGGCCGGCATCCCGGAGGGTTTCCAGATCGACTTCTTCTACGGGTACGAGGGCGCAAGGGAAGGCGCGTACTTGGACGAGCTGGCGGCGCTGGACAACCCGGCTTTACGTATCCACACGCGCGACGCGGAAGCCGAAGGCTTCTGGACAGGTACGGCGATAGCCGAAGTGGTCGGTACGGACACCCCGGTCGACATCTATTTCTGCGGCCCGCCCCAGATGCGGGCAGACCTGCGCCGGGAACTGAAGGCAACCGCCCTCCCCGTCGCGGGGTTCCACTATGAACAGTTCAAGTTCGGCCGACCCGGAACCGGCGCCCCGAGGAACGACGACACAGAGTAATCTGTTGTCTCTCGTGGCAACCGCCGCGTCATCCTGCCGCTTTTCCCTTGTCATCCTGCCGCTAGCCGGGCGCAGCCGCTTCGCCCCCGCACCCCTCAGAACCCTACGGGATTCTGAGCCCGTGGTACCGCCCGCGCTGCGCGGACAAACGGGACGGTTCCAGTTCGCGGACAAAAGGGACGGTTCCAGTCCGCGGACAGGGGGAACCGTTCCAGTTGCCACCGGGGACGGTTCCCGTTGCCACCGGGGACGGTTCCAGTTGCCACCCGGGACGGTTCCAGTTGCCACCCGGGACGGTTCCCGTTGCCACCGGGGACGGTTCCAGTTGCCACCGGGGACGGTTCCTGGTGGCAGCCCCATTTCCAACGGCCGCAAGGGAGCCCACCGGCAAACCCGGGGCGCAGGTCATCGATTGGGCCCGGTTACGGCAGCCACACGCGTGCCCAGGCTGCCGCAAGGGGACCCAACCGCGACATCCGGGGCGGGAACTGTCGATTGGGCCCGGTTACGGCAGCAAAACGCCGGCCAAAGCCGCCGCAAGGCGACCCAACCGGCAAATCCGGGGCCGGGGTCATCGATTGGGCCCGCTTACGGCAGCCAGACGCGGAGTTCGGGCCGCAGGGAAGCCCGACGGGGGATCCCCGGCAGTTCGATGCGAATCAAATGAACCGACCTCGCCACCACGACATCCACGTACCCTACATAGTCACAGCCATACCGCTCAAACCGTACGCATTCTCCTATAGGCCCTTATCAGCGACTGGGTGGACGCATCTTGGGCGGCCAGAGCTTCACTGCCGCCGGTGATTGCCGGGGTGATTTCGAGGGCCAATTGCTTGCCGAGTTCGACGCCCCACTGGTCGAAGGAGTCGATGCCCCAGATGACGCCTTGGACGAACGTGATGTGTTCGTACAACGCGATCAGCTGGCCGACAACTGATGGTGTCAAAGCCGGTGCAAGAATGGATGTCGTCGGACGGTTCCCCGGGAAGATCCGGTGCGGGACAAGGGCGTCCAACGTACCTTCCTCCCGTACCTCCTCTTCCGTCTTTCCGAACGCCAGAGCCTTGGTCTGGGCGAAGAAATTGGCCAGCAGCAACTCGTGGACATCCACCTCGCCGTCCTTCAGCGCGTGGGCCGGCGTGGCAACGGCGATGAAATCGGCGGGGATGATCTGGGTACCCTGGTGCAGCAACTGGTAGAACGCGTGTTGTCCGTTCGTACCGGGTTCTCCCCAGAAAATCTCACCGGTGTCCGTCGTCACGGCGCGGCCGTCCAGCCGTACGCGTTTGCCGTTCGATTCCATCGTGAGCTGCTGTAGGTAGGCGGCGAAACGGTGGAGATATTGGGCGTACGGAAGGACGGCGTGGCTTGTCAAGTTGAGGAAATCGCGATACCATATGCCCAGCAGCCCCATGAGCACCGGTACGTTCCTGCTGAGCGGTTCGCGCCGGAAATGCTGGTCGACCAGGCGGAACCCGCCCAGGAATTCGGCGAACTGCTCGGGCCCCAGCGCCACGGCGAGGATCGTCCCGACGGCGGAGTCGACCGAGTAGCGCCCCCCGACCCAGTCCCAGAATCCGAACGCGTTGGCCGGGTCGATCCCGAACGCGGACACCTTTTCGATCGCCGTGGACACGGCCACGAAGTGTTTCGCGACGGCGCCGGCGCGGGATTCCTCCGACGTACCGATGGCGCCCTTCGCCTCCAAACCGTCCCACAGCCACTGCCGTGCCAAACGAGCGTTGGTCAGCGTCTCCAGGGTCGTGAACGTCTTCGAAACGACGATGAACAACGTCGTTTCCGGGTCGAGATCGCGGGTCTTCTCGGCGATGTCGCTGGGGTCGATGTTCGACACGAACCGGCACTCCAAATCGGGTTTGACATAGGGTTTCAGCGCCTCGTACACCATCGCGGGCCCCAGGTCGGACCCGCCGATCCCGATGTTGACGACCGTACGGATTCTGTGACCCGAGGCACCCACCCACTTTCCGGAGCGTACCGCTTTGGCGAAGTCGTAGACCTTGTCCAGTACGGCGTGAACCTCGGCCACCACATCGACTCCGTCCACCTCCAGCTTCACCCCGCGCGGGGTGCGCAAGGCGGTGTGGAGTACGCTGCGGTTCTCCGTGACATTGATGCGCTCGCCGGCGAACATGGCGTCCCGGCGTACGGTCAGGTCCATCTGCGAGGCCAAGTCGACCAGAGCACTCATGATGTCCGGCGTGGTAAGGTTCTTGGACAGATCAATGTGGAGGTCGCCTAAAGTGAAGGTCATGGCATCGACACGGCGAGGTTCCTTGGCGAACCAAAGCCGTAGATCAGGATCAAAGGACCGGCTGAGATCGCTCAGCCGGCTCCAGGCGGGCAGCTGCGTTGCATCTAGGGTGTTCATGTGCCCACTGTAGTGGGTTTTGGCGGCCGCGTAGAATTGATGGATGGTAACTGGGCTGACATTGGTTTTCACGCTTCGCCCGGGGGCGGATAGCCGACGGGTTGCCCATGGACGCCAAACGAAGCGATGAGAGGAACTGTGCAACAGAATCTGATCACACGAGGTGCGATAAACGGGACCTTCCCTGCCGCGGTCACGGCATTGCTCCTGCTGATACTTGGTGCCATGGGACTGGCCGGCTCCCCGCGCGCCCACGCCGACCCCGCGGCGCTGTCGCAAACCAGGCTGACAGTGGACGACACCGGGACCGATTCCACGACCGGGTACGTTTCCGGTTCGGTGAGATCGTCTTCAGGCGACCCCGTATCCGGGTTGTACATCTCGGTCTATCTAAACGATTCTCTGGCCTGCAACGCGGTCACCGACGGTAGCGGGCGCTTCTCCTGCAGCTTTGCCCGGCCGGCTCCGGGCAACTACAGCGTCAGTGCGGTCTGGGCCGGCGACTCGGAGAACGGCGCCGCCAGGGGGACTTCGTCGTTGACCGTGTCGGCCGTGAACCGAGGCACCAGTTTGAGCCTGTCGCTGGACCCGGTCCAGGCGACTACCGGTGATGCGGTGACCGTCGCGGGTCTGCTGAACTCCGACAGCGGACCGATCTCGGGTGCCGTCATCAACCTGTCGACCTCTTACGGCGACATCCAGGCCAAGACCGCGACGAGCGCTGACGGTACGTTCACCGCGAGGGTCACGTTCCCCGATTCGGACACCACCCCGTCCAGTTTCACCGTGACGGCTTCGTTCGGCGGGGATTCGGTGTTCAAGCCGAGTACGAACACGGCTTCCGGTTCCCTGGCCTCACGACCGACCGCGGCCCCCCTGGACACTGCCGCCCCGACGGCCACCGCTCCGGCGCTGCCGGCATCGAACAATGGCACACCATCGCCGTCGGCCGCCGGGGCCATGACCCCGGCCAACACCAGTGGGTCGTCATCGCCGCTGGCCGCCGTGGAGATCATCTTCTTCCTGGTCGCGCTGGTCGGAGCGGGTGCGTTGTTGGTTGTCGGTTTGATCTCGCATCAGACCACGAAACTGGCGCGCGGGGAGCGGCGGGGATTCGGTACGGATTTCGGCCAGCACGCCTGATTCGTACAAACGTACTATTTTTTCACAGTACTGCTCACGGTTCTGCCGGAAATTTGTCGTCCACGTCTGTCACAGTTGGACCCATGAACGACATGGCATGGATCCTCACGGCCCTGGTCGCCGGAATCGCGCTCGGGGCGGGGGCCGCGTACCTGGTTTGTTCCGCACGGCTGGGCGCGGTGTCGGTCGAGCGCGACCACGCGCGGGAACAGGCCGACCAGCTGCGCGGGGACCGGGAGACGATGCTGAACTCCTACCGGTCCGCGTCCATCGACGCGCTCGACCGGCAGACGCTGGCCGCCGACCAGATGATGGCGCCCATGCGGGCGGTCCTGGAAAGACTCGAGACCCGGCTGGCGCAGACCGAACAGGAGCGGGCGCGCCTGACGACGGAGATGACCAGCCAGGTCCGGTCGGTGCAGCTGACGTCGGAGCAGCTGCGGCAGGAAACGGCCGCCCTGGTCACGGCGTTGCGAAAACCCCAGGTACGGGGGGCGTGGGGGGAGCTGCAGCTGAAACGGGTGGTGGAGGCGGCGGGCATGGTGGACCATTGTGACTTTGTGACCCAGGAGACGTCCTCGACGGATGACAGCGGCATCCGGCCCGACATGAAGGTCCATCTCGCCGGCGGAAAGTTCGTCTACGTCGACGCCAAGACGCCGCTGGAGCCGTTCCTGAACGCGGAGACGGCGGCATCGCAGGCCGAGCGGGAGCGGGCGCTTGCCGGGTTCGCGGCGCGCGTGCGGTTGCACATCGACCAGTTGTCCGCCAAGTCGTACTGGAAGGCTGACACCGGCACCCCGGAGTTCGTGATCCTGTTCCTGCCCAGCGAGGCGCTGTACTTCACGGCGCTGGAGCAGGCGCCCGACCTGATCGAGTACGCGGCGGCGAGGTCGGTCATCCCGGCCTCCCCGGCGATGCTGATCGGGACCCTGCGCGTGATGTCGTACGCGTGGACGCAGGAGGTGCTGGGGCAGTCGGCGAAGGAGATGGCACAGCTGGGGCGGACGCTGTACGAGAGGCTGGGGAAGCTGGGTTCCCACTTCGACCGGCTGGGCCGGTCGCTGGAGGCGTCGGTGAGGTCGTACAACGAGGCGATCGGTTCTCTGGAGTCCCGGGTGCTGGCACCCGCCCGGCGCTTCAGGGACCTGGGCGTGAGCGAGGACGGGCTGGGCGAACTGGTACCGGTCACCACCAGTCCGCGCGGAATCACGGCTCCCGAACTGGTCGCCGGGAAAAGGTAGTGTGATGCCTATGCCGAAGTGTGATGCCCATGCCCATCAGTAGTTCTCCGGAGCACCCCGTGCCGCTGCGGGAGATCGCCGCCGCGGTGAAAGGCTGGGTTGACCGGCTGGGTGCCTTGTGGGTGTCGGCGCAGGTCATCGAGATCAACCGCCGAACCTCGGCGACGCAGTTTCTGACGCTGCGCGACCCCACCGAGGAGGTCTCGGTGTCGGTAACGCTGTCCACGGCCGTGCTGGACGCCGCCGGGCCCGTGAGCGAAGGCATGGCGGTGACCGCACTGCTCAAGCCCGCCGTGTGGATGAAGACCGGCCGGCTGAGCTACGAGTGCTTCGATCTGCGGCCGACCGGGGAGGGCCGGCTGCTGGCTCAGATCGAGCACCGCAAGCGCCTCCTGCAGGCCGAGGGGCTGTTCAACCCGGCGCTGAAGCGGCGCCTGCCCGCCCTGCCGCGCGGGATCGGGTTGATCACCGGCAAGGATTCGGCGGCCGAGCGGGACGTGGTGGTCAACGTCGGTTTGCGCTGGCCGGTCGCGCGGATAGTCACCCGGCACTGCCTGATGCAGGGCCCCTCGTCGGCGGCGCAGGTCATGGAGGCGGTTGCCGCGTTCGACGCCGACCCCGGAATCGACGTCATCGTCATCGCCCGCGGGGGTGGCT
>Ga0209628_10004560_pt1 | contig 10055 bp, 3 predicted proteins | sample TergutCu122P4_FD_187285 | JGI IMG/M metagenome (GOLD analysis project Ga0209628, IMG submission 187285) | Cubitermes ugandensis P4 segment gut microbial communities from Kakamega Forest, Kenya - Cu122 P4 (SPAdes) (version 2) | ecosystem: Host-associated > Arthropoda: Insects > Digestive system >... | reverse complement strand
CATTCGAACTATCAACACAACAGGCGCTGCTAAAGGTACCCTACGACTTCCACATCGCTGGCAACGAGTTGTACACAATGCTGGTGACTACACTGAAGGACAGTAAAACTTCGAAACATGTATCTATCTTGTATCAGTTGTATACAAATAGTTGCCACTATTAAAGTTCCAACCCTCGTATTGTCCTCGCGCCTGAGCGTAGTTTCTTTCAGTGTTCTCGTTCCTTCATCTCTCCCTGTGTATGTCGCATCTCTCTCTTACGTGCTATATGCCTCTTAAATGCCGTCCACGTTGATTTAATTACCCCGATGATAGTTCAAGAGCAATGCAAACAATGAGGTTAAATTTAAAAGTGTGTCATTAGACTGAAACACACATTGGGCTTTTCCCATCATCTCTTTTCTTATTAAACACAGCGCTTTTGCCCCGTCATATTACATAAAATATGAGTTTGATACTTTGGATGTGAGGTCCATTAGGTAGAGATAGGTTTTATCGTCTGACTAAAGAGATCGTTATACTCTAATGGAACTAACGCAGCAGCTTCTATATTCACATTCTATATCTTATCAAAGTACAGCTGGCATCGGTGGCTTGTGTTTTAATAATAAGCGAGATCTTGAAAAGAGTTCAATATATTCATCATCTTGAAAAAATATACAATTTTCTCGAACCTTTTCTTACTTTCTCCTTCTTAATTCCAAATATAATCGAAATGTGCAAAACTTAAAAATAGAACCAACATTAAAATTTCACTTACGCTGTCTGTGAGACTTGTAATTAATAAAATGTAAACAGAAAAATTTCCCTTTTAAAGCCTACTGATTACGTGAGGCACGAACCGGTTTAGCATTAGAGAATTTTACATTCTGCTGCACTGAATTTGTGTTTTGTATTCATCTCAGAACAAATAGCGACTTTTGCCCCATATAACATAAACTGATTGGTTTTTATTACCGAGATAAAAAGTGTTTACTACGTGGTACAAAGTAGGTCTTTAAATAAAGCAGTCTGAGCTTCGTCTTTCAAGGGTTAATATCTTCCATTCCTTGTGATCGTCAGCCTTTCCATTCGTGCCACACGTCACGTTCGTTTCATCGTCACCGATTTGACTCCCAAAGGGCAGAAAATAAAAATTATAGCGTGTCAGCACAGACTCCTTTGAAGCTTTAACAATGAAGTGTAAAAAATTTTATTGAAAATGCCTGAAATTAGTCTGTGTTAAATCAGAACTTAAGTATTACACATACCATTTAAGTTGCTCGGTTATTGACATACAGAATAAACATTGACAGACGCTATAAATTTTAATAGTAGCTGTTATGTTCAGTGTAACCCCGCACACTCTATGCGCTATTTCAGGCGTCGGCCGGAAAGTAGCTGAGAACTGCGCTATTCTGGGTTATTACACTCTTCTGGGTTATTACACAGCGAGTAGTGATAATTTCTTACCTTCTTAAGAAATTACCACTAATCTCCACCTAATAACCCAGAAGTGCGCAGTTGTCCCATACGTTCTAGTTTCCCCACGTAACAATTCATTTTTATACTGTGGTCGTTGTTTGGAATGATACGCCCTGTGTATACACGCTGTTGTCTACAGGAATTTCTTGTCGACAGTCGTTGCCTGCTGTTGGACCTGCCACCCGTTGGACCCATCTGTATTTATTAAAAATGATTAGTTCTTAACGACAGATTGCGTTTGGTTACCTATGCAAACTTACGTTGCACCCAAACTATAAGAATAAATTGCTAAGTGGGGACAGAATAACGGCGGAAAAACAACTCTTGAGCTTTTATATGTGAACAGAAATATCAGCATCTCCATAATGTAATGCAGGTGGCTTCAGTTTGTGTCTCACAGTTTATTTTAACGACGTTTGCACTCTAGGTAACTTGGATTATATTCCGTCGTCTATTTGTATGCTGAAGAACTGGAACGTGTATGGCAATGTGTGCCTGTGGCCCAACTTCTGTTATCCTGGGAGTTGTGAGAAGGGACTGAAACAAATCCAAACAATTCTCGATATGGATAGCATTTATTGTGGTCAAGATTCGAAATGGGAGCCTCAAGAATGTAAGACAGACACGTTATAGACGGAGGCAGCTTTTTTTGTGGTATTTCAAAGTCGACAGTTTAGAGTGCATTAATTTCTACGCTGCCCTAAGTTACGGGAGCAAGGTAGTGCCGTAGTTTAGGCGGTTTGTCAGCCACGTTCTCAACACATAGGCCCGGCGTCACGGCGGGTGCACTCTGCGCAGGAATCATGACGAACAAATGGCACTAGAACTGGCCACATACTACTGCACTTCAATGATAGTTGTACCCGAGCGTACAATCTGCACGTAAAAACAGTAAAATATTTAATAAACAAAAATTACAACATCTTGATATTAATGAACATTAAGAAGACAAGTAATGTACGTATAAATAAAAATTTGAGGCGCTTTCACACAACCATTGTTGCCGCGACAAAACATTAAGTAATAAATATTCTGAATGTGTCTGTAGCATTACGTGTTATGCAGCATGTAAAGCGCCTGCGCCTTATTATATTTTCGTCTGTGGCCTGTCTGGTTCTACTATATTTTCCACATTATCTCAAACAGCACAATTTTCGGAAAAAACAGTTATTGAACATGAAATGTCTGTTTTGATTTTCTCTACACATTTCTTCTGAAAGATTTTTCATTCTGAGAAGAATAAAGCAAGATATAAACAAAAATGTACGGACGTCTTCATGTAGAGCGCCTGTTATTCTTCTGGAAATTTTAACGAAACTTTAATTTTCTCCAACGGATTTTCGAAAAATACTCAAATATTAAATGTCGTGAAAATACGTTCAGTTATACCGAGTTGTTCCATGCCGACGGAAGGACAGAGATGATGAAGCTAATAGTCGCTTTTCTCAGTTTTGCGAACACACCTAAAATTCCTGCTGGGTAATTTCTTTCGCAGATAAAGGAATCTTAAGTAACTTTAAAATGAAAAAACAAGTCTCATAGCTGGTGTAAATGGGAGAACAAAACGATGAAATAGAGAGTTTCAGCCTCACGCGGAGGGTAAGGCTAGTACATGAAATACGAGTATGTTTGCTTCCCTTGGCTGGCAGCACTGTGAATTTTTTAACGCTAGCTCTTATCTGTTAAGAACAATTTTTTGAGATGGAAGTAATAAAAATATTGGAGATTGCCATCAATGCCGAATCACAAGCTTTATAGAAAAGATCCGTTGAGTATTTCGGTAGATCGTGATGTTGAAAACAAACCTTGGGTTATTTTTATTTGTCTATTCTTTTGTTCTTATCATTCGCCGTTTCTCCACATTCACTCATCTTTCTTCTGAAGGGTGGACAATGGGAACATTAGAGGGTGCAGTTGCACCAAAACATAGTATCAGACCACAATACTGAAATAGGAGGAATGTCATGGGAATTCTCAAGATAAACACACCAAAGTTTCCAGTAGGGAGGACGTTAAATATAGCGAAGCGATTTATAAATGACATCTTGTGGTGGATGTCAACAGGGCACAAATTATTGTTGTCTGTTTCTACACACCATAGAAATTTTATACTGACTCATGAATCTGACGAAGGGAAAGCCAGAACAGAAGATAAATTAGTTTCGTATCGTATTTATATTTAGAAGGCTCTAGAGTTAAATATTTGTACCGTTAATAAATTGCGGTAAACTCTGAAATCCGTAACGGTAAGAGCTCAAGCTATCACTCAACAATTAATGTCTTTGATGATTTATTTAACGATTGTATATTAATTTTATTGCTTGGATTATATGGTTACGAATAATGTATTGTGATGATGTAAAAGTGTGCGAATTTTGTGTGGTTTGTGTTGTTTCAAACTTTGGCTAAAGGAACTGAGGGTAACAACGGAAATATTAAGATGGCGAAATTCAGGTCCCGGGTTTCGATATCTGAATCTTCCGAATATGAAGATTAATTTTTTACATCTACGTCATAACGGTTTCTTCTTTCTTCCTTTCTTATTTATGCCTGTCGTGGACCTTAATTTATCTTTATTTTTCTTCTTACATTATTCATTCTTTTATTACTTTAACCTCCTTCTGTTTTTCCTCCTTTCCTATTATAATTTTATATTTATTCCATTATTTTTTCTATGAATTTTTTATCTGTCCCCTGTTTTCTGCTTTGTTGTCTGGTGTACGTGAAGGCCGCTGTGAACTCATTTACTGAAGTTCCGTAATTGGAGAACAGAAAGTTTCTCAGCACCTTCAGTTTATCGCCACACACACACAAGGAGAGCTCATGCAGTTTTTCAGCGCCCGCTAAAAGCTTTCTCTTGAATTAACGGATCGTGACAAAAGCGTAAGATCATTTTTACACCATAAACCTCGACTGGTACATGGTGGCTGTGGAAATTTTGTGAAATATGAGATAATAGGAACTTACCAGATAAGATTGGCATTCAGAACTGATTTGAACTCACCTCATTTGCGGCAATTTTATTGTTTTCTTGGCCGAATACTAAGCAAATGCTAGCTCAACATATTCCTCTCCTAGGTTTTATAACACCGCCGTGGTTATGGGGATTACGGGACTTCTTCACCGTACCGTTCGTTAGGGGTGTGCGATAACACTTGAACAACCGCCTACGCAGTTTCCTTGCCGCTGTTCAAGCTGCGTACTAATTTGAACACAATGTTGCGTGCAGTTGCTGTCTCCTCACAATTTTCAGATAACAAACGATAAATATCTGACAGTGTAACGACTTCCTTCGAGGGGAATCGTGTGGCCCATTTTAGTCCATGATATTAGCCTTGACGAAGCTTTTTTTTTTGACAGGCATCCACGACCAGGGCCATTTGGTGGTGGAATGATGTACTGAGACTTCACTATCGGATGATAATTCGAGCGATCACAAAGCTTGTTATTTGCCGAAAAAGCAGCCTCTGTCCGAATCAATTCTGAACGCCCTTCGTGCATTCCATTGCTCGTCTTCAACTGTTATTGCAGTTAGGAAACTCATAAATTTGTTTTTTTACGATCGTATGATCTTGCATCGTAACAGATTCCTTGTGAATAAAACCAACAGATGCACCGAATTCCGATTTCATTTGTATTACGACTCTACATGTTTCGGGCAACCTTTCCGCCCATCATCAGGAGTTCTTAGCCTACATTGGTTTTGGTACATTTTATGCAGTTGTGATGAGCGTGTGCTACCTGGAGGAGGATGGAACTGCAGTTCCATCCTACTCCAGGTAGCACACGGTCATCACAACTGCATAAAATGTACCAAAGCCGAGGTACGGCTAAGAACTCCTGATGATTGGCAGAAGGGCTGCGCGAAACATGTAGAGTCGTAATACAAATAAAATTGGAATTCGGTGCATCTGTTAGTTTTATTCACAAGGAAACAGAAATTTGTCTCGACACTCACAAATTACGTTCGTGGCTTTATGACGAACATTTTAACCGGGAATCATTTTTGTGTTTAGAAATTAACCTTGATATTCAGGAAGTGCCATGTTCGATTGTTTATTGTGAGAACGATTTCCTGACTGACGGTCTCCATTCTCCTCCTACTCTTTATAGGAAATTACTAGGATTATGCCTGAAAATAACGTCGATCCTGCGCTTCAGATCCATGTAATTGTAACAGTTCACAACAGACTTGTTTCATGTAATTTTACAGAGGAATAACAAGAGGGATTCTCATTTCGAGCTTACATTTCAAACGACGTGCTGTCCATCTCTTCACTTGCGACTCTCGCTACCAATATACACGTGTAATTAAAGTGACTACCTGAACCAAAGGAGTTATCTTTTGTGAATTCGAAAGTTTCATTTGCTCACATCCTGGGCAATTTGAATCCAATCCACATCGTTTCATACTAGATCTCGCAAGTGCTTTCTCACCTCTGGGATTTTGTCTGAAATGCTGTAGTTAGTATGATTATCTTACGTCGTATGTAAATAGTAAGGCTAGTAATTTTAGTGAGGGGCACGCGGTGGCGAACTTGGTTGAGGCACTGCGCTAAAACCGGAAGGTCGCGGGTTTGATTTCCGATGGTACCATTGGAATTTTTCATTTACATAATCCTTCCGATCACGTTAAGGACCTGGGGCCGACTCATGCTGTAGCAGACATGAGTACCATGATTATTTTGTTAGGGGGAGGGAGCTAAAGGCGGCCAGTACGTAGGGCTGACAACCTTTTCATCGTCATGTGCTGACTGTCTCGAAATCTTGGGGATTTATCCTCCTGGAACCCCCTGGGCCTGTAATAGGTTGCTTTACATTTAGCATTCTTTAGTGTAATTTACCAATTTAAAATCCTATAATTTAGTTTCCATATATTATATATGTACCCCTTTATCACGCGTCACACAGAACGCATGCAGACGAACTGGTTGATACCACAAATTCTGCTGCTGATTTCTATTATTCCAAGCACTGACAGACCTGAAACTAAACGTGAGCTTGTACTGATACATATGATATCCGAACACCTGAACAAACGTACGCATGACACAGAATTTGAGTTCACATGCGGGTTGTCCTCTAACACGGGGGAGCAAAGTTATTCAGAAATATAGGAGCTACCTGAAATTCTAGGCACCAGAAGGTTGACATGTAGCAAGGTTTCGTATTCTGGACACAAAAAATATTAGTCGCCATCGAACAAAATTTAGTCGCGACTGCGACCTGGCTTCTGGAATATGTGGACCCCTGATACAAGGAAATTTTTAGTTTATTATCACACGACATTAATTAACAATCTATTGACGACTGCCAATAATATTTTTCGTATGAAAACTCGCAATAATTGCACGTTGAATAAATTACTTACCGAAATTTCTCTGACGTGCCTTGAAAATTTTGTAGAAAATTCGTTATTCAGACACACTAACATTGTACTGAAAATAAAAATAATATTTTAGTCGAAAAATTGAAAAAAAAATCATCTTCCCTGTATGCCGTTTCATAAGCAGTCAAAAGGCTTCCATGTTTACCCGGCAATTCACCAACGACCACAACATTCACTATGCACTCATTCGTCACTTCAGGAACTGAACCCCTGACGACTAAACCTCTCTTAATGTAAAAGACCTTAGTCTCTTCACCTTTCCTTTTGTAATGATCACCTTATTTTCTCCACCATCGCTTTTCTGTTCTGTTCTGTTCTGTTTCTCATATCCTCAGTTCCGACCTGCACATTTCATGTAAGTTCCTAATTGCTCCATTTTTCCCACTCATTAAACCCGTCCCCAGAAATGTATGGGTCTTTCAAGTGGTATTTACTGTCTACAGTTCCTTTTCACGTCACGTGTGGAACAGAGAGTCCCCACTGGTCGCAAGGCCTGTGATAAATATCAGCATAGGGCATACGTTATTTATTTTACCTTGAGGTTAGACACGTATCAGCGAAAGGTCAGAAATTAAGCTTAAATATGAACATTGGTCTCACTCAAAACGGTAACTGGATTACTCGTACTTATAGCGAAAGATCATTATTGCATTGTAATCGAGAATGCAATGGATAAAAGAAAATTGTATGTTATTTAAAATGCAGAGTGAGAATGTGGAATTCCTGTGCTTCATCCAAAACATTCTGCCTCCACTTGAACCTCCATTTATATTAAGGCACTGTGACAAGCTGTTCTCCGCATTTAACTATACCGGTTTTAGAGGTAGTTAAGGGTGTTTAATTTAGCTACGCGAAACACAAGTAAAAATTTACTAAATTCTCGAAAATAAACCCCCTTATGTAATCGTAAAGTATGTTCCTAACTGAGATTTTAAAATCTTTAGCATGCATTAACGAATTACAAAAATAAATTCAGTACATTGCAACAATCAACGTTGTTTGTTAGTTATAAAAAAAAATATGTTTGCATATCTGTAGCAAAATTAGCGGCAGAGACATTTAGGACTGCAATATTTAATGTCCTTTAATATTTTATATTCCGTATGTCCTTAAACTATCAAGTGGCTATTTGCGTAATATAGTGTATTCATTTGCTTTTTATTAACTTGATGTTTTTCTGACCGTGCATCGTGAATTGACTATATATTAATCACCAACTCTGGTGATTATACATAGTTACTTTTTATTGTCTGTTATTTCCTTCTTCCCACTGCATTTTTGTGTTATGAACACAGGCAGGATTTTCATGTCCCTGAAAGAGAAACAAATTACACCGGAACCTGTTTCAATGTCGCCTAGCAGCGCTACTCTCTGCCTGATCCTGCCTTCTACTGCGATTAAAGGAAAACTTCAAACTCCTGTTCTACTTTAAACATAAATACAACACATGAATGTTTAAGCTGGAACTAGTGCTAAAGTACTGTGGCCGTGCCTCCGGTATTGACATTACTCAAGGTCTCAGCGTAACGTTCAAATTGTTCCTTACTTAATAACGAGTCGGTTCACAAGGGAAAGCCGACGATACGTTGTACCAAAACGTAATTGGCAGCCTCTGTAATCATTTGACGGGAAGACTCCTCTGATCCAGCCAGAACATCCTTATTAGCTGGCTGCTGTTTCGTCGCTCGCTTGGAGCGGAGTAAGTTAAGGAGTGTATTTGGCTGTACTAAAATATAAATTAGGAGAGAACTGCGCTCTTCTTGGCTGTTACACAAAGAGTAGTATTGATTCCTTAACGAACGTTTCGGGAGAACCTACTTGTCCCGTCTTCAAAGGTCAAGAATCGAATTTACTTCGCGGCGGAAGCTTGAAATCACGCAAGTATAAATTACGTATTGTTGACTAAACATATTTTTAATTTACCTATCATTATTCGGGTCATTGACATAAAGGGCTGTGATTCTGGTTTTGACTTCAGCACACTTCGTGGATAGGGAAAGTGAAGACACAGTTTTGGTTGGAAAATTTGATGCGGACGGAGGATTTCAGTTAGTGTGAAGACTATACTAAATGTCATGTTAGAGAAACATATTTACAGCGATTGATTTTATAGGATTGACTGTCGGTGAGTTTCAGTATAGTGCTCTTCTGTATAACTATACTGGGGTGTTTTGGTTCCACGGCAGACTATATCTTGGCAAAATGGCTATTTTTATAATAAAAGAATATGAAGTACGTATCAAGAGATTGTCTAGCAAGATTTATACTTAACTACGGAAAAGATGATTACTTCCCTAAAAACGATTTAAAGGATGTTGGTTAGTATGTGCACCACCAGGTGTAACGCTACGCACCCAGAATGGATGAACTGTTTTGCTTCTGATTCGTACGGTTAACAGCCCTTATTTTCCTACACAACATACACCGATTACTCTTTCTAACGTAAATCTACTGTGTTCTCTGTTAGGTAAGAAAAGAAACTTTGTATAAAATGCAGGTTAATGTTAAAACCGTTGATTTCTTATCACAAACATTTAAATTTGTACTGTGTATTAACAGCATAATTTCTTGCTACTAAATATGCTTTATCGTGTACAGTGCCATTCAGTACGTCAAATTATATTATTGTTTCTGTGTCCATTAGCATCATTCCTTAGTCCTTCTTGTGATAGATCCTTAGTCACTTCGAAAGCGAATTCTCCACAGAATGCGGTCTAATGCTTTCTGTTTCAAATTCTAATATCCTATCGTCTTATCCAGTAGCTGCTTGCGTCTTCTTGCCCGTATCCCCGTCTCTTCTATCCGTCCTTCTATCTTTCCTTCAGTAGCGTGTTTTAGATGGCAGTTCCTACGCAACATATGACCATCCAGTTAGGCTTCTTTCTGTTAATTGTATGCAAGATATTTCTGTCCTCTTTGATCCTACGTAACACTTCTTCTTTCTCAAATGTTCGGTCCAAATGATCTTCTCCATTCTTCACCAGCATAACATTTCAAACTTTTCAAGCATTTCTGACCTATTTTCCGAAGTGTCAAAGTTTCAGCAACATAGAAAGAAAGCTATGCTCCAAATGTAGCACTTTACTAGTTTCTTCCTTAAATTTAAGTCCAGTTGGCTGGTGAAAATATTCTCCTTCTTGCTGAATTCTGCATTCTCAATGGCAGTTCTGAAACTGCCATGGCAGTTCTGAAACTGCCATGG
>Ga0209628_10004558_pt1 | contig 10055 bp, 6 predicted proteins | sample TergutCu122P4_FD_187285 | JGI IMG/M metagenome (GOLD analysis project Ga0209628, IMG submission 187285) | Cubitermes ugandensis P4 segment gut microbial communities from Kakamega Forest, Kenya - Cu122 P4 (SPAdes) (version 2) | ecosystem: Host-associated > Arthropoda: Insects > Digestive system >... | reverse complement strand
CCCCGGGGTTGGTCTGGACAGGGGCGGAAAATCTTGCCCGCCACCAGGATTTGATCCCTGGACTATCCAGCCCATAGCAAGTTGCTACACCAACTATGCTATCTCGGCCCACGAAAATATTGTCCTAGTGCCACTCTGTCCACGATAAACACCACATAACTGTTGTGGGAAACAAATCTTTACTCACCTTCTGCTCCTGAGCCACACGAAGTAATTCCTGCTGCTGTTTCAAGAGGGCATCTTTATCTTTCTGTTCCTGCAAATATACGAGTGAACTGGAGTCACATGTCACACTTGCTCTGTTTCAGTATTTTTATACTAACTCTACAGTTAATCCTACAATGTTATATTCAGTTACATATAGTATAACTTACAATACAAAAAATTTAGAATGTAGTTAAAGCTGTACTTTATTCAGTAACGTTGTATTAATTGCAGACTACACAAACAATGATTACAAGTGGTGAAATGAAAAGTGCCAAAAGCAGTCATAGCCAACTGGAGGATACTGACCCAGTATTTGCCTAGGGCTGAGGAAAACCACAATTAATCCTCAGCCAGCACAACAAGTTGCTTGGTCAGATTCAACCCCAGTGCCATACTTTACTGCTAACCTACAAGTTTGCAGTTTTAACTCAGCTATACTTGACTCCTCTGCATACATATCAATGCCCATTCAAACACAACCTTCCGCTCACTAAGAACTGCATTCACCTCAATATAAGGCAACCCTGCATATATGACAGCCATCCTTCACAATCTTCAATCTTCAGGAAAATATCTATACACAGCACATTTAAATTTGTATGCAATTATAAGGCAAATCCTCATTTTTCAGAGGACAAATTAGGATACAATTCTGGTCTTTAAATACAGTTATCTCAGACTACCCAAGCATAGTGTCTAATGGTAGAATGACTGGTGAATGCTGAACTGGAAAAGAATTGGAAGGAAACATTTATGGCCAAATCAAGATAATATTCTGGCAATTGAGTGAAGGGAATGAGGAAAACCAAGAGGACATTAGTACAGCTGGTGTCTTCCTGCTGCTTAAAAGCTTAACATGTAATTTGGAAATGGGCAAATGGTTACATACATACATACCGCAGACCTGTAAGTATGTCACCACGACAACTGTATGTGGAACAATTCATAAATACACAAATGCAGTATACACAATCATTACACTGTAAAATACTACAGACATTTTATACAACAGTATTATAGATAAATTTTACACATAAAAAATCTACAGAGTGAAAGGAGTGTGTATTGAAGTATTTTCTTAATGCTAATTTAAATTGTGTCTTTTTATTCTTAAGCATCGTCAAACTGTGTGGTACTCTGTTGAAAATTTTGATGCCAGCATAAAATGTACTTTTAAAAAAGATAGGCTGTCATTTGGTCTATGAAGATGTTGCTTATTCCTTGTATAAATAATATGTACAAGTATGGATGAATTTGTTTGAAAATTTTCTTGATTACTGCAATCAAGTTCATTAATGAAAATATATATTGACATGGAACAAGCAGAATTTCCATTTGCTTAAAACAGACTTATATATGAAGTTCTGGTTCATACACCAGCCATAATTCTGAAAATTTTCTTTTGTAGAATGAAATTATTGTACTGCTGGAACAGTTCCCCTGAAAAATTTTTCCATATTGTATAACAGACCAGACGTACACACAGTAAATTGATTTCAGAATGTTAATGTTACTGATTTTGCCCATCAACCTAATGACAAAGCATGATCCACCTAACTTAGAAATCAATGTTCAATATGGCTCTTCCATTTTAAGCAGTTATCAAATTGTAAACAAAAAAATTTTGTATTTACCATCTTCTCTATATACTTTTCTTCATAACCAACATGTAATGCAGAAGACGATAAATTGTTTGTTATAAATTTCATTATATTTAATCTAGATTTAGAACTAACCTATTAGCAGCAAACCACTTAAGTGTATGTGAGAGAACTAAGTTTGACAATGAAAAGAAACCTTCAAAATTTCTGCTTGAAATTATGACACTAATGTCATCAGCAAATAATAAGGGCATGGAGTTTCTGTTATACACCAAAGTGTACTACAATATGTACTGCTTGCTTTGTAACAAGACTGTATCTGTTGGACAGAAATGCAACATTAAATGACTTTTTGACTTGAATCACAGTCAAACTGATGAGAGATTTCTGCCCAAAGTGTCGCTGTGCTTGGTGTGGCAGTCGAAGTTCCTTTCTAATTACCATATCACATCCTTTTGCTCCTCATCTTTTTGTCAATTCCAATTTTTCTAAACCCACCACCCACCAGCTTATTAGTGGTCAGCAATCAGCCCTCCAAAACCTCCCTAACAGCTCACTAACCTCTTCAGCCAGCAAAAACTAATAAGATATTGCCTGTACATCCCTGCCATTTAACCTGATTTTACATTCTTCTTGGACCACATACCCTTAACCCATATATGCTCGTTGTGCCACGCACATCATATGCCACAGTGCAACAAGTATACTTGCCATTCACACTGCTGTCTTCATTCGCAAATACAATGAATGGTACTTGGAATAGTGTAGTGATCTTTGCATTGTTTTGTAGGTAATGAAATGGTCCTCATGTGCAAGTAAATAATTCTGCGCTGTCACCATTATTGAATTATTAAGCAACACTGATTTTTGCTAAGAGTTACTCTGAACTTCATGCATGTCCATTCTAGACAGCCGACTGCTGTGCGTGATCTCTTACAGGAAAAGCATAATACTAATATAGAGATCATTGATATTGGGGTCGGTTTATTTTCGATGATCAGATTTGACTTCATTCATGTCTTCAACAGTTTTACCTTCTAACACAGGCTAGTCTCTAAATATCTCTGTCATTTTGAACGCTAAGCCGCATCTTCTGAAATGTGTGTGTGTAGGCAATTTTAATATGACTAACAAAAATAGGTAAGAACACTAAGAAGCTAGCCTTCACAGAATTGGTGAAGGCCAAAATTGTTGTTTTCCTGATTCATAATGCAACAGGAAGAATGTCATAAAGTCTGTCTCACAGGGCCCAAATTGTAGAAGCAGAAGAACAGACCTTGTCATAATTACCTGGCACATTTTGAATACAACAAAACAAATCTCTTTCAAGACAGAATGCAGGATCAAAAAAAAAAAAAAAAAAACAGAAGGCAATGTGTAAACAAGTGGTATAAAGAAGTCTGATACAAACTGAAGGATCACACATTTGTATGCATCCAAAAGTATTAATACATTACAAATTAGTTTTTATTTGGACCAACTCCAGTTTACACAATTTCTTTCTAAATGCTGAATTTCAAAAATTTAAATGTCCAGGCTAAGCTATAAAAACTCCAGCCAGCATAAGATATGCTTGGCATTTAAGCCTGTCCTCATATGCAAGAGTTTTGTAAGGTGCACACAACACATGACAAGTGCTACTGTCTTATGAATGGACATTACTTGTTGGTTATAACACACTGAACAGACATGTTCAATGCTATCTGCAGTGCAGTGCACTACAGTGGAGTACAGTATTCTACTTTGCACAGCCTCATGTAGCAAAAAGGGAGTGACATTGCAAACTTGTTAGATAGCAATGAAATGATACATAAACTTTTAGATTCTGATGGCAGTGAATTTTTGGACACAGATGAAAGCAGTGACACTGATTTCGGTGTGCAAGAAGATGATACGTTTTTGCTGGACATTAGTGATAAAAGTAGTGTGGGTGATACTGCTTATGTGAGTTGCAATAATTTTCTGTGGGAGAATGTGAACAATTACATCAGACAACAAGAAACTTTTGGTGGAAATAGTTGAAATCAAGATGGTGCTAAGGCTGTGACTAATGCTGCAGACATATTTGAACAATTTTTTGATACAGACATTTTGTAGAAAATTGTGACCAAGCAATTAAAAAATTCAAAGGGCAATATTTTCTCCAAGCAGTTGAGGGTAAATGAGTGGCAGCCTGTGACAGCAGAAAAAATGTATGTTGTACTGGCACTGTTCATGCTAATGGCTACTGCACAGAAGTCCAGTCTGAGATTGTATTTTTTAAGAAATCAAATTGTTGATCACCTAAAATTTAGGATAGACTTGGTTGAGGGCTTGTTAGTGAAATATTCAGTGCCTGCATGGAGAATCAGGTCACCATGATGGTGACAGTATTATCAAGAGGCTAACAAAATGCCACTTTCCAAGAAGAATACCTGCCAGAGAAAAGAAATGTAAACCAACAAGATGGTGTGTTGTCTGTAACAAGCATAACAAAACAAGAAAGACTGTATACCATTGTCAATACTGCAATATTGCTCTGCGTGTTGATAGGTGTTTCCAGGCCTACAATACAAAGAAAATTTACTGAAGTAATGTAAACTGCATGTAAATTATCCACAGTAAATAGGAAACTACCATTCCAAGTTTCATTAACATGGGCGGGGGAAAGAAGTTATTTAACACATTGAGGACGGGGGCATTTAGATTGTTTAAATGCGCATTCCCGAGGTCTAAACAATTTAAATCAACTTTTATAATGTGTTTCTTTAAAAATTTATAACAAATTCGCTAACTATTTTGTGAACTGAAATTTTCAGGAAATACTCACCAAAGACTTGAGGGTGTGATACCTCTGGAAATATTCCCCCTTGTGGAGTGGCACTAAGCAGAACTTGCAGATGTACCAAGTTTCACTTCTTTTTTATTGAAAAAAATTTTTTAATTTCTGCTACAGTGACATCTGACCATTTCAATCCCTTAGAACCAGTAACATGCTTTTCCTGGTTTTGTAAGTAATATCGATTCGTTTCCTCACACAACATATCAAAGAATGTGTCTCCAAGAAAGATTCCTGTTACTTGTGATACTTTCATCGGGTCAGAGGGAATTTGTTTCACCCCCGGGTTTCCGGTAAATGGCCCTAAATTTGGTGTTTTATCTGTTTTTACCCATGTGGAAACCACCGAATCTAGTGTTTCATCATCATCGTCACTTTTGTTTGCACTTTGTTCACTGTCACTGTAACTCGGTAAAGGATGCACAATTTTGTTTTGCCTATTTCCAATAGTAGAAGAGTCACTGTCACTATCAGCGTCGTCAGGAACATCAGATAATGTGTCCACCAACAATTCCGCTGAAATTTCATCTTCTGTAATATATTTTTCCTCGTAAGAACTACCTCTTTCCATCATGGGTGTAAAGTGATGGAAATCTGAATGCTGACTAAATGCAGAACAGAGCAACAGAGGAAAATAAAGAGCTGTTTGTTCTCTATATTTATCACAGACCATTAACTTGGAGTGAGGTCACGTTTCTATAAACATTCGTCAGCAGGACCATTGCGTAATTAAGTGTATAATGCATGGAAACAAAGCGCATGTTAAAAAAGCAGATTTGTGTCATCCGTCTTGCACAGTTGTAATGTAAAGACGCAAATCTGCGTCACCCGTCCACAATGTGTTACGATACAAATGCAGGCACTTTTCAGCGGTTTTGGGAGAAATTTAAAAAACCTTAAATACTGCTCCCGCAATGTGCTACAAATGGGGTTTAGATGCTCTCTGTACTGAAGCGCTAAGAAGAAAGCGCTATGTTCTGTTGAATTGCTGGGAACAACTTGTGTGGCAATGTAGCATCGTAGCATAGAAAACCAGAATAATCAACTACACTGCTTTGAAAACCTCAAAAACACACAGCAAAATATCAACATGGATTTTAAGAGTACAGAATCAAGCCTGACCTCAGGCTTTTCTGCTAGCATTTTAACATCACATTTAGTTTAGTTTCATGCTTTCATTTGGTGCAAAATATGTTTCCTACCTGCTCCAGCACTGCATGTCTTGTTCTTAAACAGTTTAAATTTTTCTCTTTCTCATGATAACTAGCATCTAACTTTGCATTCTGACTACGCAGGGCTGCTGCCTCCCGTTGCAGCGAAACATTTTCTTTATACAGGGCATCCAGTTTGGTACCTTGTTCGCTGAATAAGAACAGAATATTTTCATTATTTGTAGCAGAAATGAAAGTGAGCACTTCCTTATGCCAAATCATGTTCAACTGTAAATTATCCTGCAAAATCAAAAAGTGGTGTAAATTTTCAAGTTGCGTTAAAGCAAAATCATGTAAAAAGAAACCTGTTTGAATAATATTTCAATTTACTGCCACAAATGTGTTGAAACACAGTGGTGCTGTACCAGGGTTTGACCACAGAAAATTAACTAAATGTCTAGGTGGAATTATTGAGTTCCAGATCATAAATATTATAATTCATATTACTATAATATGTTACAATATCCCACAGTTAAGTGATAAGATGCAGGTGCAGATTGTCTCAAACATTAGGTTGCCTAACCTCAAGTACATACACGTACATTACTTAATTTTACAACTCATCAGATCCTTCCATGCTAGTTCAGCAGAAAGGCCAGCTTGTGCCACAAAAACATTTATGAAAATATAATTTCTCTGATTCATACTGGAATAACACATTCTCTGGTTTTTGCACTGACTGTTCAAGAGACTCCGTTGTCCGAATTTTATCCGTACTGTACTGCTGGGCATTACATTAAGACAATGAATATTTGTGCTATTTCCTAATTTATGTACCAAATGTAATGATCATCAAATTACAATTGAAGAGCAGATTTCATGTAAGCTTAAAAATACAGAATAAACCAAGATTAGTGCATGTTACAACAACATGGGAAAACAAGGAATACATGAAGAATTTGGTAAGCAGTCCTTTACAACCAGCAGCCTGGAAGACAAAGATGAATGTAAAATGACAACACAAAAACGGATCTTCAGGAACCAGGATTTGACACTATAGACTTGTCTCTACTGACTCACTATTAGATATAGTGACATACTTTTGTTTTAAAATTAATCACTTTGTGAATGCTGACTTTTGTCACTTACCGCAGTTTTGATTCCAACGCACAGTTCTGTTCAAACAATGCTTTGTTCTCAACCTGCAGCCCAGCAATAAGGGCCTCAAAACTCTGCTTATTTTCAGCAAGCACATCCTGAAACTGAATCCTCTCAGTATCAAAACACTTCTTCATGTCCTGCTGTGCCTGGAAAGACAGCAGAACAACCTTAACCTCCAGCCCACTAAAACTCACACTAAACCAAGCTGTCACCATACCAGATGCAGAATAGCAACAAGCAACTCAGGCTGTAGTAAATGTGACACACAGTTTACTCAGGCTGACAGGTACTGAAGGTATGCATGGATTACTGGGAGTGATTATTCGAATCATCTTACAGCCTTCATCTTCACCATCAAGCAGTCCACAAAGAGGCTTCTTGAACTGCTTGACCCTGAAGATGAAGGTATTATGATCCTTCGAAATGTAGGAAACTGTGTACTAATGATACAGTGCAACATGAACTGTCAGAAGCACTGCTGTGGAAACCTCAGATCTGGTATTATGAAGACTGATGACTGGCAAAGGAAAGCTATCACACATACAAAAAAATGCCTGTTCACAAAGATGAAAGCTGCTTCATGAAACATCAGAATGATCTGAAACTAAACCTGCATCTCCATGGAAATAAACAAGTACCTATGCTACCAAACAAATGTACAGTTCCAGATTCTTCTATTAATCACTATCCTACAGCACTACAAGTATGAGTTTCAGGTAGCACGTGGTAATGTCCAGCCTCCGTAATACCCTAACTATAGTTTGTCTCCATTCATCATAATGCATTTCATATTCTGATGATACCTTATAATATTTGGAAGCTATAAGTAACATTACAATCCTGAAAGTATGAAGCCAATATGTTACAACATGGTTATCAATGGTTTGAGGTTAAATTCAGACACTTAACAAACAATTACAATACAGTTTATTCATGATGTCGTAACATTTTCAAGTAATGCAATGCAACACCTCCAGTATGCAGCAGTAAGTCTGAAGCTTTTCAAACTTCAACCCATTAGCAGGGAATAAAAAATGCCATTCTTCAGGAATGAGGAAATGCCACCTTAAGAAAAGTGAAGAAGTCCCCATTCTTTTCATGGAAGAAGCACATTACAGCCTGCGAGTGATAGACATCAGGTTGTTCATTTTAGTATGTTGTGGTGTTGTATTTAACAATGGCCAAGTGCTTATTAATGTCAGATTAATGAAATACATGTAAGGAGCACTGGTGAAATGATACTAATGGAGGACAACCATACTCAAAGAAAGACCTTTCCCATCATGCCAGTTCATCCATCAGAAATCACACATGGACTGCACTACTACTGAAACTGGCCCTACAGCAGACTGGCCAGCAACTCATATGGCACTGCTCCACAGTCTTCTATCACAACCTTATGTTTGACCCACCACCTCCTGCTGGCATTAATAGTGCATGTTATGTGACTGTTACTTCACAAGTTGTGACCCTCCATGCGTCACAAATAACCAGAACTGCAAAAACATTGTTTTACATTTCTCCAGGATGATAAAATACCCAATTACCACCATGATGAGAGACATCTGTGGCTGGCATGTGGTTGGGAGGTGTTGGCATCCCCCTTCATTGCCTAGACATATTCCCACATAATTATGTGTTCAGGTGAAGCAGTTATTTCATTAATAACAGGTTCAAACCACAAGTGCTATCCACAAGATAATCACTCACAGAATCATCGTACCATCTGACAATGACCATGATCTGACCACATTGACCCTGCTCATGATTATGATGCATATGGGATAGAAGCAAGTAGCTGTGCCTGCAGCAAGTACTGATCACATAAAGGAAACTGCTGACATGCTCCGTATATTGCATTTGTATCTTTAATTTCATAAAATTCTCTGGTTCCCAGCCTTAGAATGTTGAATTGGTATTCACCAGTACAGGTTTCTGGCTTTTCTGGCCACTCAGGGACCTGCCAAGTAACTGTTTATATTAATGTTCCTCTTTTCTCATTCCTTTTATCCTACTGCTGTTGTTGCAAGCTGTACACTGTAAGTTGCAACTGATGTCAACATAAAAACTGGAAAGTATGTATTCCAAAATGGCTGTATCACACACAGATTCTGCTAAGGAAAATAGCTTAATCAATGAAACAGGCAGATTTCAGGGACATGTTCAGAAATGATTCCAAGTATGTCTTATATCAACAGCTGTGGTATCTCCTGACCCTTTGCCTCTTACTATATCAGCTTCTTCAGTTACAAAGACTCCAGGAAACATAGAAGAGGACCCTCATGACCCTGAACCAGCAGCTGAACAAGATATCCAAGAATACTCTTCTGATCAGCTGTGCAGCGTTAAGTATAGGGACAGGAATAAAAATTACTTGTAAGAATGTATGTCAGTGCAGGTACCATCTGATAATCCAGCATATTCAATAATTTGGCACCTGTCTGGTCCCATGCGAGACGGATTAACAGAATTTTGCTGTATTTGAAAGAAAGACATTTTCAAATAAAAACTACCCTAAATATTCATTGCGTTCTGTAAACAGTATACATATTCCCTATTCTCAAAGTCAAACTAAAACAAGGAAAGGAATAAAAATTAGAATAGGTTTTCAGGTTTTCATTAATAAGACCATTCAGATTGTGCCCTCTGGGTTTTGACACTGTTCCTGTAGGCTCTATCCCGTGTCCCCATCCTGTGGTTCTGACTGATCATAATTCTTGCAAACTACTTAAATAATTTAAGTATATCTTCATCCTAATCACTCCAATATCATCTTGAACCAAATTCCTTCAACCCTGAAGACAGATGCAGAATGTTCTTTTTAAATGTTGGTGTCAGCCCAAAACTCAACAGTGTCACAATCCAGAAGACTATAATCCGAACAACTATTACCTTTATCAGCTTCTCACGTTCACTGTTTATTTCCTCTCTTGTTTGCTGATGAATGTTCTTAGTTTCCTCACGCCAGCGGTCTTGTAGTTGCTCTAGCTCCCGATCTTTCAGCCCCAATTTCTTTACAAGATCCTCAGCTTGTCTTTCTGCCTGAGAAGCTTTAGATTCGGCACGATTCAGTGCATCCTATACAAGGAATGTCAGCATTACAATTTACAAAATTGG
>Ga0209628_10004557_pt1 | contig 10056 bp, 5 predicted proteins | sample TergutCu122P4_FD_187285 | JGI IMG/M metagenome (GOLD analysis project Ga0209628, IMG submission 187285) | Cubitermes ugandensis P4 segment gut microbial communities from Kakamega Forest, Kenya - Cu122 P4 (SPAdes) (version 2) | ecosystem: Host-associated > Arthropoda: Insects > Digestive system >... | reverse complement strand
CCTGACGACGGGCATAAAGATGCCCGGAACATGTTGAGATAATATTGATTAACAATAAATCACCATTTGCTGCATCTAGTTGGTCTCACACTTATTTACTTATCAATTGATGCACGGTCACTCGAACATAAAGTTATCTTTTATGCATCGAAGCCTGTAAGTCTGTATATCATTTCTTCGCAGCAATTCATACCACGTGTCATACGTGAAATCTAAATCGGTGCTTTCACTTTCTGTGTAGCCAAGGACCCTCCATCGACCGCAGATCTCCAGTGTTGTTCTCAATCAGTCCCATCGCACGTAACCGCAGTTCACCTTACAAAGCCAAGCGGTTACTCTATGTGCCACCAGAGTTAGTACCAACAAATCCTACACACACTCTGCCCACAGACTGATTTTCTGAGTTTTTTGCCTGATCCTCAGAACAAACAGTGAAACTGGAACGTCAGACGTAGTTCAGATTAATTTGACTCTTTAAAGGCCGCGTCATGGCTCAGGCGGTTAATTAACGGCTTCTCACCGCTGACAGCCAGGTTCGACTCCGGGTCATTGCAAGTGAGCGTCGTATGTACAAAGGGGCACAGGGACAGGCACTTGTGTTTTCCCCTGTCAGTACCATACAAACATTGCTCCACATTCTTCTTCTTGCAGGTCTCAGCACATTTACAAGCAGGGTAGCTTTCATATCTTTAGACAAAACGCTCTTATGGGATTTCACGACCACTGGCAAGACAAGTACCTTCACTTTCTTTTTAACATTCAAATGGCTAACACTGATTAAAATTAAATGTCAAGTATCAGTCTGGCGTCATGTTGCTGCCAGACGTCTTTAACCTAATTCAGAAACAATGGATATGGATATCTAAGTGAACTTTTCTTACATGAATCACAGTTATTGGCCGACTAAATGCACTTGATTATACAAAACTTAGAGGTTAAAATCTACATTGTACAAAAGTTTAAAATACATAAAATTAAAAATCACTCCGACATGTTTCGGATCGTATGCGATCCATCATTAGGGAGTATAGAGCTGTACTTGACTGAAATTCGGGCTGCAGCCCGTCGTACCGTAAACACACACCACTGGTTCAAAAATTACGCTGCCAAACACCGACCAAGCACACGACACACATCAGTGAACCACTACGAATTTCAGTCAAGTACAGCTCTATACTCCCTAATGATGAGTCGCATAAGATCCGAAACATGTCGGAGTGATAATTTTATGTATTTTAAACTTTTATACAATGTAGATTTTAACTTCTAAATTTTGTATAATCACGTGCATTTAGTCGGCCAATAAAAGTGATTGACGGAATAATGCAGGGTGAAAAGCTGAAATTAATTTTCTTACATGATTTCTGCACTCTATCATTTTGATGTTTCAGTATTTTTTTGTGAGCTGAACCGCTGCCCTCGTACGCTCTGACCCAGAACAATAAAAGGCATATTTTTATTATCACAATAAAAAATTACAAGTTACGTTAATTCTATAGAGAACGGTCACAAATTTCAAACTTAATATGATCCATACTCTACATTAATCAATATACATAACAGTAAGAACAAAAAAGTACACAAGTATATTGGAATTGGAGTATATACAAAATGACTTTCTACATTTTTCGCCCAACCATTTGGCCAGTTTTAGGAAGGTCACGTAAAAAAGACTGATACATGAAAGAGTATAAAATGAAATTACTGTAGCATCACAGATATAAAATAGCAATCATAAAGTCCCATAGTTTAAAATACATAAATATGTATTGCTATTAAGAAATGTATTAATAAAAATTGGATGGCATACGCAGATTTTTCACCTTGTATTTCACCACACAAGAGAATGTGGCATGATGTAAATAGCCAACAACACAGTGTGGTTTACCGTATTAAAAAAGGTGGTTTTATTTTTTTACACAAACCTTGTTCTTTCAGCTTGTTAGACCATATATAGATAGGGAGTAGTAAAGAATAAATACACCGTCACATACATTTGACCACGAAAAATGAGTAGCACAAAATATCAAAGAGTCTGGAGGAATTTTACCATTGAGGAACTCTTAAAATTTGTGCTGTTTACTAATCTTATTACTAGCGTAACCGAGACGAGGAGGGTGAGATCGGCGGAACATTTGATTAGTAAAGCATACAAAATTGTAGACCGCAGACTTCAAGGCAGATCGCTTAAGAAACCCGTGTTGAGTGCGTTACAGAGAAAGATATCACACGATACGTGCATCACAAGATTCTGCCTTCTAAATTATAGCGTGAAACCCAGATATCTACCTAAGCACAATACTTAACACACATTAACGGACTAACACAGAATTACGTGAATTACTGCAGAAATGTCTACAATTTTTTTCTTCTCCTTAGAATTATTATGGCGGCATAAACTTCTTTCTCGGTGACACCACAGAAATAATATTAAAATTAATTCATGAGAGTAAGGAGGCTTAAGAATCAAACTGAACACTCACCATTGTCTAGTGCTGAAGCTAGAAATACGTGGAAATTTACACTCACTGCTCCATGTTTCTTCACGTGGTGAATATTTTAACTTTTTTTTTTTAAGTAAGAATGACTGTTCACAAAAACTGAATACTGAATATCCTCATACAGTTACAAAGGCTACTGCAGACACGCGTGCTTCTCTCCCACATAAACTGACATTTAACTATAGCAGTGATGGTCTGGTCAGAGTTCTTGTCTTATCAGGATATTGGATCTGCAACTTAAAACCGCGAAGCAAGTGAAAACCCGCATGACAAGCTTCCCTTGCCACGTCCGACCGAATCAACTTGATCAAACATCGTGCTTGCCTTTCGGTTCTACTTTTTGTTTTAGTGGTGCGTCCAGTTTAACCACTAAAAGCTGACAAGAACGTTGGACACATTCTGTTTCCAATATGGGCAATCCTTTTCACAACCTACCTTCTGTAACACACGAAAAAAAAGGCTTTTCTGTTATGAACCTATGTATATCACCAAAGAGGCAAACGATGAGATAGCGCCATTTGTAGCATTATAGAAGTAAAGATGATGACCAACTTCAAAACTGAAAGGAGGCGAACAGAAAGCATCACTCTCCGGCTACCTTTACTTCTTTCGTGACGATATATAAGTATGAGAGATTGAGATTTGATATTTTCGCAAAGGTGTATCTGAGGAACATGAGGGTCCAATTACCCCGTTACACAGTGTCATAACCTATAAAAGGGCTGGCCAACTTCAAACCCTTAGGAGAGTCACAAAATTCCTTAAGGATTCGCCTGATCGCTGCACATGTGTACACATATATCAAAGTGGGTGGTTGAATTCACTCGAAGCCTGTCCTCTACAGACAGTATGATATGCTAAAAGTGTTGTTGAATAACAAGATAGTAGACCTTACTAAACGCGGTAAAACACACATAAATTTGTTTACTGTTACGGTCTTAAAAGTGATGGATTATAGTTTGTAAACATTTTCTCTTCCATTAGGTTTTCATATTATGTTTGGTAGAACTTTCCAGTTACGTTGGTTAAACTGCATTTCTGAAACTTTTCGGCGACCGACGGCCGCAAATACTTTCCTCGAGGGCTGATTGTTGGCCAGCCCTGATTTAGAAGAACGGAAACTTTGATTTTTTTTAAGTGCTTATGGGGGAAGGGACTACGTTGTAGTGATCGGGGTTTCTCTCTTAAACAGAACAGCTTCATTTTACACGTTTAAGTATCTAAAACATCAGTGTATCTGAATATATAACCCTTAACTTGAGGAAACGTAAGTAATAATTATCAGGAATGTCGCGTAGTACGATAAACGCTTACGCACGCACACACACGCACGCACTCGCACCAAAAGTTTTCCCTCTCAAAAAGCACTGTAAATAAAAGAGATATGAAGTTGCAATGTAAATCAATTCCCTCCACGGTAGCTGCACAAATCGAGGAATTTCTAAGCTCCTTAGTGTGCCTAACTAAATACCGTACTAATAATAGTCAATTGCCGCATCCTATTCAGAAAGGGGTGAATCCGATCCACATTACTAGCACACTACTTTAACACAGTTACACTAACGACCGCTTGACACTGAATTGCTAGACTCTCAAAACAAAAGGGCTCCGATCCAGCGAAAAGTTGGAAACTTCTTACATTTGGAAGTTCGTGAATGTAATTATGATTTGCGAGATGTGAGGTGCTCACAGCGGACTTACTGCAGGCTAAGGTCTTCTGGAATGTAATGCCGTATTGATTGGTAACATCTGGTTATTTCGTTCTCACATTTACGAATCGTTCATTGGCCACTTTATATTATTACTGTCTCCATAATTTTAATGGTAACATATCAATTTGCAAGCCTACTTAAATTTCCTCTACGTTCAGTTTAATTAATTAATTGATTAATCAAATTCTTAGACAAGTTCTTAACGTATCGCCATATCTAAATGTGTTATGCTGCAAAGGGTCATAATGTTTCTTTGCGAAAGAGGCATGCACGCATGCACATATTCTGGGATTGTATATTTTTACTCCTGTTACAAATAATCTCAACATAATATCTCCGTAATTTCATGCAAATTTCCGATCATACGTAGTGGGTTTTAAGTGTATGAAGCTGCGTAGCCCGGCTTTAGCGCTGGGCTAGTTAGGCCTACTCGCTTGTGCGTACAAGAATATTCGTAAGTTATAATTTGAAAAGCCCGTATGTATTCCTACGACTTACACGACCAAATGTCAAGGCTGAAATCAGAGAGATACCTAAGTGATTCTCGTTCTCTCCCTTTTCAATAAGACTGCACACTATTTACAGCCGTGTGTCCGGGAAACTTCCAGCAGAATATCGGATTGGTCAGTGGGCTTCCAAACGCACTCTACGCCCCACTTTTACAGCTCAGGTACAGTATTACCAGTTTCAGAAACTAATCCTGCCGTCTAGAATCCTCAGCTCCAGAGAAAATGAACCTCAGCGTGTCATTAAAACTTCTAAGTCTGGTCATCTAACCGATGCGAAGCTCATCAGCTTCATGTCCACAACTTCAGCTGCAGTCAGTTCGATCTTACCACAAGACTGTCTCACAACTTTATACCGCCCAAAAGCCTTTCAATTTGTTTTCAGTTACACACATTGGTCACAACTAACTCACTCACTCACAAAACTAATTCCACTGAGTAGAATATTTCTTGAGGATCTAACAGTTTATCAGCTATTCAATAAATTCCACGCACTTTATTCGGCCCGACGTTTCAACACCATGCTTGAAAAAAAGAACCCTCGCCACTTGTCTCCAACCTAAGCCAGACTAATACAGCCCACACCTTCCCAGCCCACTTATTGAAGGTACAGTGCCTAATATTGTTCACATCGACGCCCATGTCTTTCAAGAATTCTTTCTCTTCCAAGTGTCACCTGTATGCCTTCCTCTTCACCGCACGTCCTTCTCATCGTTCTTGATTTGGTCACCCAATCAAAAACAGATGAGAATTATCAATTAAGAAGCCCTTCAATATGCCGTTTTCTCCAGTCTCCTGTTACCTCCTCCCTCTTAAACCCAAATACCTTGCATGTTTAGAGATTTCCACAGTGGTGCGGTTGTGGAATAGGTTTTTCTGGGATCCCTAGAGGAAAGGATCCCACAAATATGATCCACCATAACACATTCGGGAACACCTTCATCCTTTGTGCTGCCGAGAACAAGTCCTTGGATAGCAAACAGGAAAACAACAGATTCTTGACCGAATGATAACAGGAATTCCCGAATATAATCAATTCTTAATTTTTTTGTGAGTACAATTCTGATTTTAAAATTTTGTCCTGCATTCTGCTAAAGATACATGAACATATACTTAAGTTTCTTAGCATTTGCGTCTCTGCCAACCTATTTACTAGCAGCCAAACAAGCTTCAGTGTTTTTCAGTATTGGTTAGAATGTGAACAAATTTTGTGCTATCTCACAAAGCAAAAATCAAATTAGTATCAGAATTCCTTAAACAACAACCTCCGTGGGGCACAGCCCATCTTGAGGAGATCACATTCGCTCAGCTGGTCGACAATATTGACGTTCTTCACGGATCTTAACGTCGTACGTACCGTGCATCATGTTTATATCACCATTTATTAACTAACACGCACCACACCATGTACACCAAATAATATATTAGTTACTGCTCTGATGAGTTTCGGTGTCTGCGGTCACCATGTTCAGGGAGACCCCGTCTAACTGTAAATTCTTCGTAACAGATCAAATGATTATGAGCACTTGTTGAGCGTTCGTTATGAGAACGCGTTTTTCTAAACACAGATGCACAAATGTGAATATCATTAAAATTCCTTCAGTAATGTTTATGTCAATTGAAACACTTAAAAGTAAAAACCACATTTTTAAGACCGAGGAACTTCAAAGGTGTTAAAAAGTTTTGCTTGTGGTTTTAAATGTAATTGTTTCAAGAGACATGCACATTACTGAAGGAATTTAAATTATATCCAAATCTGTGCATCTGTGTTTAAAAAAACAACGTTCTCCTAACGAAGGGTCAGCAAGTGCTCATAATCATATGAAGTGTTGGGAAGAATTTACAGTTAGAAGCGGCCCGCCTGAAGAGTGTGTCCGCAGACATTGAAATGCATCGGGGCAGCAACTAATATTTGGTTTGGTGTACACAGTGTAGTGCGCAAGTGTTGGTTCTTTTATAGAATTTGATTTTGACCACAGCCCGCTACTGGACGCTATGCTAAAGCGGTTTATCTTAATCCACTCCACGCCATTACACGTTTGTTTAAAATTTTAAATATATCTTTCAATCTAAATATAGGTCTCTCGAGTTGTTCCCCGACAAATGTTTGTACTGAATTTCCAATTACTTCACGCTCACAACATTCTTCGCACATCTAATCCTTGATTATATGAGTTTGTTAAAATATCAGAGATTTTAAACCTTTAAAAAGCAATTGGAAATGTGCCCTACACGTGCCATCTGCCTTAAAACTGAGAAACTCTCATATTTTTTCCATACTGTACTTGTGTAAACAATTCATACAGTTCAATCAGCAAAACTTGGAATCCCACAGCTAACAAAGAACTGGCAGTACACATTGAATACTAATTTACTTTCTCTGATGATGAATAATAGGTAGCAGGAACATGTAGCAAAATATCAACAAAAACAAATTAGTTGTGTCGACTATAATGAATTTGACTGTCAACTCTAAGAGGATATCCCTACAAGTATCGTATAATTGGGCCTATGAATTAAAGACATCACATTTTATTTCTCAGCGACTAGCAGTGGGCGAAACTGAAACTTAATCCACCTGAATAGTAATTATTAATGGCAACAGTTAGATCGTAAAAATCTTCTAGATGGCTTGACAACCAACCAAGTGGCAAAAGACTTGGAAGCAACATCACGTAAAATACAGGCTCGGTGCAGCACAACTATACTAAAACGCTGCTGTCGATCTACATATCAGTATCCAGCCTTGAACTTCAGTGATGAAAGGATAGAATTGTAAGCAAGAAATACTGGACGATGAGGCTAAAAGTAGGAGATATCAATCACACTGCTTGTTGCTGTGATAGGCGAAGCAGAAGATATGATGGCCTCCTGTAACGACAGAAAAAGGGGTCCTTCCGCGTGACACACCGTGGACACGATGATCAGATTTGTCTGGTCCTCGGCGCAAACGCAGGAAAATTTTGCAAAAACTAAGTGCAAAAGCTTCGACATGTCCGTCCGTCGGTCTTTTCACATGTAAAAATTCGAGTACTGCAGGACAGACTTTCATAACAATTTGATATTGGAGAGTTTTAATAAAGTTTCTTGACACAATCCACTTTAGTTAGACTTGCAAAGGCAATGAAAAATAAATAATTTACGTCAGAAAATGCATGCGTTTCTGCCTACATCTCGAACGAAACTCCAGCGTTACTCACTGCCTATTTGTTGGAAGCAGAACTGTTTCTAACAACATTTGTACACAAAATGCATACGTTTCTGCCTACATCTCGAACGAAACTCGAGCGTTACTCACTGCCTATTTGTTGGAAGCAGAACTATTTCTAACAACATTTGTACACAAAATGCATGCGTTTCTGCCTACATCTCGAACGAAACTCGAGCGTTACTCACTGCCTATTTGTTGGAAGCAGAACTATTTCTAACAACATTTGTACACAAAATGCATGCGTTTCTGCCTACATCTCGAATGAAACTCGAGCGTTACTCACTGCCTATTTGTTGGAAGCAGAACTATGTCTAACAACAGTTGTACACAAAATGGAAAATATATTTTATGTGCAATGTGTTTATTCCGCATGGCAGATGGGTTTCGATGTAATTAAACATCAGAGATACGACGTGTCCGTATTGTTACAATATGCTATGATAATCTGAGTTGTTTTACTGTGTAGGTACTAAGGTTTCGGAGATAAGCGGTGTCACCATCATATCCCAGAAAACCAAAGATTATTTAACCCTAAAATACATATGCTACAGGGTCATTATAGTATCTGAAAAACATCATTCCTGTCGGTTTGCTTACCGCTTTAAACGTAACCCACACAGCGCCCGCTTTGGGATACAGACGGGCAGTGCCATATGATAATGGTCAGTTAAAATAAGGAAAATGTAATTTACCTGATTTTCTGCAAGTGAGGTACAACCAAAACACAAGCAACTTCACTTGCACTTTCCAAATTTCTAAATCTCCATTTTTCGCTTCCGAAAGAAAATACAAACAATTCTACACAATAAAAGAGACATTTGAGGTTCTCACAGCAGTGCTGACAGAAAAGATTCAAGTCCTCTGGAATGTCGCGCCTTATCATATTCAAGGTCAGTATCACCTCGACCCTGAAGATCAAGGCATTACGATCTTTGCACTACGCTACAAACCGGCAGGTCGCGAGTTCGATTCCCGATGGTGTCACTGGAATTTTTTAGGGACATAATCCCTCCGGGCGCATTATGGCCCTGGGGTCGACTCAGCCTCTAACAGAAATGAGTACCAGGTGTATTTCCTGGAGGTAAAGGCGGCCGGTGCGTAAGGCTGCCAACCTTACCACCATCCTGTGCCGTTGTCAAGAAATCTGGGAATCTTAACTTCCTGGAACCCTCTGGGCCACTCCAGGCCTGTAAATGGACTGCTTTACCGTTACGATCTTTCGAAGACGTCGGTAACCATTTGCCAGTCTACGGGATGTAACATCCTCGAAGACTTGAATCATTATTAGACTTACATATGTGCGCTTTACACACACATCAAGATTGTGATCACCACATACAAAGGTTTGATACTGCGCACAGCTTGACAGCACATGCCGAATAGCTTCTCCGAAACATTCGTTGTTACATTTCAAACACTACTTGACTGTCGGCAAAGATAAGGGAGGAAATAAAACATCTAGGCTTACTCTTACTTCTACGTATTCGAACATATCACCATCACGACTGCATACGTGAGATGCTTTCGAACTCCTCGCAGATCTTACCTCCGGAATTACTTGTCTGACATGACCAGGGTCCTGTATGTACCACGTAAAGTGAAAATGTATGGCAGCACGGCACAGAGGCCTTGATACTTTGTGGTAATATCTCGTATATTGAGGGGTACTATTGTGTTACAGTACCACTTTTTCCGCCGTCGTGAGAACTATGACCCCATTTCCTAACTTGTTGCTTCCGTTACGAACTTTGTCATATCCTACACAGACATACACGTACATACATACATACATGCATGCATGCATACATACACACACGCACATTAGCTGTTAGTGCGGGCCGAGGGCGCCACACTGTCTGGATACAGCTGACTAATGTTGATGGAAATTACAGTCGATCGACAAAACAAAACGACATGAATTACAAATTGCGAGGGACGTTGGGAAACCCTCCAACCGTACGGAACGTTTAATTTGTTTATGTTGATTGTCACCAACGGACAAGTGGACACGCAAATGTAAATGTCGTCTACTGACCGTACAGTCAGGCATTTATTTTGCTTTTCTGTGACGTCTGAACAACGTAATACAGATATGTACATAATCCATGAACTTATCGGAACAACAG
>Ga0209628_10004555_pt1 | contig 10058 bp, 5 predicted proteins | sample TergutCu122P4_FD_187285 | JGI IMG/M metagenome (GOLD analysis project Ga0209628, IMG submission 187285) | Cubitermes ugandensis P4 segment gut microbial communities from Kakamega Forest, Kenya - Cu122 P4 (SPAdes) (version 2) | ecosystem: Host-associated > Arthropoda: Insects > Digestive system >... | reverse complement strand
ATCAGTCCGGTAAAAATACAAATAATCTAAACAATTCAAATACTTCATATAATCCCGACACCCGAAGCGGCGGCGGATTTGTCAATCTTTCAAACGAATCAAACGAATCAAACGAATCAAACGAATCAAACGAATACGCGGACGAATTATTTGAAGTCAGGATCAGATATAAAGATCCGGGCGAAACCGAAAGCAAATTGATTCTTCACCCCGTAAAAATCGACAGGGTTTTAAATTTCAACACCGATGATTTTATTTTCGCAACAAGCGTCGCGGGATTCGGCCAGCTTTTACGTTCGTCCGAATACACAGGCAGCTTCACCGTAAACGACGCGTTAAATATGGCGATGGATTCAATCGGCAAAGACAAAAACGGATACAGAAAAGAATTTATCGAAATATTAAAAAAATATCAGAAAATGGGATAAGAATATGCGTAGGGGCGACCCTGCGTGGTCGCCCGCATAAAAAATTTATGTTAATGTAAAATTGCGGGCGACCACATAGGGTCGCCCCTACGATTTTTACATAATTTTTCTCAAATCAATGTAAGTAAAATAAAAATTTACAAAAAAAATCTTTAATTTATCTGTAAAATTGTATATAATGATAATCAAAATAAAAATAAAAGAAACGAACGAAGTTCGTTTAAGGAGCAGTCAAAATATGAATAAATTGGATGAAAATGAAATAAAAGGCAGTTTTGTGCAGTTTGATAACGATGAATTTTATAAAATATCAAATGTTCAGGATATGCCTCCGTTTTTTATCAATCTTGCGAGCAATTCAGATATTTGGATGTATTTATCTTCGAACGGTTCGTTGACCGCAGGAAGAAAAAATTCGAATTTCGCCGTTTTTCCGTATGAAACCGACGACAGGATTCACATTGACGCGTTCACAGGCCCCAAAACCGTTGTAAGAATAACCGAAAACGGTCATATAAAATTATGGGAACCGTTTGATAAATCCGTGGTAAACCCGTATAAATTCACCCGAAACCTGTATAAAAACATTTGGGGAAACGCGCTTGTCTATGAAGAGATCAACGATACTTTGAATCTAAGTTTCAGATATAAATGGGAAAACAGCGAAAAATTCGGGCTTGTCCGCACATCCTGTCTGACAAATCTTTCAAACGGTCAAAACAGCAAAAGAGAAATCGCGGTTTTCGACGGCGTGCGCAATCTTATCCCCTACGGCATAGGCGAAGGACTGCCAAGCTGTCTTGCCGACGCATATAAACGCGCCGAACTTGATAATAAAACAAATATCGTGATTTATTCTATGACGTCTCCGATCCTTGACACCCCCGAACCGAAAGAAATTTTTATAGCAAACGTCGTATGGAGCGTCATGCCGGAAAACGGCGAAATCGTTCTGTCCGACAGGCAACTGAAAAATTTCTGTTCCGGTGAAGATTTAGAATCTGAATCCATGGTTGTCGGTAAAAAATGCGCGTATTTTACATATCAAGACTTTTCGCTCGAATCAAATCAATCTATTGAATGGCTCATGGTTATCGACGTTGGGTTTGACCAAATCGCAGTCGCGAAATTGCAAAACAAACTCCGCGAAACAAATAAAACAGCAATTCTCGAAGAAGTCAAAACGGATATATTAAACTGCACGCGCGAATTACAGGCCATGATTGCTTCCGCCGACGGAATGCAATGCACAAACGACGCAGCGGCGTCAAAACATCACTTTTTCAATGTCTTGTATAATAATATGCGCGGCGGGATTTTTGATAACGGATATTTATTTGAATACGGCGAACTTATAAAATTCGTAAATATAAAAAACAAAACGCTGTTTGAAAACAACCGCGGCTTTTTTGAAAACATAAAAAATCAAAATAATATTATCGATTTAAAAGAAAAAGCCTATGCGACAGGCAACGCCGATTTGATCCGTATATGTTCAGAATTCCTGCCGATTTTCTTTTCAAGGCGTCACGGCGACCCGTCAAGGCCGTGGAATAGATTTTCGATCGATCTAAAAAACGCAGACGGAAAAAAGATGTATCGCTACGAAGGCAACTGGCGCGATATTTTCCAGAATTGGGAAGCCATGTGTTTAAGTTTCCCCGAATATATCGAAAATATCATCGCCATATTTATGAACGCGTCGACCGCCGACGGGTTTAACCCGTACAGAATCACAAACGAAGGTATCGACTGGGAATACCCCGAACCGAATAATCCGTTCAGCGGCTTCGGTTATTGGGGCGACCATCAAATCGTTTACCTCACCAAGCTTTTAGAGGCGTTATACGCGCATAACCCTGCGGCTTTCGATAAACTTTTCACCAACGATATTTTCAGTTACGCGAACGTACCCTATCATATAAAAAATTACGGGAGTATTTTAGAAAACAGCAAAAGAACGATCGAATTTGATTATGATTTGCACGAATCGATTGCGGCGTCCGTCCGGGAGATAGGCTCCGACGGCAAATTGATTTCCAAAGACGGACAAATCTATTATGTCTCGTTTATAGAAAAATTGATCGTCCCCATTTTATCAAAATTATCAAATCTTGTAGTCGGCGGCGGAATATGGATGAACACGCAGAGGCCCGAATGGAACGACGCGAACAACGCGATAGTTGGGAACGGTTTGTCGATGGTGACTGTTTATCAGCTCCGCAGGCATTTGTTGTTCTGCAAAAAACTGCTGTCGTCCTATGCAGGCAAAAACGCGGAAATATCAAAAGAAGTCGCTGAATTTGCCGGTAATATCATAATCACTTTTGAAAAATATGAAACATGCTTAAACGGCGAACTTGACAATAAAATCAAGCGCGAAATATTGGATAAACTCGGTTCTGCTTTCGGCGAATACAGAAATAAAATTTATAAAACAGGGTTCAGCGGCAAAACAACATTCCAATATCAGTTATTGATAAATTTATTCGACGACGCGTTAAAATATCTCGATTATACAATAGAAGTCAACAAATCGCCAAACGGGTTTTATAACGCTTATAATATTTTAAAAATAAACCGTTTTGACGATACTCTGACCGTATCCGAAATGTTCCCGATGTTGGAAGGCCAAACTGCCGCGACAGGCTGCGGGAAATTATCGCCCGAAGAAACTATATCGCTTATCGAAACAATGGAAAACAGCAATTTATACAGCGAAGAACAAAAAACATTCTATTTATACCCGTTCAAAAAATTAAAATCTTTCATGGAAAAGAATATCATACCCAAAACAACAGTCGAAACATCGCCGTTAATCAAATTATTATTAAAAAACAACAATACTGATCTGATCGTGAAAGACGAAAACGGAAATGTCAGGTTAAAAGCGAATATCATTCAATTAAAAGATTTGATTTTTGTTTTGAACGAATTGAAAAAAAACGAAAAATATAAAGATTTAATCGAAAATGAATTCGGAAAACTCTGCGAATGTTACGACGATCTGTTCAAACACAGCGAATTTACCGGACGTTCGGGGATCATGTATAAATTCGAAGGTATCGGCTGTATTTACTGGCACCAGAACGCGAAATTTTTATTAAGCCTATGCGAGAGTTTCTTCGACGCGTGTTTAAACCATAAAACCCATAAAACCCATAAAACCCATAAAACAGATAATCTGCCGCAATTAAAAGATTCTTATTACCGTTTGCGCAACGGTTTGGGATTCTGCAAAGAACCCGAAGTCTGGGGAGCGTTCCCTTTTGACCCGTATTCGCACACGGCATATCTGCAAGGCGCGCAGCAGCCCGGCATGACAGGGCAAGTCAAAGAAGAAATCCTGGCAAGACGCCTTGAACTCGGCGTTGTAATCAATAACGGCGAAATCCATTTTGTCCCCGCGCTGTTAAGATTATCCGAATTTTTAGAATCCCCCGCAAAATTTATATATTTTGGTTTGGATAAACAAAAATATGAAATGCTTCTTGATAAAAATACGCTGGCGTTCACTCTCTGTCAAATACCGGTTATATATAAACTTTCGGACAAAAATAAAATTTATATTAAAACCCAAACCGGAAAAATAGAAATCGCGGGACTTACAATCAATCAGGAATTGAGCAAAAAAATATTTTCAAGAGACGACGATGTGAAAAATATTGTCGTAAATATAAAAAAATCCGAAATCGTTTAACCAATTCAAAAAATATAATATAAGAAAAGAGGTTCACACAACATGAAATTCGGTTATTTTAACGACGCCGACAGAGAATATGTCATAACATCGCCAAAAACCCCATATCCGTGGATCAATTATTTAGGCACGCAAAACTTTTTTTCGTTGATATCAAACACCGCCGGGGGGTATCACTTCTATAAAGACGCAAGGCTCAGAAGAATCACGCGTTATCGCTATAACAACGTCCCGATCGATATGGGCGGACGATATTTTTACATCAACGACGGCGGAACGGTTTGGTCGCCCGGTTGGTCTCCCGTCAAAACAGAACTCGACAAATACGAATGCCGCCACGGTATGGGTTATACTTCTATCACAGGCTGCAAAAATAATATCTGCGCAAACGTGATTTTCTTCGTCCCGCAGGATTTTGACTGCGAAGTCCAAAAAGTGACGATCACAAACAACAGCGATGTTGATAAAACCATAAAGTTTTTTTCTTTGGTCGAATTCTGTTTGTGGAACGCCCTTGAAGATAACACAAATTTCCAGAGAAATTTCAGCACGGGCGAAGTCGAAATCGAAGGCAGCGCGATCTATCATAAAACCGAATACAAAGAACGCCGCAATCATTTCGCGTTTTATTACGTCAACAAAGAAATTGACGGCTTTGACAGCGACCGCGAAAGTTTCCTCGGTTTATACAACGGTTTTGACAACCCGCAGGCTGTATTAAACGGCAAAGCGTCAAATTCAATCGCGGACGGCTGGTCCCCTGTCGCTTCGCATTATCTTGAAATAAATCTCAAACCCGGCGAAAGCAAAGATTTGATATTTATTCTCGGTTACGCCGAAAACGAACAGGATAAAAAATTTAACGCCGGCGGAAAAATAAACAAAACCAAAGCTTATAAAATAATCGAAGAACTCGGCACGCCCGAAAAAGCCGACGCCGCGCTCCGCGCTCTCAAAAAATACTGGGAAGAACTGTTGTCGATATACGCCGTCGATACTCCCGACGATAAATTAAACAGAATGGTAAATATCTGGAATCAATATCAATGTATGGTAACGTTTAACATGTCGCGTTCCGCGTCATATTTCGAAAGCGGTATCGGCCGGGGCATGGGGTTCAGGGATTCCAATCAGGATATCCTCGGATTCGTCCATCAAATCCCCGGACGCGCAAGGGAAAGGCTGCTCGATCTGGCGGCAACGCAATTCGAGGACGGAGGCTGTTATCATCAGTATCAGCCCCTCACAAAAAAAGGCAACGACGAAGTCGGCGGCGGATTTTCGGACGACCCGCTTTGGATGATTATGTCGACGATCGCGTATATAAAAGAAACAGGCGATTATTCAATACTCGACGAAATCGTGCCTTACGACAATAATCTCGACAAAGCCCAAACCATGACGCACCATTTAAAGCAAAGTTTCGCCAAAATCGTAACGAATTTAGGGCCGCACGGATTGCCTCTTATCGGACGCGCCGACTGGAACGATTGTTTAAATCTCAACTGTTTCTCAAACGAACCGGGCGAAAGTTTCCAGACGACGACGTCAAAAGACGGCAAAGTCGCCGAATCTGTTTTCGTTGCGGGTATGCTCGCGTTTATCGCGCCCGAATATATCAAGCTCTGCGAACTTCGCGGTTTAAACGATGAAGCCGTTTTCGCGCAAAACGCGTCGGATAAAATGGCGAAAGCCATTCTCGATTACGGCCACGACGGCGAATGGTTCCTGCGCGCTTACGATGATTTCGGGCGCAAAGTCGGGTCAAAAGAATGCGACGAGGGCAAAATATTTATCGAGCCGCAGGGCTTCTGCGTGATGTCCGGTTTAGGCAAAGAACAGGGACTTGATATAAAAGCGCTTGACAGCGTCGACAAATATTTAAACACAAAACAGGGGCTGTTATTAAATCAGCCGGCGTTCACGAAATATTATATAGAATACGGCGAAATTTCGACTTATCCCGCCGGATATAAAGAAAACGCCAGCGTTTTCTGTCACAACAACGCATGGATCATCTGCGCCGAGGCATTTGTCGGACGCGGCGACAAAGCGTTTGAGTATTATTCAAAAGTCGCGCCCGCATACCGTGAGGATACATCCGACGTTTACCGTGTCGAACCGTATGTTTACGCCCAAATGATTGCAGGAAAAGACGCGAAACGCTGCGGCGAGGGAAAAAACAGTTGGCTCACCGGAACAGCCGCATGGCATTTTGTTGCAGTATCGCAATATATTCTGGGTATAATCCCCGAATGGGACGGATTAAAAATAAACCCGTGTATCCCGAAAGAATGGGACGGGTTCACCGCCAAAAGATCATTCCGCGGCGATGTGTATAATATCACAATTAAAAATCCGAATCATGTTTTCAAAGGCATAAAATCAATGACCGTCGACGGCAAAAAAATCGAGGGGAATATAATCCCCGTCGTTGGCGGCGGAAAAGTTCAAAAAGTTCACGATGTCGTGGTTGTAATGGGGTAAAATAAAACATAATATATAAAAGTAGGGGCGGAATCAATTTCCGCTCCTGATTTATTAAACACATACAAAATAGCTTCTCTTAATTTTTGAAAACTGCTCAAAACCGTCCTTTTATTTCTACCAATTTTTCCTCAGCAACTCCTGTTTGATATCCCACAATTTCTGCGACAAATCCACATAATATTCATGGGGATTCTCAAAACGTTTTATTTCGTCCCACAACAAACCGACTTGCTGATTGCAATACGCTCTTATTTTTTCTAATTCCGGCGAAACGTAAACCAATAAACCGTTTTTGAATATAGGCGCCTGCAATTCTTTCACGGTAAAATTCGTCAGCGTTTTTGTTTTCCATGTAGCTTCGGGGTCAAAAATAACATGCGGCACAGTTTCGCCGATTGTTTCGTCATATACGCACAATTCGTCGGCAAGGGCTTTCCCGCTTTCGTTGTCAAAGAATCGATATACTTTTTTAAAATGCGGGTTCGTGATTTTCGATATATTTTCACTTACTTTGATTTTGGGGATGATATTTCCAAAATCGTCTTCCAGCGCGACCAATTTATACACGCCGCCGAACGCCGCGTCGCTTTTAGCCGTGATAAGCCGCTCCCCCACTCCGAAAATATCAACTTTTGCCCCCTGCATTAATAAAGTATTGATCAAATATTCGTCAAGCGAATTTGAAGCGACGATTTTGCAGTCGTATAATCCCGCTTCGTCCAGCATTCTGCGGACTTCTTTTGACAGATACGCAATATCGCCCGAATCCAGCCGGACGGCGCACTTGGTTATCCCCCGCGGCAATAAAATTTCTTTAAACGCTTTGATCGCATTGGGAACGCCGCTTTTTAATGTATTATATGTATCGACAAGCAACGTCGCATTGTCCGGAAATAATTCGCAGTAATTTTTAAAAGCCCCGTATTCGGAATCAAACATTTGGATCCACGAATGCGCCATCGTTCCCCCCGCCGGAACGCCGTATGCAAAATCGCTCAATGTGCAGGAAGTCCCGTGACAGCCGCCGATATAAGCCGCCCTTGCGCCAATTACGGCGGCATCCGTCCCCTGTGCGCGGCGTGCGCCGAATTCTAAAACGGCGCGTCCTTTTGATGCCCGAACGATCCTGTTTGTTTTTGTGGCGATCAGCGATTGATGGTTTAACGCAAGCAATACATAAGTTTCTATTAATTGCGCTTCTATTGCCGGAGCTTTGACCGTCATGATCGGCTCGTTCGGAAATACGGGCGTGCCTTCGGGCATTGCGTAAATATCGCCCGTAAACCTGAATGTTTTCAAATATTTTAAAAATTTTTCGTCAAAAAGTTTCTTTGACCGCAAAAATTCGATATCTTCGGCGTTGAATTTAAGCTGCCGGATATATTCGATCACCTGTTCAAGTCCCGCCGCAATCGCAAACCCGCCTTTATCCGGCACAGAACGAAAGAAAACGTCAAAATATACGTTCTTTTTATAAAATCCGTTTTTTAAATACCCGTTGCTCATGGTAAATTCATAGAAATCACATAACATAGATAAATTCATGTTTTGCATATTTTCATTACTCCCGGTTTATAATTTGTATTTGCAACCCCGCCATAACATCCAAAGAAGCTTGATTGATCTTATCATCAAAACTCGCCGTGCATTTCGCGTCGACAATTACAGGCGTTTCCGGCTGCGCCGTTTTTGCAAGTACGGCGTTGCAAATCACGCAAATATTTGAAACCAAACCCACAAGTTCAATACTCTCAAACGTTTCGGTTCCAAGATACAAAAACAATTCATCGGATCCGAACGTATTTTTATAAAACTTTCGGTCCGATTCAAAGATCAAATCCGCAACCTGACCGTAGAGTTTGTGGCCTTCGGTATCTTTTATGCAATGGACGACAGGAAGATTTTTACCTTCCTGCGTATCCAGATAATTTTCGCCGTGCGTATCAAAAGTAAATAGAATTTCATCGCCGTTGTTACGATATTGTTTTATCTTTTCGGCGATATATTGATCTAATTTTTCCGCTCCGGGAAATCCGAGCGAACCGGACACAAAATCATTCTGGAAATCTACGACTATTAAACATTTTTTCATAATATTTTAACCTTCTTTCAATACTTCATGATTTATTATAATTATTATATACACTTGAACAATTTTTGTCAAGATATGCGATGACATCCCGATAATATTCTTCTCTTACGACGTCGTTGTGGATCGCATGACACGATTCGTATTCTTTCACCGTTACATTTTTTCCGCTTGTTTTAATAAATTTTTGAATTGCCGGATTGCTTACGATTTTTTCGTTTTTGGCGTAAGCAAGATATATCGGGATATTTAGTTTCGACGCGTTGTTTATTACATATGTACAGGCTTTTTTTATCCCCGAAAACATACGGAACGATATTCGGTTATGATATAACGGGTCGTCATAATCTTTAACCTTTTCCGGATCCCCGGTAACGTCGCTTGCGGGCAGTTTGTTTATAATTGTAAAATTCGGCGATATATTTCCCAATATTTTCGCTATAAAAACCACGAACGGGTTCAATTCTTTATATAATCCCAGCCACGGGGATTCCAATACCGCGCACGAAATATCCGATTGATTTGATTGATTTGATTGATCATGCGTAAGCAAATAATTCGCGACAATGTTGCCGCCCATGCTGTGTCCGTACAAAATAACCGGTATATCCGGCATTTTTTGTTTTATTTCGCCGAGTATAATATAAATATCGTCAAGAAAATCCTGATAATTTAAAATAACCCCAAGCAATTTACTCCGTTCTTCCGGAGATTTACCCGAAAAACTCCCGTGGCCGCGCTGGTCAAAAATCACGCAAGCGTAATTTGCCTGATTGAACCGTTCGATAATTTCTTTATAACTGCCGGAATGTTCGCCGAAACCGTGACTTAAAACCACAACAGCTTTTGCATTTTCATCAGGATTATAGAGCATCGCGGAAATATCCGTTCCGTCTTTCGTTTTTATTTTGATTTCGCTTGATTTCATTATCTCACCTCATGTCCCGAATGTTTATCTTCCGGCGTATGGTTGTGGAAATGTCCCGCCGCGTGCATTCTGTTGTGCAATGCGCGGTGCGCACCTTCGAGCGCGGCAAGCGCGAGTTTGAACTGCGCCTCTTGTGCTTTTGTGCCAAGCGTTTTTACATAAGCCGTCGCGCCTTCTATTTGATCGAGTATCGTCGCGGCGTCCGGCCCGTTGAATATCGGCTTGCCGTCAATGATTACAAAAACCGCGCTTGTATGCGCCGCTATGACTTCATGTTTTCCGTCAAAACGTCCGCGAACGCGCAATGCGATCCATGCGCTTTCTTTTATGTTTAAATTAAAATATCCGTTTTTCTCGCCTAATAAATTTTCCAGCCGTATGACTTCTGCCGTTTCGCCGTTCACGACAAGCTCAACCGAAGTC
>Ga0209628_10004553_pt1 | contig 10058 bp, 7 predicted proteins | sample TergutCu122P4_FD_187285 | JGI IMG/M metagenome (GOLD analysis project Ga0209628, IMG submission 187285) | Cubitermes ugandensis P4 segment gut microbial communities from Kakamega Forest, Kenya - Cu122 P4 (SPAdes) (version 2) | ecosystem: Host-associated > Arthropoda: Insects > Digestive system >... | reverse complement strand
ATGCTCCATGTATTGCGTAATTAAGTGTGTAGTGTGTGGAAACCAAGCGCGTGTTAAAAACGCAGATTTGCGTCATCCGTCTTGCACAGTTGTAATGTAAAGACGCAAATCTGCGTCACCGGTCCACAATGTGTTAAAAGATTCAAATTATTGGGCCAAATGAGAGGACGTTCATTTTTTTAAAGTTCTAACGTCTGTTTGAGGTGGCCATTGTGATTACTCACCCCGGGCACCAAAGAGCCTACCAACGTCACAGGTGGCAACATGTCACAACCCCAATATTCACCGAAGGGACTCAGGAAAATCGAACAAATAGTCTCTGCGACAGACGATAACTCGGCTAAAATACGAATCTCGTAAATTCATTCCATAGCCTGTATTAAGACAGATCCACAGCCTCTTCCACAGCGAGTTCACCACAGAGTGCAATTTACTGCTTCCTATTTCAATTTCTAGTAACCCCTCTTTTCCTTAAGGTCATCCGGTAGCTGCTTACGTCTTCTTCCTCGTCTTCCCGTCACTTCTATCCTTCCCTCTATCTTTCCTTCAATAACATGTTGTAGAAGGCAGTTCGTACGTAAGATGTGACCAATCCAGTTAGTCTTCCTATTTTTATTTTTTGTAGGAAATTCCTTTCCTCCTTGACTCTGTGCAAAACTTCATTTTTCAAACAATGATCCTCTCCATCCTCCTTCAGCACATTTAAAAAAGTGTCGATTTAAAGTTGGAAGAACTACTGTTTGTGGTAAACTGTTCGGTAAATGCGTGCTACAAGTTCAGTATTCACCACAGAATAGAGTGCCATCTGGCTGCGCCCAGAGACACCTCAATATATGGGCAGGAGATACAAAAACCCTGAACAAGTAGTCACGGACAACCACCGACTTGGGAGTGTTACTCCAGCCTCGCTATTGGAAGAAGAGGAAACAAAACGTAACTGTAAGAAACCTGTATGTTAAAAATGTTACATTCGGTCTCAAAACTGCGGGGCTTTTGAAAGATCGTAATGAACGTTTTGGTTCCACAGAAGGCGGGGAATTTGCGAACATCAGATTCTCTTAGAGGCACTCCGTAACGTGGGGCTAGTGTCTTACCGATGTCATTTAATAACTAGGTTTTTACCGACGTCGGGCGTCTAAGTAACTCGGACGGCGGGACGCTTAATAATAGGCAATGAACACACGCTGGCTCACATTCCGAGTTTCTCCACCCATAACACTGCAACATGCGTTGTGCTGGCCCGCTAATGCAGTTGAGTGCCATGTGGAGGCACGGTTACAGTCCAAGACTCCCCCCCGCCTACAGTCTTCCCCACATCGACTCTTGAATATCCTGTCATTCCCTCTATCTAAAAACGTAGAGGTCAAAACACACACAAACCTTTAATTCTGCATGTTATTTTATATGGACGTGAAACTTTGTGTCTCCCGTGGGAACAATAGATACTGCGGGTGTTTGTGAACAGGATGCTGCGAAGAATGTTTGGATCTGAAAGGCAGTAACAGGGAACTGGAGAAAATTACATGATGAGGGACAACATAATCTGTGATCTTCACCACATGTTTTTACAGTGATCAAAACATGGGGGATGAAATATGTGCACCATGTGGCACGCATCACAGTTCGAAATACGAAACAAATTTCGGTTGTAAAACCCGAGGAAAACAACTTGGAAATTCTGGGCACAGATGCCGGAATAGAATAAAATATGTCTGATACAGAATAAGAGGGTGTGGAAGAGAATAAATCGAGTAGCAGTGACTCTTGTGAAACCTATGAGCTCCATAAAATATGCAACAGTACTTAGCCGCTATTACAGTTTCATAAAGAAATTTGTTCCATATAGTTTGACGTCAGACAGAACACAATTTAATGGTCACATTTCTAGCACATTCAATGCCACAAATTTCAAAAGTCTGACTCAATGTATACGATGTATATGATGGACACAGAGGAATGTTAATACAATACAATATTTAAACTACACTAATTCCAAGCTTAATGCCTTCAGTTTTCTGTTTTTGACTGATTCCTTGATGGAGAGACCACAGAATTTTCGCAAGTAAAAAGAAACTTATCTATAATGAAGACTCTTATTACTTCCTCCCTCTCAGGCCCAAATATCTTTCTCAACTCCATATTCTCAAACACCCTCAGCCTGCGTTCTGCCCTTAATGTGAGGGGCCAAGTTTTACACCCATATACAAGCACAAGTATAGTTCTCTGCATGCATTCAATTTGGACTCTGGACTGAATGGTAGCCAGCATGCCCTGCATTCAGCCTGCTCTTAAAGCGATTTCCATATATTAGGGCTGTTCCCACATCTCTGAACTTTGCCACAATTTCAAAGGATTTATTACCCATCTTTATGCCTTGATTTTTTCATGCATCCCATTCATGAGACATGATCATATACTTTGTTTCCACTGAATTTACTTATAGACCAATGTATTTACAAGTGACTAATAAAGCTTCTGTGCTTTTCTTTATAGTATGTATGTTTTCCCTCAAAAAATTATCATCACCAACAGCAGGCATTATTTATGTATATGCCAAATAAATTAACATCACGAAAGACCAGAAGCTGATGTCCTATTCAATTTCAAGCACCTCTGAAGACTGTAATCTTAATGCCTTAACAAACATGTTATGCAAACTGAGCTACACGTTCAGGCAGTGGTGCAGGAAAATATACTGCCCTATGATGAAATTATGCACCCCCCCCCCCAAAAAAAACAGTTAGACTTTAACATGTGGTGATGGGCGAATGATGAGAGCACTCCCAAGGAACAGCAGAAATTTGCAAGGAATAACTTCTCAGGGCCAAAGTAATATGGTCATATTGCCACGCAGGATTTCTGAACTGTGGTATGTGTCTCATCAGTATGAAATGAAGATGGTGACAAAATGTTCCTCCAAAACATCACACAGCATATACAAGATTCCATCCTATAGGTAGGGTTGAAAGTGCAGACAGTATTTCCCTGTGAATGTTTGTGACCATCTACCAATTTCATCGTCTGCACAGAACTGACGATGGAAGCAATATATTCCTTCAGAATGTTCATCATCAGGATGGGAGTGAATATGCAGCATGTGTCCCACAAAATGCACATAAACATCTACCAGAATACAAAACGTCACATCCCGGTAAACGGCAGTCTTAACTAAAAAAGTAGAACAGTGGTACGTCAGGCACAATTAATTTAATGTGTTTTATTACAGGCTACATGTTTCGACCTATCTACAGGTCATCTTCAGGCCTTTTGACAAGACAGTCCGTAACTGCTATGCATGTTGGGATCCCATCATGTTCTCAAGGATAAGATATGTAAAATACATAAAATGTTTATGTATTTTACATATTTTATCCTTGAGAACATGATGGGATCCCAACATGCATAGCAGTTACGGACTACCTTGTCAAAAGGCCTGAAGATGACCTGTAGGTAGGTCGAAACATGTACCCTGTAATAAAACACAATAAATTAGTTGTGCCTGATGTACCACTGTTCTACTTTTTTAGTGCTTCCGTACACATTGTGATGTATTCCATCAAATTATTAGGCAGGCTTAATGTTCTGATATGCTCAGGGGATGTATAAAAAGTCAGATTCTTTTAAGAAAGGGGTTTGTGCAGAGATAAGGTGCAGAAACCAATGCTAATATAACAGCATCAAACCTTAAATAAAAAAAATACGTCTCTCCCACAAAATAATGGCAACAGTTCTAAGTGATGTATCATTGCTCAAGTTCCAACATGCATGTGAGGATTTCAGTAACCACATATGTATAAAACAACAAAACAATAAAGCTGGATAATCTAAGACACTGTAACATATCTGCAAAATTCATAATAACCATCTCGAACAAGGTGGTTCAACCTGGTAATTTGGCACAAGAGAGCAATGACTGATCGAAACAGCTTAAAAAAACTGTTAAAAAGGTAGAAGAAACTGGGCAAATGTTGTCCATCAGGCCACACAACACAGAAATGATAAAACAACAATAAGATGAATACAGTTGGTAGGTGCACTTGATAACAGGAAGAGGTCAATATGCTATGCTTTTAAAATTCACAAAAATCTCCATATTTACCACAATCCTTTAAAAGGTTACAATGTATTTCCATATATTCTCATTTATGTACCGCTATAGAATGCATGTATATTCCATTTATGGGAATACCTTCATCACCTGTGAATCTTCAGAGTTAAAGGGGTCCAATGTGGTTCTTAGAAAACAACAAAACCTACGGGTGACACCTCTCCACTTTTTGGCCAGGGTCTACCTAAGTTAAATTTAATATCAAGACTCTGAGAAAATCTGGTAGATTTTAGACCTCGTATATTAAAACCAATGTGCTATGTGTACACCAACCATATCAAGACATTCTCAGACACGAACATGCACATGTATGTAGATCTATCCATAGTAGGACGTCTGGCTTATGCACCAACTTCGTTTCTGATGCTGCCTGACATCCTAATAGGTCTCATCTACTATCTATAATTATCAGCACATACAGCGTCTCGGGTCGTCCTGATAGATGATGACTTTCCATGAGACAAAGCTGCCGCACTTGGGGAGAATATAAAATAGAGAGTCTACAAGAAAGAAGTATTAGCTGCAGAAATTAATTTGGTGTCACTCTTCAAAAATTGTGTGAAAGCACGAGCAATTGTGTTTTTAATTAAGTTCCAAACAACTCTTCACCGCTCTCAACAACCACGTCGTTACGTATCAAACCCAATCCAAATTCATGAACTTTAACCTAACCTAGCAAACGCTACGTGAAGAGATACAAAGCCACCTCAAACACCTTAAAAAAAAAAATCCTCCCGTATAGAGTAATATGTTCTTTCTCCGCATTAACTGCAAATGGATACATTCATAACGATACAGTTCGTTTATAACAGCTGAAATTCCACTCTGCTAAAATACAAGTGCGGACGCCTTGACCCCAGTAACATCACTAAAAGTGGCTTAATGTATATGGAAATGTAATCTGTAGTAAAGTACCTCAAAACTAACATAACAAATATACCAGATTTATGTCACTCTCTAGTTTGTAAGTCCAATATGATACGAATGTAGGAGAATATGACCCTCGCCCAACACGAGTAATGCTGTATTTCCACCACTAGTAATACAGTGCAAGTTGCCTATTTTGTGTAGACTCACCAATTATCTGTTTTGTTGGTTATTTCATAAACTGACTGATGCTGAGCAACTGAATATCCAAAGTAGGAACCAGAGACATCACCAATCTTAATAACAGGTAGACGTGATTCCAGGTTAAATGTCAACACGCGATGAAAATTTAACTGCACCAAGGCCACCAACCACGATACCATACACAATTCCATTATTGCAATATTGATATATCACTCTCGTTCTCAGCCAAAACTCTTGAGTAAAAAGTCATACACAATTAGTTACGACAAACAGTAACCGAAAACATTACTATCAACACGAACCATCGGCCTACACCGCCGCCACCACAACCAACTGTCGACTGACCTGCAGTGACCGACGTGTGCCCCACACTGCTGCCATCTATAGGGAAATCTGAATATCAGCCAACTTGCTTGTCATTTGTTGCACATCGTTGTAACATTACCCGCGATTGGATCGCAATGCTGCCAGGAGTAGGGAAAGTGGTGCAGTAGGTAATACCTTGATATTATCGCACATGATGTCATTCTTATACATCGGAAGTACGGGGGGGACTAATGATTTTAATATTTTTAAATATATTCTGCCTCTTGTTTATTAGTTTCCGCCAGCAAAACACCAATAATACTGTGAAAGTAACTGCAAGAAAAATATTTTAATGTGGCGTATGAGATAATCTTTCTGTTTTCTATCCCTGATAATAGCTCTTTCAGAAGCCGAAATATGTTGGAATAAATTGTACAAATGATGTCACCAAATGTAGTTGTGATAGACTGCTCTCACCTCTCAGTTTATTGCGTGAGCATTGTCAGTTGCTTTTACTACCGTGCCCATGTTAGATAATTGGTACTGTTATGTTATATACGTAATATTTCAATGCGCTGAAATTTGGAATATCTACAAAAACAAAGAAGTGACAGACAGGTAAAGCCACACGAAAAAGTCACATATACATTCAGTATATGATTAAAGTGACTTTCCTGAATCCTGTCTAAGAATTAGGTAACCCCAAAATGAGTATAATTTCATGTTAGAATTCATGCACATGATGACTTTAGGAACTTCCCAAAATGTCCTCACAAGTGCAAAACACACTACAGTCACTCATAATGAATGGAAGTAAACCATGTAATGTCAGAAGTTCTAGGTGGGTCAGTGGCTTCATACTCAACTGTGCCATCCATTTTACATGTAACTCTCAGCACACACACACACATAAATGCCATGCACTTCTCTTGATAGGTTCCAGCTTCTCTGACAGAACATGCTGCCTTCATCTTTACCCTCCTTTTTGAAACAAACTGCATGGTGAAATTCAAACTAGTTTTATGCTCATATTCAGACATAATGTGTGCCTGTTCTTCTATTTCCCTGACAAGCATGATTTGAAGACAGGTTGTGTTATACGATTTTAGGTAATAATTTATACTGTAATACTGATTTTAGGTAATAATTTAGACAGTAATATTGATAATCACAGCAGTGATTATCAATATTACTGTCTTCCGGAATGTGACATTGTGCAGTTTTGTCAGTAGTTAACAACATTCTGAAGGAACTTGCTGCCTCCATGTTCAAAAGAGAGAATAGACACTCTTCTACCCTCAAAATGAAAGCAGCAAGTTCTCTTCTACCATAAAGATGGAGGGGGAACATGCCTGCAAAACACTGGTACCTATACATGAAACTAAATGGCACCACCTCTCAGAAGATTATAATCTTTTCAGGTTATGTTAGTTTAGTTAACATAATGGCAGCTTTTTCATCTAGTAGGTTTAAATCAAATAATTTTATGAGGATGGTGGTCATTTGAAGGACTATAATACCTCATTACTGTTTTTATAAAGTTGTTCCTTAATTTTTGTAAATTAAGGAAATAACAAACTTGTGCATTTGATTTAATAAGGCACTATATCCAATGTGACCCATATTTTGAGTTTACCTTACAGAACAATATTGTTCTGTAATGTATGAAAATAATATTATTTCTAAATTTCAGGTATATCATTGCAACTGTGACCAACAGGTTCAAGTATGTTCAAATTTAACTTTTCTAATCCTCATGAAGATTCCAAAACAGATCTGAATACAGTTTCCAATGTCATCACAAGAGGTTGGTGATTCTGTTATATTTAAACTGTTCATTTATGTATGTGTAAAGATAGTTTTCTTGGGTATGATGTTATAATTATTGGAAATTTTTTACACATTTGTTTCATACTCTACTAAGGTAGTCAAAGAATTCTTATTCTTCATGTGTGTGTCTTAGGGAGTACGGATGCCTGCACAGGATCGTTGCAGTGGCTGCCAGCAAATGAAATATTTCCTTCTTCTGAGCACACTGTGCAAGACATGTCTGTCTACACATTTCCATGTGGGAAGTACCAACTTAGGCACATTCCATTTGAGGAAGCCATCAAGCATCTATCGGAGATCACTGCAGAAGAGTGCATTAAAGAAGCTAAAGTACTTCATTCAGATCTTGTTCCAGGAAAGTATGAAGGTTTGTTCATTCAGTATTAAATATACTTAAAATATTTAAAAGTGACAATATTTTTAAATATCCAAATACATGCTTGAACAAAATGTCATAGCTTTGGTGGAATCATTGTCACTTAATTTACAGTTCTCTGGGATGTAGCATTGTGTAGTTACATAGCAGAGTAGCAGCATTTTGAAGGAACAATATGGTATCATAACCCATTTGTCTGATTCAGTGCTGTAAGAACCTGAAAGTTTCATAAAACTCCTCACTGCTGAGGCCCAGTTTCTTGTCCAGAACTGTCCACATAGTAGATGAAGTGTCCTTTCTCTGAATTATTTGGCATTTCACTGGTACTCAACACTTTTCCTTGCCTGTGATTTATATTGTATAATTTGAGGTTCTCAAGGCTGTGAGCATTATGGTATTTTGGCAAGCGACGCTTTTTAGTCGATGGGCACCATTGTTTTGGAACTTTGTGCCCTCATGTTCATTGCAGAAGAATGGATAGTCTTCTAAGATGTAGAACAATCACCAAGCCTAACCATTAGTGTTACGCATCCTAGTTGTCAGCATGCAATATGAGGGGTTGGGAGCCATCAACAGTTCAGGTAAATGGAAGGTAAAGGAATGTTGTAGATCAACTAGGTTCTGGCTAGGATCAATTGATGCACAAGTGTTTTCACAGGGATGTGGGCATGTGATCACTATTGTGAGGTTGAGTAAAACACTTGAGGTACATGTAGGGTAGAGTTATACAGAGGTTATGTTGTAGACGTATTCTGGCACGTTTTGTTTGGGCATACAGTTTGCACGTTACTTCATTCTCACACACTTAAAAGTGACCCTGTTGACTTTCATGACTACATTGAGGTTTTAGTATGTTATCCTACATGGACTACTATGCAGTGCCTGGTACATGACTGAAAGAAGTCTTTCTCAGCATGATGTACATGGAATCATGGAAACTTTGCTTCTTTACATTCCAGTGGCAAGTGTCTTAAGCAAAGCCATTTGTGTGAGTGTGAAATAAACACCATTCTTATACAAAGAGTGTACAACCCTGAGCTGTCCACTCACAAGATCCACAATTTTTTTGTAATCAAAAGCCAAATTTCTACAGCCAAAAGGATGGAGAAAGTAACATTCTGGGGAAGGCCACCAGTTTCCTTTTTATGACCACTACAGGGCTGAGCCATTGTCCTTACAGATAGCAAGATGTGTGACCATATACTGGGCAAGGTCTTGGAATCATCCAAGTGGTCAAGTCAGGCCTTCAGCCTGGGACTTGTACAGCTATGGCAGCTGCAGGCAACCAGTTCTTCAAAATGCTGGTACCCATTAACAAAGTGCATGACACTGAATCCCAGAAGACCACAGTCTCAGAAAAGAGCAAGTTAACTTCAGGAAATATGCTCCCATTTAGTCTGGAACCTGAAGGTTAATATCTCCGAAACTAGTTTTATCTCTGTTGTATGAATATGATGCTGTATTTGTGGATCTGAATGAAGAATAGAGATTAAGGGGGCTTAGAAGACAGACCTCTTGTAACTCTGGAGGAAGAGATGGGTGTGACACATCACAGAAGAGGGAAGTGGGAAATGAGTGCCGTAGTCTTAAGTAGGAGGAGAACATCTAATGAGAGCTTCATGAAATAGTAGGTGAATCGGCTCTTTATAACTGATCACAGCATGGTCCATTTGTGTGCTTTTGTAACAGGAGTGATGATGAACACTCATGTTCTCTAAAACTAGAGGGGCACTTTCTTAAGTCTTATTGTAGACTACTTGTGAAGGACCTTATTATGTGTGTTAAAAGCAGTTACTAGTGAAGGGGTTATTTATTGACAGGAGGCTTGAAGATATGGGAGTGTACTAGAGACCTGGCAGAATTTTTGATATGTGAGCATATCAATTTAACTGGCAAACGGGTTCTTGACCTTGGCTGTGGAACTGGTCTCTTGGGAATACTGGCCATGCAGCTTGGAGCAGAGTCTGTTCATTTCCAAGATTACGTGAGTAAGAGTTCATAGGGCTGGACAATGCACTTAATAGTGTGACTTCTTAGGTCACAATGTCACTAGAAGCACAACAGGAATTAATTTCCCTTGAAGGAAAGGTCAGTATGCCAGTACTGGAAGGACACAAGCAGTCTAGTCACATGCAAGACAATATTTGCTGTCTTCAATTCCCATAGCTGATCATTACTGTTTGGAATGTACACTCATGTCAACAAAAATCCATCGGCCTGAAATTTTCTAAGTCTCAAACTGGAAGTGATGTGCGGTACAGTTGCCATCATAATTCGAGTCGTTTTACTTTCCCCATATTTGCACATTCGTGCCGTTTCTCTGTCCTCCATTCATTACAATCAATCACACCGCGTATACAGGGTGTC
>Ga0209628_10004552_pt1 | contig 10059 bp, 7 predicted proteins | sample TergutCu122P4_FD_187285 | JGI IMG/M metagenome (GOLD analysis project Ga0209628, IMG submission 187285) | Cubitermes ugandensis P4 segment gut microbial communities from Kakamega Forest, Kenya - Cu122 P4 (SPAdes) (version 2) | ecosystem: Host-associated > Arthropoda: Insects > Digestive system >... | reverse complement strand
CGCCGCCGCGGCGGCGGCCGGCGAGGCCGATCTGGTCATTTTCAATCATGAGCTGTCGCCGGTTCAGCAGCGCAATCTGGAACGCGAGCTTGGCCGTCGCGTCATCGACCGCACCAGCCTGATTCTCGACATCTTCGCGCTGCGCGCGGCCAGCGCCGAGGGCAAGCTGCAAGTCGAACTGGCGCAACTGGAACATCTGTCCACCCGCCTGGTGCGCGGCTGGACTCACCTCGAACGCCAGCGCGGCGGCATCGGCCTGCGCGGGCCGGGCGAAACCCAGCTGGAAACCGACCGGCGCCTCTTGGGCAAGCGCGTCAAGCTCCTGAAGGAGCGCCTCGCCCGCCTGTCGCGCCAGCGCGGCGTGCAGCGCAAGGCGCGCATGCGCGGCGACGTGCTCAATGTGTCCATCGTCGGCTACACCAATGCCGGCAAGTCGACGCTGTTCAACGCCCTGACCCATGCCGGGGTCTATACCGCCAACCAGTTGTTCGCCACCCTGGATACGACCTCGCGCAAGCTGTGGGTCGAGGCGGGCGGCAATATCGTCATTTCCGACACCGTCGGCTTCATCCGCGATCTGCCGCACTCCCTGGTCGACGCCTTTCACGCCACGCTGGAGGCGGCCAGCGACGCCGACATCCTGCTGCATGTGGTGGATAGCGCGAGCCACGCCCGCGACGAGCAGATGGCTGAGGTCGACAAGGTGCTGGCCGAGATCGGCGCCGGGCAATTGCGGCAACTGGTGGTGTGGAACAAGATCGACCTGACCGGGGCGCCGCCGGGAATCGAGCGCGACGAGTGTGGTAATATCGCCCGCGTTCGCCTGAGCGCGCGTTCGGGAATCGGCCTCGATGCCCTGCGCGAGTCGCTGGCCGAGTATGCCAGGTTCAAATCCGAGGTTCGCCGCAGGGCGCTGGCCGATGCGGCGCTCGATAGCCAACAAGATTTTGTCCAATAGAAGAAATCCAGTACCCATGATCCCAACGCTTGGTATTTTCATGTCGCTCAACGATCCCGGCTGGGGCAATCGCGGCGACGGCGGCAACCGGCCCGGCGGCGGCCCGCGCCGGCCCAACGACGGCCCGCCGGACCTCGAGGAGATCCTGCTCGATGTCAAGCGCAAGCTGTCCGCCGCCTTCGGCAAGAAGGGCGGGGGCGGCGGCAACAACGGCGGTGGCGGCGACGGCCCGCGCCTGCCCAATGTCGATTTCAATCCGCGCTTTCTCGGCGGCGGCCTCGGCCTCCTGCTCGCGCTGGTGGTCATCATCTGGCTGGCTTCCGGCTTCTATATCGTCGATGCCTCCGAGCGCGGCATCGTGCTGCAATTCGGCAGCTACAAGGAATCGACCGAGCCGGGCCTGCGCTGGCGTCTGCCCTATCCCTTCCAGTCGCATGAACTGGTCAATCTGTCGGGCGTGCGCACCCTGGAAATCGGCTATCGCGGCAGCGCCAAGATACTGAAGGAATCGCTGATGCTGACCGATGACGAAAACATCGTGAACATCCAGTTCGCCGTTCAGTACATACTCAAGGACCCGGTCGAATATTCCTTCAACAACCGCTTCAACAACCGCGACCCGAACGATGCGGTGATGGGGGCGGCGGAATCGGCGATCCGCGAGATCGTCGGTAAGAGCCAGATGAATTTCGTCCTCTACGAAGGCCGCGAGCAGATCGCCACCAGCGCCGCCCAGTTGATGCAGGAAATCCTCGACCGCTACAAGAGCGGCATCCTGATTTCCAAGGTGACGATGCAGAACGCCCAGCCGCCGGAGCAGGTGCAGGCGGCTTTCGACGACGCGGTGAAGGCCGGCCAGGACCGCGAGCGGCAGAAGAACGAGGGCCAGGCTTATGCCAACGACGTGATTCCGCGCGCCAGGGGCACGGCGGCCCGCCTGATCGAGGAAGCCAACGGCCACCGGCAGCGCGTGATCGCCACCGCCGAGGGCGACGCGGCGCGCTTCCGGCAGATTCAGGGCGAATACGTCAAGGCGCCGGAAGTGACGCGCCAGCGCCTGTACCTGGAAACCATGCAGCAGGTTTTCGCCAATACCAGCAAGGTGCTGATCGACGCCAAGGGGCAGGGCAACCTGCTCTACCTGCCGCTCGACAAGCTGATGCACTCGGCGGCGGCCGCCGTTCCGGCGGCGCCGCCGGGCGAGGCGCTGCCGCTGGCGGGCCGCGCCGCGCCTCCGCTGTCGTCCGAGGCGCCGCCGCAAATCGAAAGACCGCTGCAAGCGCAGGGCGGCATCTCGTCGGGTTCGCTGCGCTCGCGTGATCGGGAGAGCCGTTGATGAGTCCGCGTCTGAATATCCTGGGCGTCGTCGTCGCCGCCGTCCTGCTGGTTGGGGCGATGTCCCTCTTTACCGTCGATCAGCGGCAGTACGCGCTGATTTTCCAGTTGGGCGAGGTGAAGAAGGTCATCACCGAGCCGGGCCTCAATTTCAAGGTGCCGATGATCCAGAACGTGCGCTATTTCGACAAGCGCATCCTGACGCTGGACAACAACGAGCCGGAGCGCTTCATCACCTCCGAAAAGAAGAACGTGCTGGTCGATTCCTACATCAAGTGGCGCATCGTCGATCCCAGCCTGTACTACATCTCGGTCGGCGGCGACGAGGCGCGCGCCCGCACGCGCCTGAACCAGACGGTGAACGCCGGCCTGCGCGAGGAATTCGGCAAGCGCACCGTGCATGACGTGGTGTCCGGCGAGCGCGACAAGATCATGGAGCAGATGCGCGCCAAGGCCGACGTCGACGCCCGCCGCATCGGCGTCGAGATCGTGGACGTGCGCGTCAAGCGCGTCGAGCTGCCGACCGAGGTCAGCGGCACGGTGTATAGCCGGATGGAGGCCGAGCGCAAGCGGGTCGCCAACGAACTGCGCGCCGAGGGCGCGGCGGAAGCCGAAAAGATTCGCGCCGATGCCGACCGCCAGCGCGAGGTCATCATCGCCGACGCCTACCGCGACGCCCAGAAAATCAAGGGCGAGGGCGACGCCAGATCCGCCGCCATCTATGCCGCCGCCTTCAGCCAGAGTCCTGAGTTCTACGCCTTCTACCGCAGCCTCGAAGCCTATCGCGCCAGTTTCGCCAACCGCAGCGACCTGCTGCTGGTCGACCCCAGTTCCGATTTCTTCAAGTACATGAAGAACACCGGGCGGAGCGGCGACAGGCCGAAATGACCCTGCCGCCGCTACTCCTGGCCCTGGCGCTGATGCTGATCCTCGAAGGCGCCATGCCTTTCATCGCGCCAGCCGCCTGGCGCGAAACCTTTCGCCGCCTGATCCAGTTTTCGGACGGGCAGATTCGCTTCATCGGCCTGATCTCGATGCTGATCGGCCTCACCCTCGTTTTCATCGCTTCATGAACTGGCTGTTACCCGAAAACATTGCCGACGCGCTGGCGGCCGAGGCCGCCAACATCGAGCGGCTGCGCCGCGCGATGCTCGACCATTTCAAGCTGCGCGGCTATGAATATGTCATGCCGCCGATGCTCGAATACCTCGAATCGCTGCTGACGGGCGCCGGCCAGGATCTGCAACTGCGCACCTTCAAGCTGGTCGACCAGTTGTCGGGGCGCACCCTGGGCGTGCGCGCCGACATCACGCCGCAGGCGGCGCGCATCGACGCGCATCTGCTCAACCAGCAGGGCGTCACCCGGCTGTGCTATTGCGGCAGCGTGCTGCACACCCTGCCGGCCACGGTGTTCGCCAGCCGCGAGCCGTTGCAGATCGGCGCCGAACTGTACGGCCACGCCGGCATCGAGGCCGATCTCGCCATCATCCGGCTGCTCGCCGGGGCCTGCGCCGCCATTGAGTTGCCGCTGGCCCGCATCGACCTCGGCCACGTCGGCATTTTCCGCGCCCTGGCCGAAGCCGCCGGCCTGCCGCCGGAAGCCGAGGCCGATCTGCTCGGCCTGTTGCAGGCCAAGGACATTCCCGGCCTGAGCGCCGCCGCCGCCGCGCTCGCCCCGCCCTGGCGCGCCGCGCTGCTCGCCCTGCCCAGACTCTACGGCGGCGTCGACACCATCGCCAGGGCCGAGGCCGAACTGCCCGCGCTGCCCGCCATCGCGTCCGCGCTGGCCAGCCTGCGGCACATTTTCGCGGCGCTGCCGGAATTGCCGCTGTCGCTCGATCTCTCCGACCTGCGCGGCTACCACTATCACAACGGCATCGCCTTTGCCGCCTATTGCGCCGGCCACCCCGCCGCGCTCGCGCTCGGCGGACGCTACGACGGCGCCGGCCGCGCCTTTGGCCGCAACCGCCCGGCCACCGGCTTCTCGATGGATCTGCGCGAAGTCGCCCGCCTGGCGCCCGCCGCCGGCGCGGCGAAGGCCATCCTGGCGCCGCCCGCCGGGGCCGACCGGGCGCTGGCCAAGGCCATCGCCGAATGGCGCGCGCAAGGCGAAATCGTCGTCGAACTGCTGCCCGGCGAAGCCGCCTGCGAAGGGCCGCCATGCGACCGCCGGCTGGCCCTTATCGACGGGCGCTGGATTATTCAAGCAATGCAAGAGGATTAAAAAATGGCCAAGAATGTCATCGTCGTCGGCACCCAGTGGGGCGACGAAGGGAAGGGGAAGATCGTCGACTGGCTGACCGATCACGCGCAAGGCGTGGTGCGCTTTCAGGGCGGCCACAACGCCGGCCACACGCTGGTCGTCGGCGACAACGTCTACAAGCTCAACCTGGTGCCCTCGGGCATCGTCCGCGACGGCGTCGCCTGCTACATCGGCAACGGAGTCGTGCTCGACATCCACCACCTGGTCGGCGAAATCGCCGAACTGGAAAAGGGCGGCATCGACGTCCGCTCGCGTCTCAAGATCAGCCCCGGCTGTCCGCTGATCCTGCCGTATCACTCGGCCATCGACAAGGCGCGCGAGGCCGCCAAGGCCGGCGGCGAGAAAATCGGCACGACCGGCAAGGGCATCGGCCCCGCCTACGAGGACAAGGTTTCCCGGCGCGGCCTGCGCGTCTATGACCTCTTCCATCCGCAACGCTTCGCCGGCAAGCTCATGGAAGTCCTCGACTATCACAATTTCGCGCTGACCCGCTACTTCAAGGCCGAGGCGGTCGATTACCAGGCCGTCTACGACCAGGCCATGCTCGACGCCGAACAGATCAAGCCGCTCGTCGCCGACGTCTCGGCGGCGCTGTACGAGGCCAACCAGGCCGGCCGCAACCTGCTGTTCGAGGGCGCCCAGGGCACGCTGCTGGACATCGACCACGGCACCTATCCCTTCGTCACCTCGTCCAACTGCGTCGCCGGCCAGGCGGCGGCGGGCGCGGGCATCGGGCCGGGCATGCTGCATTATGTGCTTGGCATCACCAAGGCGTACTGCACCCGCGTCGGCGGCGGGCCGTTTCCGAGCGAGCTGGATATCGAGGCCGAAGGCACGCCGGGCCACCAGATGTTCAGCGTCGGCAAGGAATTCGGCACCGTCACCGGCAGGAAGCGCCGCTGCGGCTGGTTCGACGCGGCGCTCTTACGCCGCTCGGCGCGCATCAACGGCCTCACCGGTCTGTGCATCACCAAGCTGGACGTGCTCGACGGCCTGAAGGAAATCAAGATCTGCACCGGCTACCGGCTGGACGGCAGGACGCTCGATTTGCTGCCCATCGGCGCCGACGACGTGGCGCGCTGCGAGCCGATTTACGAAACCATGCCGGGCTGGACGGATTCGACCTTCCGCGTCAAGCGTTGGCAAGACCTGCCGGCCAACGCCCGCGCCTATCTGGATCGCCTGGAACGACTGTGCGAGGTGCCGGTCGCCATCGTCTCGACCGGCCCGGAGCGGGACGAAACCATTCTGCGCAAGCACCCCTTCCAGTGACCCAAACCCCCGGCGGAGCCAACGAGGCCCGCCGTTTTTTTCACCCAAATGAAAAAGGCCCCGTTTTCACGGAGCCTTCATTCAAAGTCGTTGGTGCCCAGGAAGGGACTCGAACCCCCACGGAGTTACCCGCTAGTACCTGAAACTAGTGCGTCTACCAATTCCGCCACCTGGGCACAGATGACAAGACCAACGATTATAGAGAAAGAACAAAAAATGTCAAACAAAAAACTGTCAAAAGTTCGTCGCGCCGATCCTTTCTTCGAGCGCGAGTCCGCCCGTTACGAGCATCCCCTGCCGTCGCGGGAGTATGTGTCACAGATTCTGGCCGACGAGGGGCGGCCCCTCGGTTTTGCCGAACTGGCCGATCTGCTGCACATCGCCGAGCGCGAGCGCGAGATGTTCCAGCGCCGGCTCGGCGCGATGGAGCGCGAGGGCCAGTTGTTGCGCAACCGCAAGGGCGCCTACATCCTGCCGGAGCGGGCGAGCCTGACCGCCGGCAAGATCATGGGGCATCCCGACGGTTACGGTTTCCTGATTCCCGATGACGGCAGCGCCGACATCTTTCTCGACCAGCGCCAGATGGGCAAGGCGCTGCACGGCGACCGGGCGCTGGTGCGGGTCACCGGCATCGACCGCAAGGGCAGGCCGGAAGGCGGCATCGTCGAGGTCACCGAGCGGGTCAATAGCCGCATCGTCGGGCGCGTCTTCGTCGAGCACGGCGTGGTCGTCGTGGCGCCGGAAAACAGGCGCATCGCCCAGGACATCCTGGTGCCGCCGGAAAAGAAGGGCAAGGCGAAGGCCCAATCCGCCAAATCCGGCCAGGTGGTGATGGTCGAGATCATCGAGCAGCCGAGCAAGTTCTCGCAGCCGATCGGGCGCATCGTCGAGGTGCTCGGCAACTATGCCGATCCGGGCATGGAAATCGAGATCGCCTTGCGCAAGCACGATCTGCCTTTTGCCTTCTCGAAGGCGGCGCTCGCCGAGAACAAGGCGTTGCCGGACAAGGTCAGGAAGGCCGACCGGGCCGGGCGCGAGGATCTGTGCGCCCTGCCGCTGGTCACCATCGACGGCGAGACGGCGCGCGATTTCGACGACGCCGTGTATTGCGAGAAGCAGGGGCGCGGCTGGCGTCTGGTCGTGGCCATCGCCGACGTGTCGCATTACGTGCGGCCGGGCATGGCGCTGGACAAGGAGGCGCTGGAGCGCGGCAATTCCGTCTATTTTCCGCGCCGGGTCATTCCGATGCTGCCGGAAAAGCTGTCCAACGGCATCTGCTCGCTGAACCCGGAGGTCGAGCGCCTGGCGATGGTCTGCGACATGAACGTCGCCGCCAGCGGCGAAGTGGGCGATTATCGCTTCTACCCGGCGGTGTTCCGCTCGCACGCGCGCCTGACCTATGACCAGGTGTGGTCCTGGCTGTCCGGCGCCGCCAGGCCGCAGGGCGAGGCGCAGCGGGCGCTGCTGGGGCATCTGAAGAATCTCTACAAGCTCTTCCAGGCGCTGCACAAGGCGCGCGTGGCGCGCGGCGCGATCGATTTCGAGACGACCGAGACGCAGATGCTGTTCAACGCGGAAGGCAAGATCGAGAGCATCGTGCCGGTGGTGCGCAACGACGCGCACCGGCTGATCGAGGAGTGCATGCTGGCGGCCAATGTCTGCGCCTCCGATTTTCTCGCCGCGCACAAGCAGACCTGCCTGTACCGCGTGCATCCCGGCCCGTCCGAGGAAAAACTGAAGAACCTGCGCGCCTTTCTCGGCGAATTCGGCCTCGCCCTGGGCGGCGGCGACGACCCGCGCGCCAGGGACTACGCGGCGCTCCTGGAGCAGGTCAAGACGCGCCCGGATTTCCAGTTGTTGCAGACCGTGATGTTGCGCTCGCTGAAACAGGCCATGTACAGCCCGGACAACGTCGGCCATTTCGGGCTGGCCTACGAGCATTACACGCATTTCACCTCGCCCATCCGGCGCTACCCCGATCTGCTGGTGCATCGCGCCATCAAGGCCGCGCTGGCCGGCGAAAAATACACCCCGGCCAGCGCCTGGGACGACATCGGCCTGCAATGCTCGGCCACCGAGCGGCGCGCCGACGAAGCCACCCGCGACGTGGAAAACTGGCTCAAATGCTTCTTCATGAAGGAGCGCATCGGCGAAGTGTTCGACGGCACCATCTCGGCCGTCACCGGCTTCGGCATCTTCGTCGCGCTGGACGCCATCTACATCGAGGGGCTGGTGCACGTCTCCGAACTGGGCGAGGACTATTTCCAGTTCGACAACATCAAGCACCAGATGCTCGGCGAGCGCACGGGGCAACGCTACCGCCTCGGCGACCGCGTGCGCGTCCGGCTGGTGCGCGCCGACCTGGAAAGCAACAAGATCGACTTCGCGCTGGCGCCGGCAGACAAGAAACCCGCCGCCAGAAAAGCGGCGGCCAGGAAAGCGCGCTAGGGCGGGGGCGAAGGCGGCGGCCCCGAGCCGACGATATCGGCTCACTCAATTTCCACTTCAATCGTTAAATTATTGAGATGGCCAGTCATTCCGCGCGTAGTCGCATAATCCATGCGGCGCTTGGATTCTGCGACTACGCTTCGCTGCGCGCAGAATGACGATGGGCACTATTGTTGTCGTATTGAAGTAAAAATCGGCTCAGGACTCGCCCTGCATCCGTTCCTCCCTCTCCTCGCCGATCAGCAGGTCGAGCACGTCCGTTTCCAGGATCGCCACCAGCTTGCACAGCACCAGCAGCGACGGGTTGCCCGCCGCCCGCTCGATCTGGCTGACGTAGGTGCGGTCCACGTTGGCGTCGAGGGCGAGCGCCTCCTGCGACAAGCCGCGCTTGCCGCGTAGGTGTTTTATATTGCGCGCCACGGCCCGGCGTACCTGCTCGTAGTCTCGTCCCATTGGCTCGGAGCATGGGAGTTGCAAGGTTGCCAAGCCACGGATTATTTCCAACAGGGCATTTTTTCGCTTGCGGAATCGGCCATAATTCAAAATAAGCGTATCAGTGGTTTATGATCCGTTCGCTTGTAACCAGGGGAAGAAATATGACTATTGCAAAGAGACTCATCGTCCTGATTTTCGTGGCGGTGCTCGGACTGGTCGCCATCGGCGGCGTCGGCCTGAAAGAAATGGCCAGCATCGGCAGGGATCTGGAGGCCGCCAACAACGATTTCATACCCAGCATCGCCAAGGTGGCCGAGATTCAGTCCCGCTTTCTGCGCATGCGCACCCAGACGATGGCCCACATCCTCAATTCCGACAGCGCCGGCAAGCAAAGGGCCGAGGCGCTGCTCGCCGAGCACAGGGATCGGGTCATTAAAGGCATCGACGAGTACGCCAGCAGTCTCGTCACCGACGATACGGATCGTAAAAGCATTGAAACTTCAAAGGCTTATGTAAATGAATATATCGACAAGGTCGTCATGCCCGCGTTGGCGCTGTCCCGCGAACACAAGCTGGAGCAGGCCCAGGAACTGCTGGAAAAAGTCGGCTTCGATCTCGGCGTCAAGGTCACCCGGCACATGGAGGAACACATCCAGTACAACATCAAGCTGGCGAAGGCGGGCGCCGACGCCGCGGCGGCCTCCTATTCCAATGGCAAGCTGCTGGCGATTTCCATCCTGGTGATCGTCGCCGCCGTCTGCATCGTCTTCGGCTATCTCACCTACCGCCATGTCAGCCTCTCGCTGGGCGCCATGTCCGGCCTGTTTGCCCGCATCGAGCGGGATCTGAATTTCACCGAACGCTTTCCCGTCGTCGGCTCCGACGAAATCAGCGAAACGGAAAGGGTGTTCAACCGCCTGCTCGACCGCCTGCAAGGCAGCCTGAAGGATCTGCACGGCCATGCCGCGCAAGTCTCCAATGCCGCCGACAAGGTCATGAGCGCGGCGCAGGAAATGTCGGCGGCCTCCACCCACCAGAGCGAAGCGGCCTCCAACATGGCCGCCACGATGGAAGAAGTGACGGTCAGCATCAATCACGTCGCCGACCGGGCCGCGGAAGCCAACCAGCTTTCCAGCGCCTCCGGCGCGCTGGCGAAAAACGGCACGGCCATCATCGGCGCCACGGTGCGGAGCATCGACAGCATCGCCGAAACGGTGCGCACCGCCGCCCAGCAGATCGCCGAACTGGAAAAGAACAGCGAGCGGGTCAATTCCGTGGTCAATGTCATCAAGGAAGTCGCCGACCAGACCAACCTGCTGGCGCTCAACGCCGCCATCGAGGCAGCGCG
>Ga0209628_10004551_pt1 | contig 10059 bp, 6 predicted proteins | sample TergutCu122P4_FD_187285 | JGI IMG/M metagenome (GOLD analysis project Ga0209628, IMG submission 187285) | Cubitermes ugandensis P4 segment gut microbial communities from Kakamega Forest, Kenya - Cu122 P4 (SPAdes) (version 2) | ecosystem: Host-associated > Arthropoda: Insects > Digestive system >... | reverse complement strand
ATAACAGATCAAATGCATCCCCCCCCCCAAAAAAAACCTCCATAACATATGGTTAACCATTACGTGTTTGCTGCAAGAAATAAAGCTTACGCACATATACAACCAACAAATACCATGTATAAATACGTTAATACTTTCATTAGCTATTCGAAGTGTGGAGCCATTACTGCCACCGACCGTCATCACTTCTATTCAAACGACGATTACGCCATCTTCGCTAACTACTTGCCTGGGTACTTACCGGTGGCACGTTGCTTGCTGTTCGTGCTTGCTTTGGTCCTCCTCTCTACTTGTGAGTACTTCAACAACATGTCTGAGTGTTATACCAGCTTTCACGTAAGTCACAAATAATACAGTAAAAAGATCTGAAAAGACACTATTGGTTGAAAGAGCCACTACCAAACCTTCTCACATCGAAACATCGTCCATTACCTTCCTTTGACCACAGCTGACTATAGTGCCTTTGATTGGTCGAAGTCCCACTGACGTCAATCATAACCCACTGCAGTTCTGCCGGAGAACTGTCCATAAATTGTACGACGTTTTCACGTCCAGGGAATTCTTCGCGTGTACGAAATGCAGAGATTGAGAACCGTTCTCCACCTTGTCACTACCGACCAGTTCTAAATTTTCGTCAATCACACGTTGTAGTTACATATTGAATTATACTTTATTGATATATGTAAGACCTATCAATAAAGGTGAGGTTTCGTCAATCAGATGCAAACCAACGGAGGCGGGGCACTTTTCCTGCCTACTCACAATGGCCAGTCGGTGGTCATGTTATCCCCCTTAGCTCACACATACGAATGGAAAATGGGTGTTGAACAAACTTTTCTTCTAAACGTTCTCTGCTGATAAATGCCAGTTTTCACTTAAGGAAAATGGTTCCTGTATGACCATTAAAACGGCCCCATCAGAATTAAAGTTCAGATGGCTTTATAAATTTTGTAACACACCTCAACACCAAATTTCATGAAAATGTATTCAGTGGTCCTCAAATTATTTCATGTATTATGCCGACACCAGGAATTTTACCAGATGCTCTGAAGGTTGTGAACCTGTCTAAAAGTGAGAAAATTCTCCACAACATTTCCCGTGATTGTAAATACTATCACTCCCTTCTGTGAAAATATTTTACTCCACAGCATACTATCCCATAATATCTGGTTGCCAATCTCATGACTAACCTGTACCAGGGACATGGCATGAGTATGACATTGATTTATTAATTAAGGCTCTTCACAGATGCACTGATGCTTCATGATTGTAGCTATACAGCAATCAAATCACAACAAAGGAATCACAGGGGCCACTCATTATCACATTGTGCCATGAAATAAAATAAACAATTTATGTATGAACCTACATTTATTTTTGTTAATTAAAACTACACATACTTGCTAACTTCTATACTAAGCACAATCTATAGAAACAGAACTGGAACAAAATGTCAAAACAGGCAAAATTACAAACAGTATGCAAAAATATACCTTTGAAGAAATTACACACAAACAGGCTTGCAAAAATGGTCTCCATCTCATTCCAGAGATAAGAATTCCCAAGGCAACTAGGAAATGCAAAATATGACAAGTGAAGTTTAGTGAGAACACTGGGACTACATAAGGACAGAATGATTAGAAATATATGAACACAATCATCTAACTACAAAATCCAAATTTTGCACTTAGGTCGGTTCTGCAGCTCACAACTGCTGGAGAGGCAGATGCCTTCCCACAATAATGGCACTTAAAACAGCTGTCTTTGTGCACCTATAAAATCTTTGGCTGGTGTTATCAGAAAATTAGTGTAACCAATCCACTAAACAATACAGGCTGAATTAAAGTACAAATGTACAGTTTTAAAATATGTTGGCATAACATATTGCCACAACAAAAACATGACAGCATACTACAAAGTGAAATGAATAATTAACAGCTGTTTAGCATAAAACCATCACAGAAGCCAGCTTATGCTTATATATGCACCTTGTTACAACTTACTTTCAATTTAGTATTTTAAACACACTCTGCTGCAAGCATACATCCTTATGAACAACAAAAGTAAGTACTGCATTCATGTAACAACACACATCAGGAATACTAGCAGCTCCCTGCAGGTTATCATACAAATACTAAACCAAAAGCCAAATAAACATTTACCTACATTTAGCTCTGTAATGGCCCCGTTTGATACACAAAATGCTATAGGATGAGAAAAGGGCAGTGATACTCAAATTGGCAAGGTGTTGTCAACAAATTTCCCTGGTTGGTTTTATATTTTTATTTTCATAAATTGCGGTTCAATAAATCATTAAAGCGTTGTTCCCTGCTTCAAAGGGAAGAAGGAATTGGGCAGCAGCAACTCTTTCACTGTATGCCCAACTAGCCAGAAGAAGCTGTCTGCTGCTCATGGTTCTGAGTACATTGGCGTTCCTTATTCTGACGGACCATTTCCGCTCGGCGTTCCTGTAATGAAACACATCAGTAAAGCACAACTCATGAATGTGCGGGAAACGGTGAAAGAGATAAAAACAATGCAAGGGAAGACATGTTATAATTTTAATGAAGCCACAGCCGACCAGAATGAAAATTACATTTCTATGAATGATACTACAATAAATGACTGATGAAGCGGTACATCTGCTGCAATGTGACCTCAACATGCACAAAGTCAGGGAACACAAAAGCAGTATGCACGCATGCAACCATACTGTTCATCACAATGGATATGTACATACTGTTTGATGATCCATCACCTCTTTTCCATCTCCTTTACATGGTTCTTACTTCCAATTTCCAGTTCTTTGAGGTAAAAAAAAAAAAGGTAAAAGTATTCCTGTATGTGTCATGAAAGGAGTGACAGTCTAACTCCACTCATTCGCAACCTTGGCACTAGATCAATGTGAATGGTCCATCCCACACCCCAGGCACTCTAATGAGAGTGGCTCCAGAACCAACTATGGGGCCTACCTTATTCAGTCCCCAAGACCAAAGCATGTGAAATGTGGACATGGTAACTCGCAGATGCATTATCTGAGTTGACCGTTTAGTTAGTTTTAAAAAGTCAGCCTCTTTCAAAATAAACAATACAACAACAAATTTTGTCCTGCAAGTAAAGTGACAGGTCTGCATGGTTGAGATGATTTATAGCCTGGTAAACAATGAATGTGCCTTCAGTTGCACAAACTAATTATGGCATCTTCCAGAAAACTGTCAACTGAAAGTGCGGAAACCAAACAGTGGCAGAATTACCCAGCCCAGGCAAGTGCTGAGAAAAACAAAATGACTGGCAGTGATACAATGCTGTGCTATCCAGTAGCTGAAGTGAAGAGAAAGATCTCGGCCTCTTAATAAACTGAATCCCAGCCATTTAGTCCCTATCCAGTCTCATAACTAATCTATGTTTAAACTCAGAAGAATTTTGAAAGTTTAGGCAATACACATTACATGAATTTTTTTATGTTTTTCTGACCATGCATCATACTATAGACTAGTTTCAAGTTACCAACTTAATGTACACTTCCTTTATTCTATAACAATATATATGTTACATTATAATCCTCAACATGTTTCTATCAGTACCTTGCTCATCCTTAGGACAAATTGTATTATTACAGCCTCTGGTATCATCACCCTCAGCAAACAGTCGTACAGTATGCCGGTTGAGAGCGAGTCCACTCTCAACCGGCATACTGTATGGCCGTTGGCAGACAGTGAGGATACCAGAGGCTGTAATAATACAATTTGTCCTCCTGAGGATGAGCAAGTTACTGCTCAAAACATGTTGAGGATTATAATGTGACATATATATTGTTATAGAATAAAGGAATTGTGCTTTAAGTTGGTAACTTGAAACAAGTCTACATTACATGACGTACAGTGATACTCCTGTCTTGTCAGTCTACAATAATTGTGACTTCATAGATTTCTAAAAGAAAGAAAGAAAGAAAGAAAGAAATAGAACAAAGTTAGCCAATTTTACAAGTCACATTTCCATATTTTCAGATTATCAGCAAGTGTGGTAACAAAAAGGGAAATGTACAGGAAGACCCACTACTCACATGATTGCGCAGCTTTTCAAGCTGCTCCTGCTCAAGCTGCTCACGCCTTGTCTTTGCCTGGTCCATCTTGCTCTGAATCTGAGCCATCAGCTGATTCACCTTCTCAGTCACTCCTGCCCGAACACGCACCACCTGCTCCTCCTGTCCATTGCACACACTCAACACTCAGCACATACATGCAACAGTGCTCAAGCTCCAGCCTCACGCAAAATGGAACTTTGCTCGAAGATTCTGTACTATGCATAAATTAACTCTTGATGAAATCCCTTGCCATTATCAGTCTCTAATACAATTCCCAACCTCACTAATCCCAACAGCAGCAGCCCATCAATGCATCTTATTTCAAGCCAGCTCAGTCCTATCATGGTCTAGAAGAAATGCTGCAGTACCCTGTTAAACCTGGTATCAATTCTTGTACTAGATACATTATGAAGACATGTGAAAAAATGAAATAAAAAACGCCTACATGAATGAAGAACAGATTTAGTATTCATTCCAGGTGGACTGACAACATTATAGCCACTGGCCATTTCAATCTGAAAGGTGATGCAAGCCAACCTCCTTCAGTTTACACAGAATACACACCAACAAACCACCACGCATGCATGTGCATACACATATGCACAAAACACAGGTAGGGGATCCAAAGGTGTATAATTTTCAGAAGCTGGAGTTTGACTATAGCAAAGATTATGAAGAGTTTAAAGAACCCTGGAACTCTAAATGATTCCATAAATATGAGGTCCATTTCTGCTGGCAGCTTTATGACAAGTAACGAAGACGATGACAGATTGTGCCACACCCAGGCAGCCCATGTGTTCTCATCATGTTGACCCGAGTTTAATCCCAGGATAATCCATGTAGACTTGTGGTGGAGAAAATGAATATGAGGAAATTTTCCTCCAAAATCTTTGATTTTACCCCATTATTGAACATCCCACCAATGCTCCATACTCATCTGTCATCAAGGGTTGGTGCAATATGCCCATCTGAGGCTGCAATACCACAATGTCTCACCCACCCCTTGATCTGCTGACAATTACATTATGTACACTGATATTTTTTATTTTATCAGTTTTCTTAAATTACAAGGAAAAAAGTGAAAAATATTTGTCTCATACAACTCATTCTTTCTCAGTATTAAGCAGCAGTAATTTTTTTCTGACCTCAAAATAAACATGGAATTATATTCTGAAAAGCAGCATTTGCATTATTTTACATGCAACCCTCAAAAACAAGCATTTGGTTTTAAAATACAGTAAACTAATTTAAATTAACCAACACTGATGAAGCCTGTTTCCTAAAAATTCATACTTATAGTCCATACCACTCCAAATGCTGAATAGCACATCAATTTACAGAGAACTTATCCAAACCCCAAGCAAACTCTTCCCACCTATTCCACACGAACAAATCTTATATGTGCAGTAGGAAATCACCCATTGAGGGAAACTCACACATTGCATTCTTCTATTGTGTACTTCTAATTTTCATTCTTTACTGCATATGATACACACCTGAATGCACATCACTTCTTGCAAAGTACCATTTTGCACTAAAGCTCATGTAACTGAAACAATATATTACTGCTACCATTAATGTGGACTTCTAGAATGAATGGACTAGAACTAGAATTTAGTTCAGTGTGGGATTAAAAACTGTAAAGCATCTAACATGCAATGCACGTAAAAAAAATTGAAATATATGTGTGAAACATCAATGAAGTAAGTTCAAAGTTCATAAAGGGTCTTAAAATATTCATTTAAATGGTTCCAGTTGTATTCTCTCAATATTTCAGACCTCCCTCTATCTGGCAAGGGTAAGTTTACTTTACATTCTGTTCACATAAGCATTCAGTCTCTTCTAGAACTGACCTTGGCAGCTTAAGACAAACAACAAGTGTAAATGCATGTCATTCAAACAGTTGAAACTGGTCATATTTCATGAACCCGAGGTTACTCTGGTATTACATCAGGAAAAAAACTATGTGCTCTAAAAGTGAATGATTTTCACTTACGAATTAAGACTCCTAGACAATTTCCTTCAATTTTTCTTGGGGACACATACAAACTAACATAATTAAACTTAGGAGGGAAATTCAGAATACCATGCAATGCACTCAAATTTTAGAAGGCCAATGATGAGAAGAGCATTTTATTCATAAAAGCAATCACCTACATAATAACATGGAAGTCTTGCAGGAGGAGGGGGGGACAGAGAGAGGGAGGGGGAGAGAGAAAGCGAGAGAGAGAAAGCAAGAGAAGCAGTGTGGCATTAAGTTTTACTGAAACTGCTCAATTTACATGTTCACAAGCATAATTAATCATGTTCAATTTAAACTCTAAGGCAGAAAAAATCTTTTGTATGAAGCAAGTTCAAATGCAGCATGTTCTGGCTGAAGAAGTAGCAGCTGTTAAAAATCGCCCTTCATCAGCACCGAAGCAAGCAGCCCATTGACAAAACAGCCAATGAAGTTCCTCTATAAAGAACCCATGGCCTACTGCTGGAACCATTACAATCTTGACACCTTAGTCTGACTCACATTTTTTGGGGGGCAGAGGAAGGGGTATCATGGCCAGGTCACTGTGTAAAGTCTAGATTATACAAGGGTCAATCCAATAACTTCCAGTGCATGGACAACATGTCCTGGACATTACATACAACGCAAGGACAATGTCATAAAACAGAAAACCCTCAGGACACTTTCTCTTGCAGGACAGTAAGATTTATGAGGATTCTACAAAAGCACTGAATTTTGGTGCAGAGGTCAGGGTACTTTAATGCTGAAGTGCAAAGGGCCATAAATTTAAAAACATCAAATTTCCAAGACCGCAATGGTTCCAGCTGTAGCCCTGTACTTCTTTGCAGAGGGGATACATTGGCTGCTGTGTCAATGGTATACCTATATTAGCAACAATGAGGAACATTTTTAATGGACTCTACTACTTCACCCTGAACAATTCTCAAATGAGTTTCATCTGAACAACCCCCATACTAACTATAGTGGGGACACGAACTGTCATAAAACCACAATTTCACTACCACAGTATGTGTAATTATATATATCCTACAGAACAAACCGGCAAACAATGCGAACATGACCAAATGTTTCCCACTGTTGGTGACTAGAACTTGCACAGTTGATGTCACTGGTGAAGAAAGAACAAAACAGCAGTACATTGAACTGCATGGCTAAACCACCAAAGCACAACACCTCTTTCGGGGAATTCTACGAGAGGTCATTTCATGATTTTTGTCATCCCACCACATCTTTAATCTGAAAATTATGAATGAATTTTCCTAGGGTACAGTGCAAGTAATGCTCTAGAAAATATGGTACTTATGAAATTAACCGTAATTAACAAGGACAATATGAGGAAACTTAAACAACTATAAAAGGAATAATGTGAGAAGGGTAGGAGTAGATATGTGCAAGAAGAAAGATGGAAGGGGTTGATATATGACAACCACCTTGAGGAACATAGTCTAAGGTGACAAACACTGATTGAAATAAATATGTGAGGTTGATAAGCCGGGAACGCATATGTGCATAATGGAAACATGAATGCATGTCCAGACAGAGAAGGTCTGGTTAACACTGAAGTTAAAGGAGCATTACCAAATCGAGTTCATAAACCATGATGTAACTCAGATATACGGAAATGCGATATTCACATTATCAACATCTAGTGGCTAACCTCAAGTGCACACAATGCAAATCCAGCAAGCATGTTTCTCAAACATGTACCAAGCATAATACAACATGCTCCACTATGTATCTTCCACACAACATTCTGAGAATTAAAAAAATTGATAATCTAACGTAAGAAAATCTGCTTACAATGGGTCAGATACAGACCCCTTTATCAAACCAGAAAATGTTGATGCAGTTTGCTAACTTACATGTTCCTTCAGTCTATCTATCATTTTCTTAAGGTTCTCATCTCGCTGGGCAGAAGCTGTTTTGAGCTTCTCCTCAACTGCATTCCTCACTTCATTTGTCTGCATTTCAATAGACAGTCGTGTTTTCTCAACGCTTTCCAGCTAGAACAATCAAAATTAATACACTTCAAAGTAAAACATTCAAGTGCTTAAGAATTTCTCAGTTCCAGGCACTAAAATGTGTACAGATGTGAAACAAAACCAATACTCATGATCTTTCACATTAGTAACTGCATTAGCAGATGATACTATGCAAATCTTTCCTGTAAGCCCAATTGGGTAGAGAACATCCAGTTACACACATTCTAGACCTTGACTAGAGATTCAGATGAGTGGCCAGGTTATTGCTTCTACTGCTTCAGTATTAAGAAAAGAGTCCCAGTCAACACTGAACACAGGATTACATGGGCCCCAGAGCAAATACAGGTATGTGACTACTGAGAAAACAGACAGACATGTCTTAAAGTCAGTTCCATCACACTGTGCTATGTGTCAGTGACAATCAAAGTTAACATCTGTGAATTCAGAGTAAAAATGGCTGAAAAACATGATAAAAATGCAATGACAAAACAAAAGCTCAAGTTATTTGAAATAAAAAACAAGAACAGGGACTCAGTAACAAAATTAGCCAAAGACAATCAGATGGGAATACAAAGTCCATGATTAGAAACAAAATGCAGCTCATGAGATTTCCAAAGACCTGTGACAAAATTGCTGGACGTTCCAACCGCAAGAAAATGACTGGCCTTCTTCAGTAGCAAAACCAGAACCAAACACAAGAAACATCAGTCTGTGGCCCCTTGTGTAAACAAAAGCCAAGTTTTTTCACACAGCTCTGGGACTGAAAGGTAAATCTGATGCCTCATGTGGATGCCTGACCAGATTCAAGCAATTGCTACAGAGGGACAGCCTTTTTGCCAATTATGCCACAGCTGATCACCCTGCAGAGAATTTTAGAAATCTGGTGACGAAAAATATTTGGAACCAGGTCAAATATACAATGTCAGTGTTTGATGCATTCAACAAACATGATAATTTACTTTTTTTTCTTTCTTTCTTTTTTTCTGCAACTGATATTCAATTTTGGGAATAGCTTCCATAGCCACTGCTTTTGTGAACTGCTTAAGACTCCTCATGACAGCATCAGTTTTCCTAGTGGTTGTAACATAACTGCATTCAAAATCTCTGTGACCCATGTGTTGTATAATGTCAGTGCTGAAACAAGCATAGGGATGCAGAACACACCATGCAGGCATCAGACACCACTCATTGCATCATCTGGCTACATGTGTGTATGCACATGGTGTCCTGTTTAGTAGTGGTTCATTGCCAAATCAATCATGCACACAGCATGTGCTTCTATGGATAATAAACCAAGAAAGTCAAAACCAGAGGCAGAGTTTGAAACCATGAAGAAAGATATGCAAGGAAGGGTGGCTCACACATGTGGTATATCATTCAGTACCATGAATCACACCATGCACGGGTCAGAAAGACTGCAAAACTGCAATCCAGCTTTCTGTGGTATGAGTGTATGCATGTATGTGTCAGTTTGATAGTACACGGTATGGGATCTCAGGTGCACAGTTCACTACTGAAGAAAACCATCACCTTACAAAATTTATTCATCCAAATATTTGTATGCTTATAAATGCTTTAAATTCTATTTGGTGGCACAAAAATATTATCAAAAACAGAAAATCATATATTTATCAAACTATAATTCAGAGCATTTTGGTTTATGGTGCAGAAGTATGGCAAATCCCTACCAGAGAAATTAATAAAAGCTTATCTACAGAAATGGATGTGCTAGGGAGGTCAGCATGAAAATCAAGGAAAGGAAGAATAAAAAATGAACATACAAAGGAAATCACAGGAGTGAAAGGGAAGCCGAACATCATAGACATCACACAGAAGAAAAGACTGCAATGGTATGGCCATGCCAAAAGGATGCGAGAGGACAGAATACCAAAATTAATTATGGAGTGGATACCACTGGAAAGAAGGAAAAGAGGACATCCAAGAAAAACGCAGATAGGAGTACAAGCAGCCAT
>Ga0209628_10004550_pt1 | contig 10059 bp, 9 predicted proteins | sample TergutCu122P4_FD_187285 | JGI IMG/M metagenome (GOLD analysis project Ga0209628, IMG submission 187285) | Cubitermes ugandensis P4 segment gut microbial communities from Kakamega Forest, Kenya - Cu122 P4 (SPAdes) (version 2) | ecosystem: Host-associated > Arthropoda: Insects > Digestive system >... | reverse complement strand
CATAAATAAATATACAGAAACTGGTAACGAAAGTTACAATAAAATTGTACCTACAAGTAATTTAAAGGTGTCTCATACCCCTGTCGTCATTGCATCCTAGGACCATTTTCCCTCCTCCTGTAACCTTCATCACATAACATAAATAATGACATCAGTTATGTCACTGACTGAGACTTTAGAAATTTGAATTCTTTAACGTTTATCTGGACACTAGGTTGAACAGAATCTGCTACACTTAATGTAACAAAAAGTGCAAAAGCTAACAAAATCACTGACTCCAGAAACATGTTGATTTTTTAAATCTATACTCACACAGGCCCTTTATTTTGTGATGGGGTGTCAGCCAGAACAGCAGAGTCAGTATGGTGATTTGGCCACAGGCTGTCTTTTACCACTTATGATTCAGCAATTTATTGAAACCTGAAGAAACAATGTGCAATGTCAAATGAAGATGGACTGCTGACAAGTTGTAAATTTACAGTCTTTAAATCAGAAAACACTGGCATTGGATAACCTGTGTACGAACTTCTAATTGCAAACAGAAGGAATATCATGTCATCTAAAAAACAATAATGATGTACTGTGTAATATCAACTTCAGGTGCTCAGCCATGTCATGTATTGTTATTTCAGCAACATATTGGGATACTCTGCAGCTGCCATCTTCAGGGCTCCACATGAGGCTCCACACTGTAACAATTATTCCCACCACCAGACCTCCATATATTTTTACATTTGCATATCACCCCTGTTTTGTAAAAGCAGACAACTCACAAAGTATCAATTTTACAGAAGAAGCAAGATTACAAATGCTTTGAGACGTAGGATATCCATCACCTACCTTGGTTATCCTTGAAGATATAGCTTTCAACTTTTTACACATCACAGAGGACCGCTAGTTGAATGATTTGCTACACACATCTCAAATTAGCTCAAAGTGGCAGTTTGCTCCTTTTTACAAAACAGGGGTGATATGTACAATAGATGGGTCTTCAAGTGGGAGAAGAATGGAGGGCAGAGAATTGTGTTATCAAATGGGAAGGCACATTGTGGTTATTAAGAAGGGTTAATGGATAAGATGTGCAGTCAGCCTGGGTGGGCACATCTGTCTTTGACTGAAACAGGAACCTGTATTGCTGGGAGATTCTCAAAGCTGCAGTTACACACTGGACACAAACCATGGAAGCATAAAAACATGCATAACAGTGTGACATAAAATCAGGCCATGAAAATGTTGAGAATGGATCACTGGTATGAAAGCGTGGGGGGAGATGTGAATGGGGACAATCCAAGGGACTTAATTCCATTTCAGTCATCCATTCATTCTATTCACATGAATACAGACAGTCATAATTAGTGGTGATTCCTGAGCTGGAGGTCAGGTCTAGCAGAAGGGTACACAATGCAGCATTATACTGTTCCACTAGACCTGACCCCTGGAACAGGATTTCCCATTGTTCATAACCACATTATAATCATTGTTGGTAACAAGCACCAAACCAAGCTTCGCACAGACCAGTAGGGGATGGATGATGGGAGCACAAATTTTCCAAAAATCTAAGAGCAACATCGAAATTCTTGGCAGCCAAAAGGTGACATGAAGTAAGATCCATAATGTGGACACAAATATTAGGCGCCACCGTATAAAATTTGGTGCACCCCTGGATAAGAATAATACAACAGAACGCACAAAGAAGCGAAGGGGGTCTCAAAATGTCGTGATCCCACCACCCATGGGGCTTCCTGCGATGGTGTCACTATACTCACATTGCTTTGACGACGGCTCTTTTCCCGTTAGCTGTCAAAATCATGCAGGACCTCCCATACTCACTATCAACAGCATGGCAATCTCGACCCTCACGGAGCTTTCAAAAATTACCTTAATACTAGCTTCTTTCATTCAATGTGTTGCGCAGGAACAACAGTGGAAGAGTCAACAGATTTAAACGATAAGCCTGCACACATTATGTAAAGCAGCAAAAACACTTGTTTTCAATGCCATCACGATCAATTTATTACTGTCAAAATGGCGGACAAAGAGTTGAGTGTAGTTAGTGCATCTCAGAATTTCTCAAGTAAAATAAGTGAAAAAGAAGTCAGTAGATGTTTATGTTGTGAAGAATTAAGACTAGAACTTCATAAAGCAAAGTTATAAATATCTTCTGATGAAATATTAAAACTGCTATAGGAAGAAAGAAGTGATGTAAGATTTTGTTCCCAGACTAACTGGATGAAACAAAACGGGTCTTCAAACGACGAGCTGTAACAATTTTCATCTTCAAAAGACAGTTGGATCAATGTCACATCATTTTTAACCAACAAATCTAGAATCATCCGTAGTAATCTCGTACAATTAAAGCCACAAACTGCAAATTAGTTTGAGGTCTTAACTAACCTAAACGAGGAAAGTGAATCTTAAAATGCTTCAGTTGTAGAAGATACAACCTCGTGCTTAAGAAGCTTTAGGAAGAATTACCAAAAGAAGACACTAAGCGGGAATAGTTCAAGAAGACAAAGTCACAAAATTTTAATGATTGGTGACAGCCATATGAGAAACTGTGCTACCGAACTTCAGCATAAACTAAGGTGCAAATGATTCAGTCTCCAGTTTTATAAAACCAGGTGCCGGAATGGATACAATTGTAAACACTGCAAGAGATGAAATAAAAAAGTTGAGGAGTTAAGATATAGTGGTAATATGGGGAGGGGCAAATAATATAAGTAAGAATAATACGAAAGTGGGTATAAAACATGTGTGTAATTTTGTTGAAAAAAGAAGGTAAATATTGTATGTGTTCTTTTGGGTATCTCCCCGGCGTCAGATTGTGGTTTGCCGACGTTTCGGAACCCTCTGTCAGTTCCATCTTCAAAAGCTGGATGTGGAGTATGAAGTGTCACTTCATACTCCACATCCAGCCTTTGAAGATGGAACGTTGGCAAACCACAATCTTGACGCCGGGGAGATACCCAAAAGAACATATACAACATTCAAGACACGGCAAAAATTTGAAATCAAGAAGGTAAATATTGTGGTAATGAAATCTCCCCACAGACCTGATCTTACACCCACACCCAAGAGTTAAAATTTAACAGGCAAGTAAAAAAAAAAAATCTACAATAATGTAAAAATGTTTGAAACATGTTTGCCTCATGTTTTATGCCTGACAGAACATCATTTAGAGTATTCGCAATTGAATAATGTTCATATTGAAAATTGTAATTTAGGAGCCTATTATTGTAGACAGCTACATGAAAAAGGTGGTGTAGTTACTTTTTGTCCATAATAATCTGTGTTTCTCAAATATTGATATTGTTAAACATTGTGAAGAATGAGATATAGAAATATGTGCTTTAAAACTTTCATTTGGTATTTTAAACATACGTGTATTAACACTTCATAGAGCCCCTTGTGGTAATTTTAGCCACTTTTTACTCAAATTGGACACTATTCTTCAATTATTTTATACTCCTACTCTGCACATCATTATTTGTGGGGACATAAACATTAATTACCTAATGGAAAGTGAAAAGAAAAACCAACTGGACCACTTTTTCCTTTGGTTTAACTTAACTAGCATTCTTAATTTCCCAACGTGAGTTCAAAACACCTCTGCCACTGGGATAGATATTATTATTGATATAGCTCAATTTGAAAGTAATACTGTAACTCTATTTTAAATGGTTTGTCTGACCATGATGCCCAGTTATTAATGATTAGCACTGATTATTCACTTATACCTATGCAAAAATCTAAAATGATCAGAAAAATTAATAAGTACACGATATCTGACTTTATTAGTAAATTTAGGAATGTATCATGGGATACCGTCTTTGACAGTGATGAGGTCCATGCTATTGCTTAATTCCTGTTTAAATATTTATGTAAGGATCTTCTATTACAGCTTCCCTCCAAAAACAGTCATAAACAGGAATAATAATGATGGTAATAATTGGATCACTTTAGGCATCAGAACTTCATGTAGACATAAAAGGGAATTGTACTTAGCATACAGAAATAGTAATAATCTGGTATTAAAAAGGCACTACCAGGTATACTGTAAAATTTTGTCTAATGTAATTAAGGAGGCAAAAAGAATATATTATAATAAAAAAAAATTTAAATCAAGCAATAACTGTAAAACCACTTGGGATATCATTAAGGAGTTATCTAGTGACCAACATTCTAAAGCTGATATACAAGAACTGACGATAGACTGTAAACATTTAAAAGATCAACAAGATATTGTGGATGTCTTCAATAACTATTTATCATCTAAAATTGATAAAATAAGTAAAAATAATGTAAATGACAAGATTAGTGATGAAAATCTTTCTTCTTTTCATTATTATGTAGAACAAAATTATGTTCATCCCTCCTCGTCTTTGGTTTTTAAAACTTTTTCAACCAAAGAAATTACATCTGTAATTAAATTGCTAAAAACAAAAAATTCTTATGGGTATGAGATTTCTACTAAACTGTTAAAAATTAGTGCCACTTACGTATGTTCACCATTAACTTATATGTGTAATAAGTCTTATCTTGTCAGGAATTTTTTCTTATTTGAAGTTCTGAATTATAAAACTTATATAAAAAAAAAAGATGACATAGAATGAATCCAACAAACTGTAGACCTGTATCATTATTGACTTCTTTCTTGTAGGTTTTTGAAAAAGCTTTGTATATTAGACTAACTAAACACTTTATAGTAATAAGTTACTAGTGGGAAATCAGTTTCGTTTCAGAAAAGGTGTAGCAACTGAGATTGCCATTTTTAAACTGACGAATGACATTTTAAATTCTTTAAATAATAAAGCAATGGCTGGTAGTATCTTTTGTGATCTGGAAAAAGCTTTCAACTGTGTTCATCATGATTTGTTACTGTCTGCACTACCTTATTGTGTAATCAGCGGTAAGGCTAAATTATTTATTGAATCTTATCTTTAAAATACACATCAAAGAGTTCAGATCATTCACTTGTATCTTAATTCTAACACAGTCTCAAAATGGACCAAAATAAAATATGGGGTGCTGCAGTGTTCAATTTGGGGCCCATTGTTATTTCTAGTATACATCAATGACTTACCTAAGGCCATAGAACCCAAAGCTGTTCCTATCTTATTTGCTGCTGACACCAGTATATTAATTACAAGCCCAAATAATATGCAGTTTCAGATTGATCTTAATGTAGTTTTTGGACAACTAAATAAGTGGTTCAAATCTAATTTACTTCCCTTTCTGTTTACTAATAAAAGTACATGTGCTTCCTACATACAAATTACGTATAAAGATAAACAAATTTGTACAGCTATTCCTTTGTAAACCTGCAGCACTGTATGTAGTGGGACAATATGGCAACAGAGGTTTCCATTGTCTGTTAGGTGGTGCTGTGAGCTTTCAGCAGCGCACTTCAGAGGGGCTTAGGTTTGGGGTGGCGCAAGTGCTTATATGAATGGAGTGTTGTAGGATAGTGTGTGTGTGTGTGTTCATCTGCTGTTTATATTGCCACAGACAATGACTGGACCACCCTTTCCCCTCCATTAGGGGGTAGGCACGATGTTACTTGCTCCTCAACAAATGTGCCCCACCAGCAAGTTTTCCGTGCTTGGTGCGCCGTTAACGTGGGGAGGGGGGGACATGCTGTCTTGTCCAAAGTTATTAGTTCCCTGCTAAAATCACCACATTTGTTATTAGGGATGTAACATTTTGTTACAATGTACAAAGTTTGTCTGTGGCTATACAACATAACGCCATATTGTTTGGTACAAGTACACCAACGTTTCGGTGTAAATTGGGAGGAGTGTTTTGTTTTGTTTTATTTGATGTCACTGTCCCCCCAGTGCCAATTTGTCCACCACAGACTGCTGCCACTATCTTCATGCTAGAACCTTTACACTGAAACATTTGTATCTCTACCAAACCAGATGGTTTACATCCAAAAGAACGGTAAACTTTATGGTCACCGCCACAAAACCTCCTACCTGACACTGAAAGTTGGCCTCCAATGGCAACCCACTTCAAGATCTGTGCTGTGATTCTGTTGCAGCAGATGTGGCCATATATGCCAGCCTTACACAATGCACAAGCAATGCATAATAAGGAAGGTAAGCTAATAAAATACATGGAGAAATTTAAAAGAAATTACAGTCTTAGCTTCTTGTTGGATTGCCTCGTTTGTCATTTTAAATGACAACCATTTGTAGGGTTTAAAGTATCAACACTGTTTGAATTCCAATATCGACTGTCATCAGGAAGACTCAGGCCACATCTGAAAAAGACGGTGAAATGGCCCTTGTCAACTGTTTCATTACTTTCGTCTGAAAAGTGCAAGGGGTTAAAAGTTGAAGTGGTTTGGACAGAAACACAACGGTCCTGTCGCAGACTAAACCCCTCCCTTTGAAATGCTGGCATTGTTTTCAGGAAGTCACACAAAGTCAACGAACAGTTTGCATCCAAATAAGGTTACTGAACACATTTAAAAAAAAAGTCCTTTCAGTTTTGTTATTTATTTCCAAAACTCCAAAAATAAAGGCTTCATACACTTTACAAAGAAGTTGGAAAAATAATGTTTATGTGTTGTACATTTATTTGTTTTAAATTATATAGTGTACAAAACATTAGTAGAGAAAGCAACATTCTGCACAAGGTTATTTACATCAAATAGTTAGTATTTCCAGTTATTACTTATAACATGTCATGACAACTGTAACATCTGTGCTACTGTACTGATGGTGTGGATGGTGGTGATCACACTCCCCTCCACCCACACAGTTTCAACTAGCCCAAAGCACATGTTGCCAGTGGAGGTTATCACTACCAATAATTGTGTGAACAGAATGACTAGACTGAAGGTAAATGCAGGGAAGTGTGCTGGAGGGGACAGCATAAGAGCTGGAGGGAGATGTGGAAGCGGTCAATCTGAAAGACTTCTGCTGCATCACTGTAACAACTTACACCAAACGTCACTGCCAGCATCAGTGACACTATGAACTGTCTTGCGCTGGACACCTCATTACAGTTACACTTACAAGACGACCCGCATTTCACCATGTCAGCTGCCACATATGCTATATCGCACACGATGCCTACACGTGCTAGGAATGTGAAGTCCATTTTCCTCCTCCAGTTCCAACACCCTTATTTCATATACAAGGCTCAGAGTGCCAACCTCCAGTTTGTTAGCAGGTCTCACACCTTGTGACAATGTTTCTTGATACAGATAGGGTCCTCATCTTGATATATTAGCAATTTCTAAAGTATATGGCAGGATATCCTATGGCACTTAGCCAGCAAGCACTACTGTTATCCTACCTGTGTGTTGTGCCTGTAAATGTTAGAGAATGAAGAAATTTTAGGCTGAATCTTCGGTATGCATTACACTAGCATACAGCTGAACTGCTATGCTACAGTACTGCAGGACTGCACGATGTTTTATGGTCTGTGGCACTGCAGCAGACATCTCTGCCAACACTCAAACATGGAACTGCCTGATCATTCATCAGCTGTACCGAAGGACTGCGTGGCTTCATTCTTCACACAAACACACACACACATATTTGTCACACGAACGGCCATGGGGACATACCATGGGTCTGTCACCTCTAGACACATTTTGCTAGTACCCATGCTTGACAGTACATTTGCTTGTGTAACGCCAACAGCAGATACCCCCACGGTTCATGGGCTGCAACCCTGTTTGATACAGACAGTTCCTGCAAAACATGGGCACCTATCCAACAAAGTGAGTGGCTGGCACCTTTGCAAGTCACCATCAAGAGAAACTCAAACCCCATCCAAAGACAAATTGTCATGCTTGACAGGTGCAAGTGTTGAGTCTTCATACCAGGAAACTAATATACAGTATTTAGCTTTATGTAAACAGAAAAATGCTTTCTTTATACTTAGAATATCTACAATCTCAAGATGCAGGAAAAAACTGATATTCAGACAAAAACACTTCACTGTTTAAACTGCAGTGCAACTGTGCATAACTTCACACAATGAAAGTCACCATACTGGATTAGGGGAACTCTCTTGTCCAGATACAAAATCAGCTATAAGAATTCAGATAAAACTTCCTTGGGCAAATCTCAAAACTGTATGAGATTTGAGATTCTCAAGGAAGTGAATATTACAGTTGGTCTTCTGGCACATGGCACCACAATATCTGGAAGACGCCACTGTTCCAGACAAACATGCTGCCTCCATCTTCACACAAAAAGAGGAATTAACACTGAAGACAGAGGTACTATGTTCCTCTGAAACATGAAAACCTATGAGCCAGACCATGCTGTGTCACATTCTATTCGAATGCACTCATTACTTCATTTCCATCGTTTCAAACTTAAATACTGTAAAACGTAACTTTTCAAAACAACGGCACTCTTCAATGTATTACCTTTCATATTTGAACAGTCTGGATGTTGCAAGAACATGAAGTGTGCTTTGTGTCTGTAATTAACTGTGTACTGGGGAGGCTAAACGGGGTGGCGTAGCCACACTTCTGGCCGCTCTTGACTGCTGCTCCCGTCTGCACTCTTCAGCTTGCTTCTCCAACTGTTCCTTCAGCACAAGTAGTTCTCTGGTACGCTGATACACCGGATCCTAACCAAACAAAACACCAGCAACCATACAAATATACATTGCGACATACCAGATCTTGAAGTTGGAGAAAGGATGTATGTTCCTCCAGAATAATGGTAAGCCCCCTACCAGACTAAGGCAGCTAACACAGTATAAATTTCTATTCCTTAATTATAGGATTTTCTCATGTTCTTTGTCAGTGTATTGTCTTGTTTGTTAGAACAATTAGTGTAGGAAAAATATGTTTTCATGGTTCTGACATGCCGGTATGTACCATTTCTTTGCATACCAGCAATACAGTAAGTCAGCAAGAGTCAAAATAATGTGACTCCATATTGACACAACATTTTGCAAAACGACCGAAAAGGAAGCCTACCTGCGGACGCATGCTGGGGTTCCAACGGCAGTAATGGCCCTTCCACAGTATGATGTGCCTCACACTTGCTATTGGAATGAGCACCTGTTGGCATGTGGCTGGAGCCCAATACAGCGGATTGCGGTATACATCCATATTAGAATTGATAAATGACCACAGCGACACAGTTTTCTGCTTCACACCTTCAGTGGCCCTCTCTCTGTCACTGCACAGAAGGAGAGAAACAAATGGCTACACGAGGACACAGTAAGTAGCTACAGTACAGAGCATCTGACTGTACAATTATAACATGCAGAAAGCCAAATAATAAGAAATACGAGTTCTTACTGAAAACCACTAGATCACACAACCTGTACAGAGCGCTCTCTTGTCTTTAAGCTGCAATAGTTTGCCTAATTCTTCGGTGAGTTAACAAAATGTGTACCTCTTATACGCACAAGGTCAACACTCAACATGTTAGGAAGTATTGCAGTTGCTACAGCAGCAACAAACAACAGTACTTGATACAAGTGGAAAAGTAAATTTAGTACAGCACTACCCTTATATGATGTTGCAGGAGAATAGAACAAAGCGCCTGGAACTGTCATGAGAAGTGGCATAATTGTGTCAGTAGTGTCCAACTGTAAGGTATAAGCATATATCGTCAAACACAACTACGTATCAGGTGGTATGGTATTTACTATATGTAAAGCACAACTACATGTTTCGGTCACAAATGTTGGCCATCTTCAGGGTCTCTGAATACCAACCCCACCCATAGTAGAACCCACAACGTTCTGCCATGCTTCAAGTGTACTACTGTCACGACTCATTCTCCCTAAGGAATAAGGTTTAATGCAGATTACGGACAGTATTTTCATTTTAGGGCTTTTGTAGATATTTTACGGAAGAGACTATGGACAATGGAACCAGGTGTCCACATTGTACAACAGAAAATTGTATATTTACCCCGTAGTTTCCTAGCCTTAGCCCATAGGATATCATATACAACTACATTTTACCATCGAGACATATTGTTATGTATCCCATTCTAGACACAGCTGTAAGTAGGCATAGTTCTCTGTCTCTATATGGTTCCTAACCAACCCAAATACAAGGCCCCC
>Ga0209628_10004549_pt1 | contig 10061 bp, 6 predicted proteins | sample TergutCu122P4_FD_187285 | JGI IMG/M metagenome (GOLD analysis project Ga0209628, IMG submission 187285) | Cubitermes ugandensis P4 segment gut microbial communities from Kakamega Forest, Kenya - Cu122 P4 (SPAdes) (version 2) | ecosystem: Host-associated > Arthropoda: Insects > Digestive system >... | reverse complement strand
TGAGGAATATGGGATAATGGTGTCGGTAAAGGAAGGTTTTCTATATATGGAAATTTTCCAGTTGGTGGGGGTCCTGTGGATAGTAACATCTAGGAAATTTAGCTTGTTGTTGGTTTCTGTTCCTGCTGTGAACTTCATGTTTGGGCGGAGTGTGTTGAAGTCCTTCTGTATGTTGTCAATGTCAGTATAGTTGGCGTCGTAGATTATCAGAATATCATCGACGTATCGGAAGTAGCTGACAATTTTATGTTTGTCTGAAAGGTGTGTGAGGTAAGCGTCTTCTAAGTTTTGTAGAAAAAACTCTGCTATTATGCCCGAGGTTGGGGCGCCCATGGCAAGTCCATCTTGTTGGATGAGGGTTTTATTTTTGCTGGAGAAGTAGTTCTGCTTAGTGATTGTGTCATACCAGCTTAGCAATTCTCATTCTGCTGGGGGGTCTGTTAGGTTCTTCCTTAGGGTGTTGGCAATAATCTCTCCGGTTTCTTTTACCGGGATGTTGGTGTACAAATTGGTAATGTCAAGTGAGGCTAGGGCAAATTGGGGAAGGATCAGGGTGTTTTCCAGTTTCTTGATATATATATATATATATATATATATCAGGGTAATCTAATACCCGCCTATACATAGGCATACTAGAATTATAATCTGATGGGAGATCTCCACATCGCAACCCTTTTGACACAATTTATATAGCGAAACCTTAAGGGAAAAAACCTGATGATGGCCATATGACGCCGAAACATGTTGTTTTACTTCAAATCTTAGAATATACATCTTTTATATAAGATACGAGTTGTGTTTTTGACTACCCTCCCACCTATCTAGTTCGCCTACACAAAGGGGATGACACTCCTTAAAGTTGTACAATTCAAAACAATCTAGTGCATTCTAACAGTTCTCTAAACGTTCATAACAATGGGTGACAGCAGCAGTTTAAGATCAGTGGCAACAGTGGTCTGGTAGTTGGCATATGAACCTAGTAATGTTAAGATCCAGGTCAATCATATAACACAAAATCTGTAAGTACAGTGGCAACCATTAGCTTACAATAAAGGTTCAGCCAACTGCTTAAATGCTGCATATGTCAACTATACCTCGCAGGATGGAGAATGCCAAACATAATATTCCAGCAACATCAACTCAAAACCAAAAACCGCTGGATGATTACACCACAACATATCCAGGTTGCCTGTCTCCAACATAGTTACAGTTCTGGCAAAGAAACTTAAACTTCTTGTAAAAATCAGTTATCTCTTTCATATCTTATCACATGTATTTTAACTACTTCTACATTAAACCAACTGCTGAACTTCCACTTTTTAAATTTTGTCCTTCATCAACTAGGGGTTGAACTGGATAAAAAAGACAAATAACTCACTACATACTTCTTTATCCTTTTCTCAATAATGGGACGGACAATATCCAACCAATCTGCATCTGGAGTAACTGCACCAAGATCAATAGGACCCTCTTTAAGTCCATCCAGTTCATATAACCGTCCATCTATAGGAATGTAACCAACAAAATGGTATACATCATCATCCTTGGAAGCCAATTTGGATTCAAATTCAAAAAGAGTCTGCCTGAAAGACAACACAGAGAATACAGTATTAGAGGAACTGTACAATATATGACTAGACTGAGCATAAAATCGGGACTGTAGGTGGGCTGGTCCGTAACCTCTCGGCCTAGGTGCTGTACCAGTCACTAGTCTGGTCGGCAGTAAGAGGCCCAGTGATTTCTATTTCTCTGGACCCCTTAAGAAGTACCTCTGCTGTCAAGTCACGTTACAGACACCCATGTGAAACACGCTATCACCTTCTGGCTGCAGACACTGGACACCATCTCTATTGTGTCGGGATACAATCCTTGGCAGCATGGTGGAAGCAATGCTTAAATGTCAACAGTACGTATGTGAAATCTAATGTGTACCATCTGTTACCTATGTTCCACCGAGCCAGAATAAATTTCTCAGCATCAGAGTATTACCTGATTTCCTAAAACTTTTGTGTGCATTCATGGATACACATGACATGTGTAGGGTAAAATGCTGTCAACCATGGATCATTGAAATAAAACCTTGTGGGGCTTCATAACGAAATGTATAACATCAATACATGAATATTACAGCACTGACATATATTTTCTGTCAATTATTATTTAAAAAATACTTCACTTTAACAAAAATTGGTATGTTATACTCAGTAACTCCTCAAATGACTCATACACCTGAGGATTTAAAAGATATATGAATACTTACAAACATACAGCATTACTGACATGATAACCATTACAAACATTTAGTATATTTACATGATCACCGTTACAAAATTGGCCTCCTTTTCCTGGGCACTCAATCAAACACATGGATACTGAACAGATAGCCTGCTACATCTCACTGTTACTATCACTTCCACTTTTCCCATTATCACTGTCCACTATAGCGTGTTAGACATTGCAAACTGACTAGATGTTACTATAGCAACAATGCTGCAATGTGTAGTGTGATTACAATACCATGGTGTGGCAAGCTGACTTATCTTTTTTCTCTCTAGTTCTATTTCATAAGAATGTAGAAGATTATATTTTGCACAACAGGAATTTATACCAGCACTACAGTTCATTACTACAAATATGAGAATGACTAATATCAGTCACTTCACAGCATGATTTGGGAACATGAGCAAACAGCAAGCTGCAACATACCATCATCCTCTGCTAGCTTAAAACAAAAGGGATGACAATATTCATTTTCATGTTTACTTACCGGGCAAATGAGTTATGTACAGAGCGTATGGTCTGAGAGTTGCTTAGAGTAAGTCCTTTCATATTAGCATCAAAACTCTGGCAGAATTCTTTGAATTCTGTAAGGGTTGGGCCCAGAGTTAAATCTGGGTGTTTGCAATTTAATAAAATGCTAAGAATCGCTTGAGTAGCACAGGCATTATTGATTACCTAGAAATAAGAAAATTATAGTAGAATCAAGAACAAAAATATCAGCCTGGATATTTATATATAAATGTTCCACTTATACACAAATACAGTGAGTTTCTAACCATAATACTTGCAGAAACTCCACAGAATACATCCTTTGGGATGCTGAAAATTCCTCAGCTAGCCAAGAAATTCCCTCCATTTTATGAAGTCAAAGGTTCATTACGGTGTTATCAACAGCCCACTCAAACTGTAAATATTCTACATAAGGATGTGAAACTCTGACTCTCATGTGTTTGAGAACAGGTAATAAAGAAAATATATGGACCTGAAAGGAAGTAACAGGTGCATAATGAGGAGATTCACAATTTTCATTCTTCACCAGATATTATTAGGATGACAAAATCACAAAGAATGAGACAGATGTATACAATACACACGGGAGTGAGGCGGAATGCATACAGAAATTCTGCTGAAAGCCTGAAGGCACCAGACCTCATGGAAGAACTAGGTGTACACATATGCACTGTATTAAAATGGATCTTAAAGACAAAGTGGATAGGATTCATCATCTGGCGCAGTAGAGGGTAGTTGCAGGCTCTTGTAAACACTGCAGTGAACCTTTACATGCCACAAAGCCGGCAAATTTCTTGACTATCTGAGAAACCATCAACTTTTCAAGGGTTAAGGTCCATGGAGTTACTTGGGAATAAAAACATCAGACATGCTCACCTGTTTGGCAAAAAATATTTTATCCAGTCGGGTGTCTTGAACAACTGATCCTGTGGGTTCATCATCTTGAACCCACTTAAACAGGAAGATCAACCCATGAATAGGCCTACATAAAGAAAGAATTACAATGTAACAAATATGACATAAGCATCAGACGTACAAATTCTAAGCAGACCTACTTTTGATGACAGTGTGTTATAACAACCATGACTCCTATTCAGCACATTATTCAAAAAATAGGTCCAGTTTTCAAACATATCTAATCAAAACTCTAAAAGACAGTGGACAATGTTGATCATAACAGTTGTGATTATCCTCTCAAATTATCAAACTGCATAGCACAAACACATTAAAAAACATACATACTTCAGATTTTCAAACTGTTCTGCATCTAAACTCCACAGCTCCTCTACTTGGACGCCTTTCACACCTGTGAAATACATATTAATTATTACTCTAAAATAAAATACTGGAAACCGGCAATGTAAAAATATGAAATCCACAGCAACATCCATCTTCTTACACAACCAGAGGAAGTGAGTCAATTTCGGGAAATCCATCACTAGTAAGTTTGTTCAGATCTTGGTATGTCATAAACTGGTTCATAACCAGTACAAACCTTAATTACTATAATTACAAAATAAAAACCACCTCAGTATACACAAATGGGTATAAAGTGCACTCCTATTTTATTTCAAAAGTTTTTCATTTTAAATATTTACACATTAAAACTGTATGAGATTTTTGATTGTGCATGGCTAAGAAAGTATTAATGTAGCAGTATTAAAAATGTAAAATGTAGTGGGTGGACGCCACAGGCTAGCCCACCCACTATGTTAACACTCAGTAAATACATGTTTTAACAAGATGCATTTAGTAACAATTGCAAATATATTCATAAGATGCATCTGAGTTACACAGCGCTACAAGTGGTAAAAAACAGGCATGAATATGAGTCTTAACACAACCGTACCTTTATTAGACAATACAGTCTGTCTAATTGTGCAACATGTTTTGACATAAATTAGGTCAACTTCAGGCTCATAACCAACTTTAAAATTGTGGTTACGGACCTGAAGATGGCCTAATTTAGGCTGAAACATGTTGCTCAATTACAGATATATCACTGACACTCAATAGGATATCACATGCAAAAAAAAAAACAAGTGGTCAATAGGAAAAATTCTGAAATTTTAAATTTTAACAACAGTCATTATTGTAATGGCCAATGTTAACTTCATCAATGTCACACACAGAACTTGTGCACACGTGTATTCCTATTGATGGTCCCACAAGACTGAAGCACAGAGCAGAACAGAATGATCTTGTACACCTATTTACGTTTACCCACATGATTAAACTACAGATTAACAGTACGCTACAGCTGGCGCCACAAAGGACATACAATTCACATCACACGTTTCTTTGGGATTACAGAGTTCATCTACGCAAATGGATTGTATTACTGCTCACAAGGTAATACAAACCCCGAGTCTGTTATTAAATTTAGACATACAGTTCACTTTGAAGGAGATGATAAACTTACCAACCCAAAATACCAATGTGAAGAAAACCATATTTTCTCCTTCACATAATAACACTAAAAATATTTTTACTTATACCCTATCTCTGACAGTATCCATAACATTATAACTATTAGCACCAATGCTTCAAACCCAGTGATACAAATAATTAGCAGACAAGTGGTCACTCTGTGCAACTATCAGTGCATATCAGCGGTTGACAGCCACATGCCACAAGAGGGAGGCCAAAATTGTTTTTGTTATAACACATTTACAACGAATGCATGGGCCTAACTTCCAGTTCAAAGTTGCTAAAAATAATGCAGTAACAAACAAATATACACACAACATTTCTTAAAAATATATGTTACTTCTTTGTCTACAATGCTCACTTTATTTACTGAAAAGAATTAACTGTTACCTACTCACTGAACATGTAAACACAGCAGGTCACTGACATGAGACAAAATCCTATAGTGCCCTTTAACGCAGGGTTTCCTAGTGTTTATACTTCATCAAATTCATCATTAATATTCAGATGTCAAGCAAATTGTTTGCATGGGATAAAATTCTAGAGAGACCCAAAGTACAGGGCTTTCAAGCATTTATACTTTACCTAATTCACCATTTATATAAGGCTGCCAAGTGTGTGTGATTAAGTCCTTGCCCACCTTAAATTACAATAATTTTCACCTGTAAGAGCACAGGTGCTGTGAAGAAATATGCTAGATGAGTTGGTCCTCTGTGGCACAGTTCCTCTGGTTTAACCTAACACTACAAAGTGTATTGTTAGAGACTGACACGTCTATTGTCATATGTATGATACTTGGACTAAACAAAATACAAATACAAACCATGCAATTACACTCACCCAGTAAATAACATTAAAAATATGACACTGTCTGGGCAAGTGCTCAAACTACAATCTGCCTTTAATCCTGGTGTCAAAGATGAACACATAATACCTGTTAATATGGCTCAGTGGCTTAAAAAGAGTTCTGTAATACATTTTTTGTTCATTTTGACTGATTTCTGCAAAAAAATTACTGTACCTGTGCTACATGAAGCACCAGTATTGTATTGTACTGTACTGTACTATATCTTTCATTCATCCTATTTGACAACGTTTGTATGGGACACATCAATACAAACTCCACACATACAACTGTTCATATGAATCATTATACTTGTCATTAACATACCGTGTAACAAAGATTCAATATGTTAACAATTCGATAGAATTACACAGGTTCTATTTTTTTAACAAGTCCTCATCTCGTATACAATTACACCTTCATGATAAAAATTTGTAAACAAATATTCCTTTACCAGGTAGGTCATCGGCCACAATAAAAACGATTTTAGTTTTCTTCTAAAAAGTTGCACATTCTTTTAACTGACTTCGTAAATTGTTATACAGGTGTACACCCATGCTATTTATTTTTTTAAAACTCCTACAAAACCGGGGATGAAAATCTAATCTTTGACATGTATTGTAATCATGCGTAACTGAAACACATATTACTTACTTTCAGGACATTTTCAGTTACTTAATCCCGCAAACCCGTACGGCTTATATGCATTACTGACCGCTAAAGGGGCGGAGGCATGAGGAAAAGAGCAGGACCATACTATACTGTACTATTTTATGAACTTCCAAAAGCATCTCGTGTAAACTCCTTCTGCTGGCAATACCATTTGGCAAAAAGATAAAATAAATCCACAAACACTAATCGCCTGTAACCACATGCAAATTAATATATTACCAAATTCCTTGATTAGTTCTGTAAAAACTCCTGGATCACTTTCAATGAGACACCAATTTCCTGCGCTATCAGCCATTTTCCTCAATTGCTGCGATTATTTAGGATCAGTCGCAGTGTTAACGTGCACACGTTAATGTCCATACAACGGCATTCAACACAAATTGGAATTCTAACCGTCCACTAGTCTGTATCAGAGCTATTAAGAAACAGCAACAAAGACCAAAAACTGATGTTCGGCAATGGACAGTGCCACTATTAACATTCATCCGTGCCTTGTTTCAAGACAGGTCTCTATACCGTCACAATTCATTTACTTTGCCCATGTCATTTAAGATCCACAGATTATATTTAAGATCTGTGGCGGTCGTGCGTTCATACCACAGCCAATATCCTTGCTGGTGAATTGCGTTATTTGCAAGCAAAAAGCGCAAAAAGGCATGGCCTTGCTTTTGGAATGTATGTGGCTACTACCCTTATAGGCTACTCATAATGACATATTGGTATACTGTACTAAAAATGTATAGGTGTCTTTTAAGTTTTATTTTAAATGCAGCTATTCTGTGACATGCAAACGGAATGTCAACGATTTTTTAAGCTTCGGAGGGTTAATACCACTTGCAGCTCTTCCACTATCATAATTACCAAATGCTAAGGTTTTGGATTGTTTAAGTACAATTGTTTTTCCTATCATAAAATTGGAAAGTAATGATAGCAATTCCCTTAGGAACGGTATGACCTCCACTGAGATGATTCGCACGAAATTAATAATTGCTGAACATGCTTAGGTGTGGATTCGTGTTTCACATCCTGTGGCCCATACCCGTGGATAATTAAGTAACATACAATAATAATACACTGTGTATATTAAAGTCATGATATAATAACGCTTTGTGGCATCCCGTCATATCACTCGCGTGTATAGTAATTTCGCCCTTATTAACAACAGGCCGCCTGTTGTTAATAAGGGCGAAATTACTATGCCCTTATGTAAACAGCACTTACCACATGGCTCCATTTTTCACATTATATTTTGAAAGGAAATTAACAGACTAGCGTTTTTGCGACTGTGTACATGTTTATTGGCAGTGGCACTTTGTGAGGAGCATGAAGTCCTATAAAACTGATTGTTCCAAGTACAAAGATGTGGGGGATTCTGACACTAATTAATTTATTATAAATTGTGTTTTATTCAGACTGTGGAAATAATTTCAAGGTAAGGGGAATGTAATAAAATATATTAATGAGCTTACACAACAAAACCCTAATGAGGGAACTTTGGAGATTTTTATGCATTTCACAGTCAGACAATCTATTTACTTTTTTCCTCAAGTGCTCTAGCTGAAATTACTTACACAGTTCTCAGTACTCATGTGTACTTTGGATCGCCAGTCATCTCATTTCTGTTGTTTTAGCCTCCCAAATTATTGATCACAGGCTTCAAATTACGAAGCATCTCATAATGTCTGGCTGTCTGTCCTTCTTTGCATTTTGTTTCTGTCCCCCCCCTTCCAACAGATTTTTCCATATTCAGCCTTCCATATTGATAAATTTATAACTGTTCTTATACATGAAGACAGCTGAATCAAAAAATATCATAAAGGTATAAATATAACAAGAGTCACAAAGAAACACATTGTATTAAAAAATATGTAAATTGACTGTTGTGTTTAGGTTGTAGGAATCCATTGCATATGTCAGGAATGAAACACCACTCACCCACTCATACTTGGTAGATGTGTCAAAATATTTATGCAGTTTTCCCTGATATAATTTTGATACACTTATTGCCAGTTTGGTATGTCAGACAGATTTATTAAGCCCCGGGATCATACTGTTAAAGAACTGTATGAAAATAGTGCTGTGGCTCAAGGTCTTGATACCCAGAAGAAATTAGCTGAGGAAGCTATTACTATTCATAGCAGAGCTATGAGACGATCTGAAGGTTACGATGATCTAGATATTGGTATTTCCACATTATATTCACGTTCAAAAGGAATGGGATTATGCATGAGTTTTTAAACAACTTAGCAGTCAAATGTTGTCATAAGCACACATAAGGTATAAATTTTACATGTATCTTTGTATCTGCAACAAAATTTCATGCACTGTCAGACTGAAAATGTGTGCAAGTTGGCTGGTTACGCTTTTGACCTGAAACATCTTCTCCCTAAAAATAAGTAGACTAGTCTGTCATTGTTTCTGTTTGATGAGTATCCCCAGAAAGTGGTTTAAGAGCTACTTAACAAGTCTTGCCATGTGGAAGACCTTTTAGTTCCAGTTGCTGTTATCAGTAGTGTATGTGAAACTCTGGGTATAAAAAAAGTTACATTTAATGCATAAAAATAATGTGTCATTCATTCCATTGCACTTGTGCACTGAGATAAAGAGAATATGTTTTAAATGCATCTGGTTTTCAGTCACCAGTGTCATGTTTGAAAACTTTTATGTGCCAATAAAACTTTAATTTGTTCAATTACTTCTTGTACTCCCTTCAAACATCCAATTTCAGAAGAAGTATTTGTGCAAATCAAGTTTTATGTTGTGTGTTTCCTTTATTATCCTAAGCACTGCACCTTTTATTGTGTATCCTGGCAGATATAGGATTTCTATGTGATAAAGCTGTTCTGTTTGGGGAGATGATAAAAAAGTGATGCTGTGTTTTGTATCCTCAATGGATACGTTTTTGTAGGCATCATCTGGTCCATGGTTCCTTAACGTTATGTGAGGCAAGGTATACAATTCAAGAATAACCGTGACAGGATAATACTAAAAAGAATCAAATTACATGGACGAATTTAAACACACAGATGAAAATTTGGTAATAGTTGTGCAGTATTTCATTCTAGTTTGTGTAATTATATGTACAATAATCTTGCAGTAAGAGTGGTTCTATCACATTTCCCCATGGTTCATGTACCCTACTCATATAGCTTATTTCTGGAACTATATTAGAACAGATAATGGTTTCTCAAACAGTGGTATGCACATCACTACTAGTACACTAACCACTATTTACTGGTATGAAGCATTAATAAAAATTTGAAACATAAAAATTATAAAATTTATCAAAGTTAAATAAAAACATTAGCCACATATATTTGCCTGT
>Ga0209628_10004548_pt1 | contig 10062 bp, 5 predicted proteins | sample TergutCu122P4_FD_187285 | JGI IMG/M metagenome (GOLD analysis project Ga0209628, IMG submission 187285) | Cubitermes ugandensis P4 segment gut microbial communities from Kakamega Forest, Kenya - Cu122 P4 (SPAdes) (version 2) | ecosystem: Host-associated > Arthropoda: Insects > Digestive system >... | reverse complement strand
TTGTGGCTTCACTCTCTCAAGGTCGCACAGCTGCTGCGCAGTGCGGCTTGTTTACATACAAATCAGTCCCGGTCATATTTGAACCACCTTGTATTTGATAGGGTAAGAATTATTTTGTCTTCAGCCCTTTAATTATGGAACTTCTGAGAGAAAAAAAAAATATGGGCAGTATTAAAAACTTCATAACCGGCTCCATAATGTGGAACTCTTGAGACATGGCCCGGTGACTAAGATCTAAGGGGCCCAAAAGATAGGTGCTTTCTCTACCTGAAGACGGAAGCAGAGCCGGCTTCCGCCATTAATGCGTCCCTAAATTAGACGATGGGAAAAGTCCAAAAAAAGAATACTGCCCTTTAATATTATCCTCCCATTTAAGCCTAGATCTCTAAAGTGTTGTAATGCATAGCCCCCTTTTCTCTTACACTTTTTACTGTCCAAATAACACTAAATGAAGGACAAAAATCATGTAAGTGTTTTTTACAACTTTAATTTCAGATCCAAATATTCTCCTAAAAGTCCTATTCTCAAATGCTGTTAATCAGTGTTCTTTCCTTCAGTTGATAGATCAAGTTTCATAAAATGTAAGAAGTGTGAAAATTCACAGTCTTATGTAATATAATTTGTAGTTTATTCTACCTACGTTAAGGATGAAGGGGCAAACATCACACAGCTGGGTGGTAGGTAGGTTTCTGACACCACTGGCTGTAAGACATCATAGTTTAGTTTTTCTCTGATCACTTTAATTCATACTTCTGCTATTGTAATGTATGATTTTATCCGAGTATGAAGGATAATTTCTATACATTCTTGGGTATAATCGCATATTTTCTGATGTTCTTTTTTAATATGTTGATATTTACGAATACACTTTTAAAATGTGCAAAATCCAGTCTCCCCTTTCCTCTACGTCACAACATAATAATAAGCAATAGCGTGCGTTACAACATCCCTGTTAATTTAAAACACTTACGTAATTCCTCCACTGTGTAAAATTACACGGATCACTAATTTATATTAGTGTAATGTATAAAGTGAGCTAAAAAAGTAATCTCAAAAAGAAGTTCTGTTGTGTGCCATATGCACAACTACGGAGGTCTTTACTTAACAGCTAGCTACACAGTGTAACGACACTTGGATGAAAGTGGCATTCGCTCGTCAAAAATCACCATTTATCCAGTATCGAGATTTGTAAGTCGTTGGTTAACTGACATTTATGGACGTGCATACCAATAAAGAAGACGATGACCTATAATATTCCTATGTCCTATCTATAGCTTTCAAGTAGAAGTCACATTAAACACTCAACAATAATCCTACTTTAATACAGTTTTATTATCACGTGAACGTCACTTATTTTAAGCAGTTAGTGACGATCTGTAATTTATATCCGTATTTACGCTCAGTTTGTTATACTGGTGCAGCACAGGTCAAGTTCCATTGCTGGAGGTTCAGTTTTTAATTGGGCATTTGTAAGAATTTTTTCGGCAAAGGTCAACTGCCCTGGGGATGCACTGTTAGATGTAAAATTTAGTAATTTAATATACTATTTTGTTATCTCCATGAAAATATCCCTGTAAGGCTGAAATATATAGTAGCAAAATAAGCAATTTTGTACATAATTATTTATGTTTCCTGTTGGTATTTGATGAAAGAAGTTCTTCTGATTCTTAGGCTTCAATGTTTATTATTGGAGTCACCAAATTGAGAGGGATGTGATAGTAGGAATGTGTTTAAAAAAATGTATACAAAATTTCAGGTTGAAATCCCTTAGAGAAGAAACCATTTACAGGAAGGGGAGAGTAAACAACATGGAAAATAAGACTTAAATTAATTTTGCTGGAGAATAGTTTTAGGACCTGCACTGGAGTTTCGTGGGCAAATAGGCCCTCTGGAGGGTCTCTTGTGAATACTGTCCTGATCTCTCAGAATATCGGATATTTCTTGACCGCTTGAACGACTGGTAGCCTATCAGTGGAGACTGTATCCTACAGAATTAGCTCTTCTTAGTTATTAAATGAAGTATGCGCATAAGGCCATCGTTTTATCCTAACCAATAAGCACAGAAATTGCGACAGCCGTACGCCTGCGTTTACCTGTCCATATGTCCACTAGACACTATTCACCGCACTGGCGCATTATTTCGAACCGCCTTCTGTTTATTTGCGTCTTGCCGAACAGCACGTCATCACATTAGTGACCACTTTTGCCTCCCACAGAGATGCGGTCCATCGTAACTAAATTGTTCTCCCAGTGGAAGACAGCCATGCGCCCTTGACCCGATCTGCAGTGTGCATGAGAGATACATTTAAAGAATTTCCCGAGCGGACGGTGTTCTTTTTACGATTATAGCTTGATTCGTGCAGAACGGTAATTTTCCTGTTGTTTTGTATGGGTGTGAAACTTGGTCGCTCACATGGAGGGAGGGACGTAGGCTGAGGTTATTCGAGAATAGCGTGCTGAGGAGAAAACTGGGCGTCAGAGGACGAGATAACGTGGGAGTGGAGCAGAATACATAAGGCGGAGTTCCTCAACACATATTATTTGGGTGAACAAATGAAGAAGAAATGGTCGGGGCACGTGGCGGACACGTGGCATATGTGGGAGACAGGAGATTGGCATACAGGGTTTTGGTGGAGAGACCGGAGGGAAAGAGACCTGGGTGTAAATGGGAAGATAATATTAAAATGGATCTTGATGAAGTTGGATGGGAAAGCATGGACTGTATTGTTCTGGCTGCGTATAGGGACAGGTTATGGGCGCTTGTGAATGCTGTAATGAACCTTGGGGATCAATAAAATTTTGGGAATTTCTTTTCTTAACTAGCTGAGGACGTAGTTGTCTCTCAGGAAGGACTCTGCTGCATGGAGTTAGTTAATTAGCTTAATTCTTGGCTTACTTAGCAACATCGTAACGACTCATTAGGATACGTACTATTTTTATTTTAGTATTTTCCAGAATATTCATCAATGAATTTTTTAGTGTAATACTCGTATTATAAGAGCTTGGCACGTTGCCGGATATCCTATCAGAGGCATTTTGTGCGTCTCGTTAGCTAAACGTGAAATATGGGAATATATTTCCGTCCACGCTATAAACACATATAAGGGAGTAGAGGTATAATACCACTCACTTTTTTTTGCCTCGCCGCTAGTTGGACTTGAGTAGTCTAAATCACCTTCTGGCCGTTTAACTCCGGGAAGGAAAACCGGAGCCTTGGCGGGCTCCAGCATTAGTCTGGATGTTCTGAAGGAGAGGAAAATCTCTTGTCCCCTTCAGTCCGCGTAAGATATCCTGGTTCCTGGTTCTCCTTAGTTGCTCCAAAAATGCTCAGATTGCTTAATGATAAACTTGGGTCCTTGGTCCTAAACATAGCTGAAACCGACATTCTTTCAAGAAAGGGATTCTAAAAAGCATACGAAGTCTGACGCTGATCAACTTTCAAAGGGGAAAACTTGTAAAAATTTCTGTAACAGAAACACTGGGGACTGAGGCACAGGCGATTATTTGCAAAAGTCATACTACAACGTTTTAGCATTAAGTGCGTGTGAAGTCCAGCTCTGTAAGAAAGAGCACTTAATAAGGTAAGGAAGCCATTTATTCAATGCGTGGTCTGTCTGACGACAGGTCCATGGTCTCTTCCAAAGCTAGTTCTCCGAAGAGTGCAATCTAGTGCTTTCTCTTTCAACTTCTATTATCTTCTCTTTTCCTTAAGTTCATCTTGTAGCTGCTTACGTATTTTCCCTCGCCTTCTCTTCCCTTGTATCTCTCATTTAATGACGTCTTTAGAAGGCAGTTCCTACTCAAGCTGCGACTAATATAGGTAAAATTCCATCTTTAATGGTATGTAGAATATTTCTCTTCTCCTTAACTCTGTGTAATACTTCTTTATTTTTTACACGATCTGTCCAGTTGATCTCCTTGTTTCTCCAGCACCACATTTCAAAACTTTCCACTTATTTCTGATGTACTTTCCGAAGTGTTCAAGTGTCAGCAGCATATGTAACATTTACTTTCCATTAATCATATAAAAATAAAATTTCATATTAATTATATTTGAAGATTCAAATTATGTCTGGGTTATTTTAAGAAGTCACGTAAAGCTCTATGAGGAAAAAACACTGACTTTTTTTTCAAGAAAAACATGTAATTACTTTCGGATAATGTGCAAGCTGGAATTTGTGTGAACCTGTTGAATTTTCGATTTTCAGAATATAAATTTATAAATTGCATAGCCTGTTACCAAACAATAATTTCAAAACTGTAGTTTGAGTTAGGCTGCTCATTGGCAGGTATACAGTTTGTGGAGAGAAAATGAAAATGAAAAACAGCAAATTATATACATACCGCAACAATTGTGGAGAGTCCCCGTACTTCTGTTCAACTATCTTGAAAAATTTAAGAGTTTCGAAAAAGTTCTTCATTAGGCGTAAATCACGCTTTTTATACCTTTCTGCGAATCCTGATTTAGGCACATTCAGCTGACATACATATTTTAAATGTTATGCGCGATTTTTTATTGAGATGCGTCTTTATGTATCGCCCCCCTTAAATAAAATTTGGAATTTAGCGAAAAATTTAAGTTAAATTCCACAATATAAAATTTCTCGAACTGTTTCATGCGTAAAGACTGACAGGAAAACGGAAAGGGTTCTTTAAATAGACGCTCCTCGTGGACATGAAAACAGCCAAAACTCGACAAAATTTAATTCAACTCTCTAGGCCTATGATGATGATGTATGTCTCACTGATACGATCTTTTTTCTAGGAATTTTTCCATCTTCCAATTTTTGTTTGAAAATACTATTTTTCGGTAACTGGCTCTAATTCCATTTTCAGGTAAAGAAGCACCTAGCCCGATGGAAATTTAGATCGATTTTTTCAGCCACTGAATGCCATAGAAATGCTATTCAGTGACTTTCAAAAAGTCGTGATTTAGGAAGAGTTTAGATTCGGACAAAGTCCAAAAAAAAAAAAAATTGTCTCAGTGAATAAAATTTATACGTTCTGCAGTCTATATTATCATTTTACCAGAAAAAGCAGTAATAATAACTCTGCAGATTAAGTCGCCGGAGTTTTTTTAACTGATGACAATGTTTACATTCACTGATGTAATTGGACAACCTTCGTTTATTTATACAAGGCTGTAATTTCTGCTATAAATATCGCTTTCCTCTGTGTTACATGTTTTTTCTTCGCGTTGTTTTGAATATTAAAATATTCTAAATGTGAACTGAAGTAATTATATGTTTTGCACTGTAAATAATATACTACTTAATGATAACATATTTCATATATGTATGAATTTTCAGCTCTGTCTCCTGATAATGCTTTTTCCCAACACAGTGGTTTATTCCCGACAAAATCGGCAGTGATTATGACATTAATTGTTATAATTTGGCGCTGTGCGACCTGATATTATATATATATATATATATATATATATATATATATATATATATATAGCCCGTATTTCACAGTGATATGTTTCAAATATATGTGATTTTTATCTTTTAACTAATTACTGTAGCTGGTGAAGCGTTGTTGTTAGGAATGAAAATTCATTATGCACAGTGAGTGTTAGTACACTGCCACTGTTAAAAAATTAAGCGATAATATGGTATGCTCCGAAATATTTGAGCTGCTGCAAAAATAATTTAGAAATTAATATTGGTGCAAGAAATAGGAATATTCTTTTCAATCTATTATTAATAACTGTAATTTCTACGTTACATTCTCGTCGACAACCTTTTCTGATATATGTGAAATTTTTAAATGCAGTATTTTTGTGAATTTTTTATTATTTTGTATAAAAGTATAGGTGTGGTAACAAACTCGAATAAACAATATCGTCATTACCATAATATCAACACTTGTCACGGGAAACTATCCATCCAGCTCTGATCCCCAAAATCTCTCTCTTTAAAATACACGTGTGTATTATTATTTTTATTATTGTTATTGTTATTGTTATTTTCACGCCCTTCTCCTTATGCGAAGTAGAAGTTTCCAAGAAAATCGTTAAGGAGCTTTTTGTGGGTAACCATTTTACAACTTTCTCTCACATGTCCAGCAATGTGATGTATGAGTTTTTATATGACCTTTTCAAACGCGTGTTAACTCAAATGCTCTATGCATGCCGTGTGAAATTTCGTATTCAACATGTTCGCCAATTTATTGTATGAATTCCTACCATAACCTATCAAATCATGTATCCAGCCTGTAGAATACTGCCCTATAGATTTTCTTTGTGTGGCATATATAACGTGACAAGCGCCCCTTTATGTTGCTCGCTTCATCCTCAAGTCGAACTACTTACACGATCACTTTATCCAGAGCCGTCCTTTTCTCCTCAAGATAGACGCAACACCCATATAAAGCGGCTGGCACAATATGAAAGAAAATAAAAATCCCTCGAAATGTTATGTAGACACATGTTTCCAAATGTAAATTAATCTCACATTTAATGTCGCAAATGAAACTGTCGATATATGTTCATAAATTTGAGAGTAAATTCATTTTGTTGAGATCTAATAGCAACATTTGGAAACTCCTACAAGAGTAGTTTGGTGATAAGTAGCTGTGAGGCCCTGTTCAGATAATAAAATCTGTTGCAAAGATGGACGTCGCAGAATATATGCGACTGTTCATTATGTCAGTGTGTGACTGGTTGGCACTGTTGTTTATTGAATTCCTGTGTTGGTGTCTGGGTGTGGGGGGTGGATGGGTTGGGAAGGGGAGAGAAGCTTACTAGCGGCTGGCCGCACTCACGACGTTTTAGTGGCTCCATAGGGAGAAGACGGGATTTATCTTCTAGCCTTGGTGTCTCCATGGTGGAAGAAATGTGCTCTCATTTCTCTGTACTGGAAATGTTTCCCTTCGCTTGAAACGTGTCCTGTTGAAAAGGTTTATAGGAAATGTAGGCTGTTCCTGTGCAAAGTGTAACTTCATTTGTATTCTCAAAATCCTGAATGGAAATTTATTTGTTGTTCGTAGAATCCTGGCTCCGTGGCAAGCATACAGAGCCTTCGTTTTGTGTTAATATTTACATATCTAGTTAAGGAAACCCCTCTATCTTATACGGTGCTCAGAACGTAAAACATAATGACTTACATGAAGTTACGTCCATAGCTGATCATCGACCTCAAATCCCAGGCAAGCCAAATTTTTTGTATGAAAATATTCTCAAATTTGAATTTTACAAAATCAAAGAACATGTGTTCAGCAGTGTAGCCTTATCTGCACAGACACACACACAATAGGCTGTAACTTTCAAATTCCACATGTTGCAGTTGTGTTGTGCAAGTTACATAATTCATTTCGTTAAGAAATTTCGCTTCGAAGAAAACAAGTTTCTGTTTCGGTATTTAATGGACCCTAACTTTGGAATAATTTTGGCTGTTAAACTGTTTGTCTGAAGGCGAACGTGGCTTTTTGGCCTATTTTGTTGGAGCACTCTTGTTTACAGGGAAAATTTAATTGATTTTAACAGGTGAGGGTAACGCTCTATCCTTTAAGGAAGCTTTTTCAGCCGACGATGAAACAACCTTCTTCGTTATCTGGCTAAGTGCAGAAGTCTAAGACATGTTTCTCAGAAATGCCACGCCTGGCACTCAAAAAACTTACGTGAAAGTCGAATCTTTACCCTTGAGCATAAAAAGACTTTTTGTGTCATTACATCAACCGTGTTAGAGAATTTGTTTAGAATACATTACATTTGTTACTTGAGTTATTACATTTTCCAGGGATGGGTCTGTTAATACCGAGTTTTTCAGTAATCACAGAAATTTGGTTGGAATTCAATGTGGAAGGCTTCTAGTAGAATTTATAGACGAGTTTTGATTTTCAGCTGTATTGAATCATTCTGGAACTTGCTCGCGTAAGGCCGTTAAAGGACAGTTTCATATAGTCTATAATTCTAAAGTTGTTTAGAAATTAGACAAGCAGGATTTCATAAATTTGCATTTAATTAATCATAATTTTAAATGAGCTTAATAGACGACAAAGAACGCGGCTTGTAAGTTTGCAGTCTGAAGCATGTAGTTCGACTTTTCCGGTCTTGTTCAGGGGACCCCAGATTTCATAACGACTTAGGAAACCCAAAGTTTATCAACATGTTCACTGAGCCGCGCCACTACTCCCTACTCTGAATGTATCAGTTATCACTCCCTAACCCTATCGCAACTAATGTATGTCGAACCAATTTCAAAAATATTCTGTAATATGTGTTTCGAACTAGCAAGCAGTATCTTCCTGATCCAGACGCTTCAAACTACATATATACCCCAATATAAAATAATAAGACATGAAAGTCATCGAAAATATTCTGATTGTTATTTTGATACCAGTCGAATTTTAAAATTGTATTACAGCGTTGTGATTTGTGCATTAAACGTGGAGGTATCATGGAACAGTTTTTGTGGACTCAGTAGATAATAAATTTATATCATACTGTAGTGTTCATTTACTAACCTGTTAAATGACTTGTGGGTCACACTGTATGGCAAAGTTCTACCATAATATTACTTTTAAGTTCAAGCGAAAACGAAATTTGAAAGACTAATTTTAAAACTACTGAAAGTTTAGTGCTAAAAGCCATCGTACAGTGGGCAAAATCTTGATTGAATGGCTAAGTGAATAGTGAATAAATGAAACAGTGACTGAATTTGTGAGTGAGTAATGAGTGAATGAACGAATGTGTGACTAAACGTTTTTAATTTCTCAAAAACGTGAGCGCATGGTGCAGTACCTATACATAAGAAACACTCTGAAGGGCACAATGTCTTGCAGATAAAGCCGCAAGTACTTTGACCTGCGGTAGTAAAAGCCCCAAAGTGTTTCTGTGCTTTGAAATTTGATTATATTAAGGTAGTTTTTGTAAAGTGCCTCAATAGCACCAAGCGACAGTCTAGTTTTCTATTGTGAATAGCAATCTCTCTCGATGTGAGACGACTACTGTCATGCTTCGATGGCCAAAGGCGGCGTCTGTTAGTAACTGACTCGCCTGAACACCGTAATCATCTACATTTCCATTACAAAATATCGACTTTACCGGCGGTTGTTTTTGTATATCTCTAAATTAATTTTGTATTTAGTTCTAGTTACCTTATTTCTTGCAGTTCTGTGTGTTTAAAGAAAGGCCAGGAGGTAGGCACGTCACAGTGGTAGGAGAGAAAGACTCTGTCTCTAAGATAAAATTGAGAAATTGTGTAAGTCACATTTTTACCATTACGTGGCAGAAGAGTGAGCAAAGGGTATCATGTTCTTACGAAAACCATTTCTAGATATAGTACTGGGACAGCAGAAGCATGAGTGAGAGTTTAAAAGGAACTCTAGACGAAAGAGAAAGAAAAAGGAAGGCAGGAAATTGTCCCCCTTCCCACCCACCCACCCCTACTTACACATATAAGAAAAAAGAATTTGAAGAAGAAAGTAAGTAGATACATTGATGACTTCTGGTGAGTGCTTTACGTTAAAAAATTCTAAAAATTTATGTTAACAGAGGGTTACAATATGCGCAATGTACACAATAATCTGTTATGTTCGCATAGCAGTTGTGGCCACGTAAAGGCACCAGTGTCTTCACATTCCATTGTTGACCCACATGTAGCTGTCACAGTATAAAACCGTGGAGTGTTGCCATGGAAAAAGCAACAATGGGTTTAACGGCACTGTTGTCGAGCTACAAATCTTTTCTTACTGCTGTGAACAAAATAAACTTATTTAGATATTCAAGTAAAGTGCCCGATATGTTTGTCCGATTTAACCAAATTTGGAATATCTCGATAGATTTTCGTGACAGTTCCCAACATCAAATAACACGAAATTTCTTCCAGTGGGAGCTGCGCTGGTACATAGGTCAGAGATCGTGCATGAAATTTGTTAAAATTGTCATAAGAGAAATCGACTTCCGGACATAGATCTTAATTTTGCCTGGTTAAGATATTTAACCTTTTGGAGCCGGAATTTTACATTTAAATTTTAACACATCCTGTAGGTAAAATGCGAATAATACAGGAACCAAACAAAGTAGCATTATGAAATAAACGGCGTTTTGAAGAGAAA
>Ga0209628_10004547_pt1 | contig 10063 bp, 7 predicted proteins | sample TergutCu122P4_FD_187285 | JGI IMG/M metagenome (GOLD analysis project Ga0209628, IMG submission 187285) | Cubitermes ugandensis P4 segment gut microbial communities from Kakamega Forest, Kenya - Cu122 P4 (SPAdes) (version 2) | ecosystem: Host-associated > Arthropoda: Insects > Digestive system >... | reverse complement strand
TCGCATGGATCTTGGATGTGCCGATTGCCACCACCTGAACGGTATCTGGCGGAAGCGAAGTATACACATTCCACAGTGCATCCCGATCGACATTCGGTGTAAGCACATGTGCGAGTCCCGAAAGAACCAAGAAGAGAAGGAGGAGAAAGCAAACCATCCTCACAAAGAATCCCGTATTGCCATCGTTGAGGGTATCCATTTCCATGCAGTCAATTATATACGTGCGTGAAACCGAACGATTTTCACAGGACCTCCAGTACAAAAGGAATGCATGTCGAGAATCTAGAACTGGAAATAGATGAAGTCGCTCGCTTGATATGCGAGTCCAAAGTGTCCAAGCAGGAGGATCGACAGTATGAGCGAGAAATACAGTGCCCATCGAAACCAGAGCGGTTGCGTACGGAACCAGGTCTGAATACCAGTATGGTCTGATCTCTTTTTCCAATCAATGCACCATACCAGAACCGTTGCAACAAGTGCAATCGTTATCTCTCCCTGCGATAAACCCTGATTCAAGAGGGATCCGTCAGTGAGCACCCAGGGTGTCGGAATGAGCATCCGCGGCAGGATATAGAGTGCTTGGGACAAAGAGTTTGCGCGAAAGAACACCCAAGCGACGGTGATCAGCGCAATAACGGCTACCGTCTGGAAGAGCCGATAGGCGAATGTGTCGTTGCGTATATTGAACCGTTCTTGCAGGTTTCTCTTTTGAGATGCCAGCATGTCACCGACAACGATATAGAACCCATTGAGCAGTCCCCATGCAAGATAGGAAAGACCGACACCATGCCACAGCCCGCTTACGGCGAACGTCAGCATGACGTTGAGGTATTTCCATCTTGCGCCGACTCGGTTCCCGCCCAAAGGGATATAGATATATTTTTTCAGCCATGCCATCAGTGACATATGCCACCGGCGCCAGAAATCCGAAACCGAACGAGCGAAGTAGGGCGCCTCGAAGTTGAGGGGCAGGGTGAAACCCATGGTGCGCGCGCTTCCCCGAACGATATCGGTATACCCGCTGAAATCAGCATAGATTTGGACTGCAAAGAAGAGCGCTGCTATCAAGAATATCGAACCATTCACGCGACCAGAATAGGCATAGGGATTCTCGAATACCTGATTCACAAAGACCGCTAACCTATCGGCGATGACCAGCTTCTTGAAGAAACCCCATCCGATCAGCAGAAACCCAGACTGTATGTTTTGTGGTGAGAATTTCTGCTTTTTCGATAGCTGAGGTGCCAGAGATGCTATCGGTGTAATGGGCCCCATGACCAGAATCGGGAAGAAAACAATACTGGAAGCGAATGTGAGGAGATTGGTTATCGGTGGACTCTCATCACGGAAGACATCGACCACATAGGCAATGGCTTGAAGAACCCAAAATGAGATTCCTACGGGTAGCAGCACGTTGAACACAAGTGACGTTCCACCATTGTTGTTCACGCCGTAGAAACCGCCAGCCAGTTCTGTGCCCAGATGCATGTATTTGAACACGACCAGAGTCGCAAGCAGGCCGAAAACGCTTACCTTCAGTATCCACTTCCGAAACCTGGCGTCGGTTATTCTCTCAAGCATCAGACCACTGATGAATGAACACGCAGTCACAAAGCCGATAACCCACAGATACGAGGGGGAATAGAGCAGGAAGAACAGCGATGAGACAATCAGGAGCCACATGGTCCGAAGTGTCGCGGTAGGAAGAGAATAGTAGACAAGAAGAATCACCGCAAGAAAAACAAGGTACGCAAGACTTGCGAACGGCAGCAATCCTTGCAGGTTATCGAATAAAACCGTCATAGTTTGAAAAAGCGATTATATGTCGCACGGAGCATACGGTGAACTATCCGCGACAATGCGTGTTCTCACTTGTCTCCTTGTACCACTCATAGGTTTTCGCAATCCCTGTTTCAAATGATACTAACGGGCTGTAACCGAGCACCTCTTTCGCACGAATGATACTTGCTTGAGAGAATCTGACGTCACCGGTACGCGGCTCACCATACTCTATCGGCAGATCAACATGCGCCACACGGTTGATCGCATCAATGAGATCAAGCAGACTGTATTTTTTCCCGACGGCAACGTTGATGACTTCCCCACCGAGCTTCGGGGCTTTTAACGCCAGGAGATTTGCATATACGACATTATCAACGTAGGTGAAATCGCGTGCCTGCGTTCCATCGCCATTGACGATGTAGGTACCGTTCTCAAGCGCTGCAGTCATATACTTGGCGATAACCCCGCTGTATTGCGAGGTAGGGTCTTGCCGGGGACCGAACACATTGAAATACCTAATCGCAAGTGTCTCCATGTTGTAGAGCTGGGCAAAGACCCGAAGATAGTGCTCGCCAGCAAGTTTCGAGACAGCATACGGAGAGAGGGGGCACGGAGTCATGTCCTCATGCTTCGGTAATGTCGGCGTATCTCCATATACCGACGAACTTGATGCCATAACAAAACGTTTCACTCCAGCCTTTTGAGCCGCCGATAGTAGCTTCAACGTCCCGCCAATATTGACATCATTACTCGTAATAGGCGCTTTCACTGATCGAGGCACACTGGGCAGAGCAGCCTCATGAAGAATCATGTCAACCCCGGCAACCGCTTCCTCGACGATCTCCATATCACGGATATCGCCCTCAATCAGCTCTATGCGGCTCAGTAGCGCAGAAAGGTTCTCTCTTCGCCCCGTAGAAAAGTTGTCGAGCACAACAACTTCGTATGCGCCATCATCGATCAGTGCATCAACGATATTGCTACCGATAAATCCTCCGCCGCCAGTAACGAGTACTCGTTTTTTCATGTTAGGTAGCTTCCTTCTAATACTATCATCAATGCTGTTGAGCTGCATCTATTACTTCAATGACACTCAGTACGGTTTTTTCTATGTCATGATTCTCCATAACATACTCCCGCGCATGTTTACCCATCTCGCTCAGGAGATCATCGTCGCGAATGATCCTCTGAAACTCTGAATAAAACTTGAGGATATCCCCCTGCGCACTAACACCGCACCCTGCTTTTTCAATAAAACCATCAGGGTCGACTCCCAATGATACGAGTGGTGTTCCAGCATCCATTGCCTGCACAAATGTATTGGGAAAACCTTCGAACTCCGATGTGTTTACGAAGCATTTCGCCTTCCGGAAGTACTGCGACGTTTCTTCGAAAGCAACCATCCGATTAATAAAAATAAGATTGGGCAATTGCTCAGCACGTCGTGAGATATATGCGTATAGCTGGGAAGACCTGGAGCTCTCCTGCGCAGGTGGTCCTATCATGAGGAACTGCTCATCGGGGTTTACCTGTGCCAAGTCAAGGAAATACCATGGTTGCTTATGTTCTTTTATCGCGGCGACCCAAAGAGTGTATTCACGCGAATCGCTCGGAACGGGTTCTCCTTCAAGTGGCCATCCATTCCGTATAAGAAATGAGTCCTTACCGCGACTTGCAAGCAGCATTTCTCGTTGATGCTGTGACTGGGAAATCACCGCATCGCTCTCCGCGATAAGATCGAGGACAAAGGCACTCATTTCTGGTGGTACGCAACGCGGTTGGTGCACGTCGTAATCACTCGCAACATGGTATATGGTTTTCGAGCGGGGAATACTCTTTGCAAGATTCGCGATTGGAAGCACATTTTCATCCATCATTGTTATGAATACTGGACTGGAATAAGGAATAGCTTTGTGTAATCTCGCCTTGTTTACAAAGCGCGAAAGAATTGGTACACCATGCTGAACAAGACGCGGAAAGCTGAGGAACTGTATACTTGGATGCGAGAGTTTTTGGGATTTTTCACTGTCGAACAGAAACGCGACCTCGAACTTGTCATGCTTTGCGAGCGCATTGGCGATATGGTACATCGCGATTCCGGCGCCACCAGACCGTGGTCCATCTTCTCCACCCGCGAACAGGGAAAAAGCTTCCGGGCAGTATAAAACGATGCCCGTTTTGCCTTCATGCATTTCTTTACTACCTCCAACTATGAGAGAATTGGGCCCATGAAAAGCATGCCACTCAATGGTATCAAAGTACTGTGTATCTTGTCTGAGAGTTGGACTGAGACCAACACATGGCTACCTCTCTCATTCGATGCACTCTCTGACGCGGGCGCTGAGATCGCAGCTATACATATTCCAGGTGCATGGGTACCGGAAAGCGTTGTGAAACAGTATCCCCTAGAGGATGACGTCACCCTGTACACTCCCCCACTTCGTCTTTCGTCTTGCTCACAGCATAGAAATCGCCTCGTTCGCATTGCGAGCAATCTAGCCAGGAATGCCATACGCTACCTATCAAAAAGTGTGCATCGCAGGTATGTCACCGCAAGGCGACGTTTTCTCTTTCGAAACATTATCAAGACTAGACCAAAGATTGAGGACTACGATCTCGAATCGTTCTACCTGAGTATCTATGATGCAATTATGGATTATCGACCAGACATCATTTGGGTTTTGAAAGGATGGTACCTCGATGTCGCCATCCGTACAGCACGCGAGATTGGCGCACGAATAGTGTTTGAGCATTCCGATCTGTGCTTTTCAGGAGATGGAGCAAACGAGAACCTGGCTCGCTGGATGCCATACGAGGCAAAACTCGCCTCACAAGCATCAGGGACTATAGTTTGCGCTCCAGGATATATCGAGTATTACCAACGGTATGCATATCCACTTACTATCGAAAGAATCGCTGCGCGCTGGCTTACGCCTCAGGGTATTGTGAATCTCCCATCATATCCTCATCGGCCACTGCGCTGTGTTGCATTCGGTATTATTCATCGCACTCGTTTACCAGAGAGACTAATCTCTGCCTTTCATCTCACAAATGGAATAGCAACCCTTCATTTTCAAGGCGAGGATCAAACATCACCGAGTGACGGTACTGTGTATCATGCGGTGCAGGCTGTCGTCAACGGACAGCACCCCACTATCTCTGCTTCAGCTCCGATTCCAGCAGACAGAATCCTTGACGAGATTTCTGAATATGACGTGGGGATCGTACTTCATGATACTGACTCTGAAGGGCGCGTTCATTGCCTCACGACAAAAGTCTGTACGTACTTGTCTTGCGGTCTTGTCGTGCTCTCGATTGATACCCCAGGAATGCGTGCCGGCCTTGGAGATAGCGAGGCGGTAATCTACTTAAAAGATACGACCGTTTCAGGAATCGCGGAGGGCATCCAGAAAATCGCTGCCATGAGCGATGAAGAAATCATGCATCGTAAGCATCAGGCTCTTGAATTGGCGCGTCGCCATGCGTGGGATACCATTGGCAAAGCAGAATATATTGATACATTCACTCAGGCTCTGAAGGGAAGATAGATCAGGCTACCCTTCCACCCTCTTTTCCTCCATGATATTTTTAACAAATTTCTTCCATTGTTGCGCCACAGCATGAGGGTTATGAACACGCCTCACATAGTGCAACGCGTTTGAACCGAGTGTCAGTCTCAGCATGTCATCAACGAGTAAGCGTTCGAGCTGTAAGCAGAGGTTTTCAAACCGCCACTCTGCTGTCAGCCCAATGTGCTGAGAATGCAAGACCCCATCCGGGTCGACCCCGAAGGATAGGATGGGCGTTGATGCGGCTGCAGCTTGCAAGAACGTATTAGGAAAACCCTCAAACTCTGAGGTATTAACCAGCACCTTTGCTTTACGGAAGTGTGCGTTCGTCTCAAAGGGTGACAGTTGGCTATTCACCAACTCGAGATTTGGAACTGCTAGTGCACGGCGTTGCACGTAGGTAAAGAGTTGTTCGTCTCTTTTCGGGAGTATCATTGCAAATCGTTCGTGCTTGAATTGTTTTGCAAGCTCGATGAAATGCCACGGTTGCTTGAGATACTGAGAACTAGCCACCCAAAGGATGGTACTCTTTTCGATATCATCACAGTCTTGAATCGGCCACATGCTTGGAATGGCTACGGATTCAATCCCCGTCTTTTCCTGTAGTTGGCATCGTTGTGTTTCTGATTGGACGACAATACCGTCAAGAGCGCGATATACATCAAACAGTTCATCAGAATCGTACACGTCCGATATGGGCTGAGTGGTTGATGTGTCTGAGGAGATTCTCAGGATGGAGTACGCATTGAGCAATTGTGCGAGCTCATGGAGAAACGGAGCATTACCGTCAATCGAGGAGATAACGACGCGCTTCGACGGATTTGTGAACACTTTATGGGTCTTTTCGCTTTCTGAACTAGAGGTTTCCTTTATGCTGTCGACCGATAGAAAGCGAATACTCTTATGGCTAAGACCTTCGAGATCACGACGATGAAAGACCCATGTAACGTTCAATGCTTCGTCTTTGGCGAGCTCGTTTGCAAGAAAAAACATCTGCAAACCTGCTCCACCATAGCGGTATTCACCCTGAGACCCAGAAAAAAGTGAGTAGGCTTCATCAAGAATAAAGAAGAGGTCCGTTGCATCAATGGGCATCACTATACCTCGAATCATAATCGATTTGCCGGATACCTCGTATTGCCCATTCTGACTGTTTATAGCGATACAATCTCAAGATATTTCTCATGGGACGCTCGGTTTTCCAAAGAGGAAGCCACGCTCGAGTTTTCCAAAAGAATCGTTTAAACATGTTCCCAGTATCAAGATCCCAATACGAGCCCACAATTTTATCCCACTCTGGTGGAGTTATCTCAGGATGACCGCCGGCAGGTGCAAATGTGAGTTCAGTGAAATAGTATTCCTCAGCCCCCATCATAAAATCGACTCGCACATAGTCAAAATCCGAGGAAAGGACTTGCGCATCAGCGAGCATTTCTTCGAACTGTTTTGGCTTTTCTGGATTATCTTGAGGTGGCGGATACGTATCCGGACTCCAATCGAAAGGAAGTCTTTTGAAGTTTTCATCAAAGATGGCACGCCAGTGCGGATAGGTGTTAATGATTTCGCATATTACTTTCGTTGACCCATCTTTTTGCTTGAACAGGTGAAACTTACAGTCGTTTAAATAGGGTGTTCCGTCAGGATTGCGCACGAGAGGTCGAGCTACAATCTGAGGATGTATGCGACCGTACCATGGTTCTTGTCCTAGCATTGAATACGGTTGTCGTAGCATGCGGTGCAACCATTTGCTCAATTCTTCGTAGAGAATGTACTCGGATTTCTCGATAAATACAACCTGTCCAGAACGATGAGTTGGTTGGAGGACGATTTGGTCTCCAAGTGATCGCAATGTTTCTTCATCAAACTTATCACCCAACCAGAGGATTGGGAGGAGATGATCGTTGCCGAGTTTTTCGCGGATATATTCGTACACTCCGACTTTATCGGTCACACGTCCGAGAAGCTCAACTTGAGGGCAATACAGCTTCCTCCATTGCACTTTTTCGGAGTAGAGTTGAGGGTTACAAAGATTTGGTTTTCTGCCGAAAGCTTTCCAGTAACGTGTTACTATGCGTTTTCGAATCGAATAGTAGAATGCATCTGTTTCAATGGGGTCCAAGTTTTGAAACCATGTCGCAGGTGCAGGGAGGAAGGCCGTTTTTTCTCGTAGCACACGCAAAAGCTCGCGTGGCGTCTTCATGATTGAAAGTAGTGTCCTCAGTTTTCTGAGATACTTCATACTGTACCTTGCGCAGAATCACTTTCGTCCAATAAACGGCGGACCCAAGAAACCAAGGTACTCGCGACATGACCACACTCAGCACGATCGAATATGAAATCACGTCCGTTTTTCCCAATTTCGCAAGCTTCCCTGCGATCCGTGAGAGCGTGTATGACACTCTCGGCGAACTGTTCATTGTCATCGGGATCAACGATGTAGGCATGTGTATGGTTACTGAGCAGTTTACCTATCGAGCCAACGCTAGTGACCACGACAGGTGCGCCTGAGGCGAGGTACTCACCCAGTTTGTTTGGAAACCCTGCCGATGAGAACTCTCCACTCGCGCGCGGCAGAAGGAGGACTTGCGCATGGCGCATTCGGTCATACACTTCATTTGAGGGGAGGGAACTGTGAAAGCATATGCATCCTTCGAGCCCCGAGTTGCGCACACGTGTGCGAAAGGCTTCGATGGTGTCTTCGTGAGCGTCCGCATACACGGTAATAACAAACTCTGGGATTGCTCTTCTAACCAGCTCAGCTATTTCAAATAGATTATCAATTTCGTCGTGTGCAAGATTGCCGATATACACGGCAGAATTCTTTATAGTTTTGCTGTCATCGTATGGAAGAAAAAGCGCTGTCCGTACGGGAGTTACTGTGACAAAAAGTTTTTTCTCATCGCAACCCAATTCTATCCACGTATCCTTGAGATGCTTTGAGACAACGACCACCCCATCGATGGTTTCGTTTATTGAGTTTACAAGGTTTAAGCGAGCACTCTCATCGGGTATTGTAACGTACGGTGATTCACCGCTTGATAACAATAAACACGGTATCCCCCAATCCTTCAGTTCACGTGCAAACGAGGCGAAGGACTGTCGAGGCATTGGAGGAGTAATCACTAGTTGCGGAGAGAGCCGCATGATCACCTCCTTGATGCCTTCGATGCCTGATGGTTCGCCTTTATAGGGGGCAAGGACCTGATTATCGTTTAAATCATCAGGGAGCTTCGTCGGTTTAAGGCTCTGACTATACGCGAATAAATAGGCATCCATCCCATTAAGACGAAATCCTTCGAGCCAAGAGATAAAGTAATTCGTCAATCCAAGGCTTGTGTCGTTACCAATACTCGGCGACAGAATAAGTACGACATTGCTGTTACCCTTGGGTCGCGTTGAATATGGATTGGTGTCATATACCTGGGGTGCAGGGGGATAGAGGTGTAGGGCTCGTAGGCCTCGAACGATAAGACGTTTCATCTTCTGGGAGATAGGCTCAAAGATCTCTTGATCGCTAACCGGATTGGTCCAAGCCGGTCTTCCATTCGGGAACAGATCCTCTTCTGACAGCGAGGACTCGAATGCCTGATCAAGAATAGACTGAGCTCTCTTTCTATCACCGTTCTCATAAAACAGTTGCAGCATTTTCGCAAGATTACTCGGCAACCCTCTCTCGATACGCTCGATGAGATAGTTTGGGCGTGCATCGAGTAATCGTGTCCACTGTGCATACTCCGACATGCTTTCATCACTCTCATTACGAGTGAGTGTTATTCGGTCTTCATTGTCCGTATGATAAATTGCGACAGTATCATCCATCATGTACCTTTGCAACTTGGGTAGAAGACGAACAATCAACTCCCCCTCGAAGCAATTAAGTCCAGGAATAAACCTCTCATCGCCCAGCGTTTCTGCTTTCACCGTATAGAAGCTTTCACAAGTACCCCGATGTGGTTTCATCATCCTGCTATGGGTAATCACACCCTCAGGAAATCTCTCACAGCATACATCGCCGGTTTGATAGTTCAGCATATGGCCCATGACCCAGTTTACCTGCGGATTCATCAGAATCACTGACGCAAATCGCTCGCAAGCATGAGGATACAGTTCATCATCACTATCCAAGAAGAGGAGCCATTTGCCATTCGCATTATCAAAACATGTGTTTCGTGATGTCGTTATACCTTGATTCGTCTCATGCTTGATATATTTTATCCGGGGATCTCGATATGAACACACAAGGTCTTCTGTGTTGTCTGATGAGCCGTCATCGACTACAACGATTTCGATGTCTTCGAAAGTCTGTTTCAAGGCGCTATCAATAGCTCGCGCAAGTGTTGTTCTCCCTCTGTTATACGTTGGGATAAGTATTGAGAAGAATGGTTGCACCATGTTGTTTTGTTGAGCCAGCGAGCTATCGAGAGTTGATAGATCAGTCATTCGGCTAGTACTTCGTTAACGGCACGATCGTTAGACTCAGTTTGAGTAAAACCTGACGCTTCGATTGGCAGAGAGCTTGGTGAGGTGGTCGGTTTGACACTCGGGGCGATGTAGTTTGCAACCACGTACCCGATGCGCCCGTCGGCAAGCTCGATCTCGGCCCAGGTGTAACCGTTGGCGGTCGAGTGGTTGGGTATGCGCACCTTGACGGTCTCGCCCCTCTTGAGCACAGCCACGACCGGGTCGGAGGTCCGGGGGGCAAATCGAACGTT
>Ga0209628_10004546_pt1 | contig 10063 bp, 9 predicted proteins | sample TergutCu122P4_FD_187285 | JGI IMG/M metagenome (GOLD analysis project Ga0209628, IMG submission 187285) | Cubitermes ugandensis P4 segment gut microbial communities from Kakamega Forest, Kenya - Cu122 P4 (SPAdes) (version 2) | ecosystem: Host-associated > Arthropoda: Insects > Digestive system >... | reverse complement strand
ACAGACCGGGAACGTTCGATCCGCCTGTCACTCCTCCGGTCACTCCTCCGGTCACTCCGCCTGTTACGCCGCCTGTTACGCCGCCGTCAACGTTCGGCGATGTCGGCCCGCGCGGGACATACAAAGAGAATCAGTACGATGACCCGGCGGACGGCGTCTATGTCTCTCCCGACGGCAACGATGATACGGCGGACGGTTCCGTCGGCAGACCGTATAAAAGCATCAACGCCGCCCTGAACGCCGCCGGTGCCGGAGGCACGGTCATACTCCGCAGCGGCACATATCATGAGCATAACAATGTCCGTATCACAGAAGCCGATGTCACGCTGAAATCCGCGAAAGGCGAATGGGCGGTCATTGATTTCCCGCTTGCTCATGACCCGGACGACTGGAAACAGACATCCGCCGTCAGGTTCGACCCGTACTCATCGGGCAGCAAGCTGCAAGGTGTCGAGGTCATAGGCGGCTTCTATGCCGTCTGTCTGGAGACCATGTGGGACTGGGGACAGCCCGACAGGTCGGGCGCGTCCGATATCATCATCGAAGATTGTATATTACACGATTCCAGGAACGATACGGTCAAGGTCAAGCCGAACTGCGATAATGTTACCATCCGGTATAACGAGATATATAACTCGGGACGGGAACATATCGGCAGTTCGGGCTTTACCGCCGGCGAACGGAACGCCGAGGGCATAGACAACGTCAACGGCGACAACATGAAGGTTCAGAACAATTACATCCATGACATCTGCAGCACCGGTGTATACGCCAAGGGCGGCGCGAAGAGCGCCTTGATAGAAAATAACCTGATCACGCGTGCCTACGCGGCGGGGATCATGGTCGGCTTCGATACCAGCCCCGACTTTTTCGATGATGACAACACGGCATACTATGAGAATTTCAGCAGCGTCGTACGCAACAACATGATCATAGACGTCGGTTGGGAAGGCATCGGCATGTATGCTTCCAGGAACGCGGAGATATATAACAACACGATAGTGAACGCGGTCACTTACGGAACTGGCAAATATCATTCCCCGATCTATTTCGGCATAGCGACCCAGGACTATGACAATTGGGGCGGCTGCCCCGCGAACATAGCTCCCAACGTGCACCACAACATCATATGCCAGCCGTCCGACTATGCCGGCAGGATGATAGACATACGGTACATAGTGAACTTTCACTTCTTCCCCAGCGACCGCTACCGCGACCTGTCCGCCTTGGACGGAGCGCTGACGATCGATGACAACTGTTATTACCTCTCCGGCGGGACCGCGAGGTTCACCGACATGAGGCCGTCCGCCCCGCTTGCGAACGCGGGCCTCTCCGCGTGGAAGGCCCATATCGGCGGCGACGGCGGTTCGATAGAGGCCGACCCCGGCCTCGATGCGGATCACAGACCGACCAACCCGCTGTGCAGCGAAATGGGGTGCAGGTTCTAAGATCCGGAAATTGACCGTCCGGACGGCCCATGGGAAAACGCATCCCCTTTCGCCCGATTTCACACCTTTCGATGCTTTGTCGAACAATCGCCGTTTAAAAATAATACTTTATATCAAAATGCCATACGTCCCTACGGGGACGCACTCACCGGAGAGGAGTCAACATCCGCCGAGGGCAGATATGATAGAAGATGAGATTGCCGCAGGGGAATCCAACAGGTTGGAGTTCAAGGAGAAATTACCGAAGGACCCCAAGAAGTATGTAAAAACGGCCGTAGCACTTTCGAACAGTCAGGGCGGCAAGATAATATTCGGCGTGGCCGACGACCGTAAGATAATCGGCGTGGAAGGAGATCCGCTCGTTCTCAGAGATCAGATAATCGACGAGATATCGAAAGACTGTTGCCCGCAGATATTCCCGAACTCATACATGAGCACGGTCGACGGCAAGAATATAGTCGTCATCGATATCGCTCCCGGAATGAACCGACCTTATTATCTGAAGTCCGAAGGAATGGAGAAGGGGACGTATGTACGAATATCAGCAAGCACGCGTTCCGCGGGATCGGAGACATTAAGGGATCTTTTGATGGAAGGGGCCAACAAATCATTCGATGTGCTGGATCACATTGACGAGAACGGCAGAAAAATATCCGCGGAATCTGTTAATAAATTATGCAAATACCTTTCCGAGAGGTCAAAAAAAGAGGTTTCCGTAACTGACCTGGTCAACATGAAGGTCCTCAGAGAATCCGAGGGCACGCTTCTTCCGTCAAGGGCGTTCATGCTGCTGACCGACAATCCGTACTATCACGCGAGAATTCAATGCGCACGTTTCAAGGGCCCCGATGAACTGGAGTTCATGGACAGGAAGGAATTCACCGGTTCGATAATCGAACAGGTCGATGACGCGGTAGGTTTCGTATTCAACCACACCAATCTGGGCGCGGAGATCAAAGGGCTTTACAGGAAGGACATACCGGAGATACCCGCGGAAGCGGTCCGGGAGATCGTTACGAATGCGGTATTGCACAGAAGTTACAGCATGAGCGGCATTCCTATTTTTGTTGCCGTTTACGACGATCGCATAGAGGTATCATCTCCGGGCATGATGCCCTCCGGGCTTACGATCGACGGCGCCATATCCGGCCGTTCCAACCCCCGCAACAAAGTGATCGCCAAATTCTTCAGAGAGGCCAATTTGACGGAAGGGTGGGGAAGAGGGATACGCAGAGCGATATCATTGTGCAAAGAATACGGTCTGAGGCCTCCCGAGTTCCAGGAGATCGACGATACGATAAGAGTGACAATATTCAGAACAGGTTCGGACCATGTTCCGTCAAAGGAACCGGCATCGTTACCGATCAGTGATTCCGAGAATGCGATCCTGAACCATTTGGAAAAGAATCCAAGAGCAACAATTTCAGATCTGATGGCCATAATAAACATATCCAGGCCAACAGTGAACAGAGCGATATTGAAACTCAAATCACTCGGTCTGCTCTCGAGAACCGGCACCAAGAGTACCGGTACATGGATAGTTAAGCACATTAACTTTAGTTTTGAGTGATACTTAGGTGATACTTAGGTGATACTTAGGTGATACTTAGGTGATACTTAGGTGATACTTAGGTGATACTGATTTTTTTCGAATGACGTCAACTCTGACTTCAGGATGTCTCTTGGGAAAAACGCTCCTACGATTGCTCAATACTAGAGGCCGAAGAACGGCACGGGATGCGTGACACAAAGCTTAATAACGATATGTCAGTTATATGGCATGTGGCGCCGTCAAGCCTCACAAGGGAGCATTATATTTTCCTTCTTGTCCTGACGTTCATCCCCTTCGCTATGATCATCATAGCCCTGCCGTTCCTTCCGGACACCATACCGCAGCAGATAATAGTCAACACCGAAGAGCTGAGGACGTCCGGGGAGGTGAGCAAGTATGTGATGCTGGCGTTCCCGTCGCTGTTCACAACAACGGGATTGTTCATGATATGGCTGACGAGGCACATGGCGCGCGCGAACGAGGCGAAAGGCAAAAGGAACGGCATGGGGATGTTCTGGCTGTCGGTGGCGACAAAGGTGTTCCTGATCCTCCTGACGTTATGGCTGGTGATATACGTTCATTCGTATTCGGCGTGATGCGTCCGCGGTACGTCGGACGTGTGAGTCAGTATAACTGTAATATGCCGGTTTTATATGGCGCCATCCGAACTGTCAGACACAGTGATAAAAAATTGGATCAAGTACTCTCCTCGCCTCGGCGTTGGAAATCGAAGAGTTCCGTTCAATGCTCCCGTCGCCGGAGAAGACAGCGGAGATCGTCCGCGGGATGGACATGAGATGAGATGGGGCACAGCATCTCTTCCGCATACGAAAATTTTGAAAATTTTATATCCTTACGTTAAATACGGAACACGATGGCACCCGAGCGCTTGCAGTTCAAAGGCAGATTCCTGATGAAATTCCTCGCCGAGGAACTGCATCGGGCGCGCGAGGAGGCGTTCCGTTCCGCGATGCACGGCGATCGCGGGGACGTGTTCGAGAGCATCTATTCGAAATACGAGATAATTCCGTTGACAATTCACGAGGACGCGATACAAAGGAGCGAGACCTCCGGATACTTCACGGACCCGTACAAGACCGCATCGTCATCCGGGGAGGACGTTATGAGAACTCCGTGCAGCGTCACGGAGTTCAGGATACCGTTCGAGGGCGACGAACGGCTTTTTGATTTCACGACGCACCCGATGCCCTTCAACCCGTACGGAAGGGTGGAGGACGGAATGTTCATAATATCCGTGAAGGACGGCGACGAATCCCACACGAGCGACCTCAGATACAACCTCAACCGTCTGAGGGACTGCATCGGACGGGTGGCAGAATCCGTGAACGTGTACAACGGGAACCTCAGGGAGATCGTCGGCGCATTCGCGCCGAAGGATGACGCATCGATACGGAAAAAGATGACGGCGGAACGCTGCGGCCGTTCATGAACCGCAGCGGCGGCGTCGAAACGTTATAACCGATGAGCATTATGACCGTACATGCAGTTCAGATACGCAGGACTGGAGGCGTCGATCATAAATGCCGTAAGGGAAGCGGTCGGATCGAAAGATGTCGCCGTCGCGTTCTCCGGAGGATTGGACTCCGGCCTTATGTCGGCGATCGCAAAGAGATACGCGAACTCGGTCCACTTATACACATGCGGAACATCGAGGTCGCACGACGTGATCATGGCGAAGGACCTCTCCGAAAAGCTCGGACTGCCGTGGACGCAGGCCGAGATATCGAAACGCAACGTGGAATTGCTGCTCAAAGAGATGATCTCCGCCACAGGGACGACCGATCCGTTCACACTCTCCTACGAATTACAATTATTCTGCGTATGCAGGGAGGCGAAAGAGAACGTCGTGATCACGGGACAGGGAGCGGACGAGTATTTCATGGGCTGCGCAAAGTTCGTCGATCAGACGGACAACGATTACGAGATGCAGAGGAAGGCCGCGGTGGACAGGCTCCTTAAGATATCCATTCCGTGCGAATTGTCGATAGCCAAGCACTTCGGCAAAGAGCTTCTGTACCCGTACATGTCCGAGGACGTTATCAACGGGATAAAGGAGCTCGATCAGGACGTCCTGAGGCCGAAGGACATGGACTCCAGGAAATCCGTCCTCAGAGAGATCGCCGGGCACATGGGATTTCCGGAGATCGCCGCGAGAAAGAAAAAGTCGTCGCAGTACGGTTCCGGCACCACGGACATAATACGTTCGCTTGCACGCGAGAAGGGGATGTTCTACAACGAGTACGCGGCATCGTTATGCGACGAGGTGCTCTTCGGCGAGTACAACAAGAAGTGTCGGGGCTCGATAATAAACGCGCGCATCGATTCTTTCGTCAAAGTTGAAGCGGAGAAGATACTGCAAAAACTGAACATCTCTCCATCCGAGGCCGTCGAGATGTTCTATCAGAAAATAATCGAGGACGGGGACGTACGGTCCGCGGAAAGGCGGACGAAGAAAGGCATCTGACAGATGCGTTCAAAAAGACACACAGTATTCCTATGGAAAATGCGGTAGAAACGCACATTATTCCTATGGAAAATGTGTAAGAATGAACGTACGCATGTTTTTATCGCAAGGGCCGCATACAGCAGCGAGGACATTCTCATGGGCCGCGCACAGGACATAAAAGATAAGGCGTTGCGTCTGGGATTCAGCAAATGCGGTATGATCGGCGTCGATTCCGTCAAAGGGTACAGGGAAAGGATAGATCAGCGCGTCGCCGCGTTCCCGCAGTCCGCGCTCATGTATTATCAATTCGCGCACTTCGCCGACGTGCGGCAGAAGTTCCCGTGGGCGAGGTCGCTCGTCGTATGCGTCCACGACCACGGGAAATACAAAATCCCGGACAGTCTGAAAGGGCGCATAGGTTCCGCGTACATGTTCGACGGCCGGAAGGATAAGAACGCGGACGTGCACATCGCAAGGGAAGAATTGATGAAATTCATCGAGGGCATGGGTATAAAGGTTGGGCGCGACACCGAGCACGGTGTGACGTCGTTCCGCTACGCCGCCGAGAAAGCAGGATTGGGAAAGCTCAGAAGGAACAATTTCTTCTACACCGAGAACGGGTCGTCGAACTCAATCGAAGTGTTTGCGATAGACGAGGAATTGGAACTGATCGAAAAGAATGACGTGAAGGAATGTCCGGACGACTGCGACCGATGCGCGAAGGCATGCCCCACCGGATCGTTGACGTCGGCGTACAAGATGCATCCGATGAAGTGCGTGTCGTTCATGACGTCGATAGGCGGCAATCTGGTGAATCTCGTGGACAACGACCTCTCGAAAGGTATCGGTAATTGGATCTACGGATGCGACGAATGTCAGGACGCCTGCCCGTTCAACCAGGGGCGCCCTCCGGGAGATATCGAATTCCCGGGGCTGAGGGAGATATCCGATAAGCTCTCGTTGGAACAGATAATCGACATGGACAATGATTTCTACGTCAACGTGCTTCAGCCGAAGTTCTGGTACATACGCCCGGATAACGTATGGGTATGGAAGGTCAACGCGCTGAACGCGATGAAGAACGATTATCAGCAAAAATACGAAAAGTACATCAAAAAATGTATGAACGACGAGAACGAAAGAATAAGCGACATGGCGAAGTGGGTATGCGAAGTGCTGAACATCTGAGGATGTCCGGCACACTCATCCGACCGCGTTCTCCCGCGCAGCCGCTCCTCCCGGCAACTCTCTGCGTACGAAACAATGCGGAAGATGGTCGTTGACCATGCCCACGGCCTGCATGAACGAATATATTATCGTCGACCCCACGAATTTGAAACCTCTTTTCTTCAGGTCCCTGCTTATCCTGTCGGATATCGGCGTGGACGCGGGCATATCTCCGAACCCGTTCCAATGATTCACGACCGGCGTATCGTTGACGTACGACCAGATCATCTTACCGAACGACCCGTATTCTTCCGCAACCTTCAGGAACGCCCCGGCGTTGATGACCGCCGCCTTGATCTTCAGACGGTTGCGTATGATCTTTTCGTTGCCCATCAGCTCCTCGACCTTCGCGTCATCGTAGAGCGCGACCTTCGACGGGTCGAACCCGTCGAAGGCCTTTCTGAACGCGTCCCTTTTCTTAAGCACCGTGATCCACGACAATCCCGCCTGCATGCCTTCGAGGACAAGCATCTCGAAAAGTTTTCGGTCGTCATGCACCGGCCGTCCCCATTCGTTATCGTGATATTCCTCGTATTCCGGAACGCCCGTCCCGAAACACCTGATCCTTTTCTCCATGTTCCCTCTTTCCTTCGGATGACGCATCCGCAGGAAGAAGAACACCTGACCAAGTTTAATATTTTAGTCCCATATCATCGGCCGGAGAGGACGGAAAGCAATGAAGAGGCCGCCGGCGATATTGCCGATCGAAGATCTTGACGGGGAACCGTACGCGTCCGTTCTTTGCTATCCCCGCGCCGAGGACGATGAAGTTGAGAGAAGGATATCCGAACTGAAACAGCTCGGCGTCACGGAGATCGAGTTCATCGGCGACGGCCTCGCCGGCGGTATGCCGGTGCTCGGGAAAGGTTACGTGGGCGTCGTGGTCATCGCATACGTCAACGATGAGCGCTTTGCGCTGAAGATGCGCAGAACGGACGGCGGAAGGGAGAATTTCTATCACGAGGCGGAGATGCTGCAAAAGGCGAACGCCGCCGGCGTCGGACCGAAGTTCGAAGCGGTGAGCGGGAATTTCCTTTTATCGCAGATCATAGGCGGCGGGACGCTGGCGCAGTGGATGGACAAGAACAGGAGCGGAACGGAATTCCGCAGGGTCCTGAAGGACATACTGGAACAGTGCCGGCGGCTGGACGATGCGGGAATAGATCACGGCGAACTGAGCAAAGCGCCCAAGCATATATTGATGGACGCGAACGGGAAGCCCTTCCTGATAGATTTTGAAACGGCCAGCGATAGCCGCAGGGCCAACAACGTCTCTTCGGTGTGCCAATTCCTTTTCCTGAGCAACAGCGAAGCGTCGAAGCTCATAACGGAAGTGATCGGCGGGAAGGATCGCGCCGCCATCGTGAAAGCGGTGAAGGAGCACAAGAAAGAACGAACGAAGGAGACCTTCGAAACACTGCTGCGTGCATGCATCTGAAGGACGGAGAACGATCGTCGCCGATATGCGCGTCCGGCGGTTGCGGGACATCGGCCATATCTTAATAACGGTGCCGAATATGTCATCTCATGGATGAGAGATTAATTTGTTACTGCGGACTGTACTGCGGCAACTGCGCCGTGAAGGCGAGAGTGCATCCCGCCGCGGCGAGGCTGCACGAAGAGATGGTGAAGGCGGGTTTCGCCGACGTGGTCGGCATGATACCCGGAGGCGGGGACTTCTGGAAGTTCCTCAACGGAATGGTGGACGGAGGGATATGCGTGTCCTGCCGGGAAGGGAGCGGAAATCCGGGATGCGCCGTGCGCATATGCGCCCGGGAAAAAGGCGTCGATATGTGCGCACTGTGCGGCAGTTATCCGTGCGGCCTGTTCGAACAATATTTCAAAGGTTTTTCATCACTGTTCCGCGATAACGATGTGCTTCGTGAAAAAGGGATGAAAGCGTGGTCTAAGATGCAGGACGACCGTCGGAAGAAAGGATACACATACGCGGACGAGAACAGAGGCGACCCGACCGCGCGGATGTGAGGGCGGACGGACCGGGAACCGTTCCGAGGTCTGTGAAAAGATTAATATCCTTTAAGCAATGGGCCGTCATGGCAAAAAACGAAGAAAAGCCGGGAGCTCTGCACGGTTTCTTGGGCGGCCTGATACTTACGATCATACTTGTGGTCGTGGTCCCCATAGTGACCGCGTTGCTGATACAGCCTTTTGTGGAGAACATGTTCGCCGAGCATAACTACAATGTGCTCATGTCGGCGACGGTCGTGACGATCGTCATGCTCGTTGTGCTGATATTGTTCATACTGCTGCTCGGCGGAGGGAAGATACTCAGGAAGTACGGGATATTCGGCGTCATCGGCCTGATAGCGGCGTACTGGTATCTCGGCGACGTCTGGGGCGCGGCGCTCCCGATCGCGGTGATCATAATCTTCGCGGTGTTCGGCGGCAGAAAGAAAAAGTGATCGCGGACATAACGCGGGACGCCGTCCCGCATCTTTCCCATTTTTTACAGATCAGCGGAACCCCTGGTAGAGGTCGTTCGTCTGGTATTGCGGCTCGCATGTGATGTTTATCCCAAGTTTACGGAACACGTGCTCGTCCACCGATGCCAATATCACCGACGAGTGAGCCTCGCATCCCTTCAGTTCCGGGAGCTTCTTGAACGCCACGTCCGCCACCGGCGACATCGCGGCGGAGACGGAAAGCGCGACGAGTATCTCGTCCGCGTGAAGTCTCGGGCTCGTGTTGCCCATGTACTTCGTCTTCATCTCCCGTACCGGCTCAATGACCAGCGGCGATATGAGAGGGATGGAATCGTCTATCTTTCCCAGCGTTTTCAATGTGTTCAGAAGCATCGACGCCGATGCGCACATGAGCGGCGATGATTTTCCCGTCACGATGCGGCCGTCGTGCAATTCGATCCCCACCACCGCGCGCCCGGTGTCGGAGGCTATCCTCATCACGGGCGCGACGACTTTCCTGTCGTCAACGGAAACGCCTGCCTTTTTCATGAGTATCTCCAATTTAAGCACCGGCCCCTCGGACCCGAACCCTTCCTTCAGGGCGCATCTCGCTGCGTAGTATCTCCGTATTATCTCCTGGCGCGACGCCTGTTTCACGATGTTCTCGTCGATGATGCACTTCCCCGCCTTGTTCACGCCCATGTCCGTCGGGGACTTGTACAGGGACGTTCCCGATATCTTCTCCAGCATCGCGCTGAGGACCGGAAATATCGCGATGTCGCGGTTGTAACTTATCGCTGTCTTCCCGTAAGCCTCGAGGTGGAACGGATCGATCATGTTCACATCGTTCAGGTCCGCGGTCGCCGCCTCGTACGCCAGATTCACCGGATGTTTTAACGACAGGTCCCACATCGGGAACGTCTCGTATTTTGCGTATCCGGCTTTG
>Ga0209628_10004545_pt1 | contig 10063 bp, 5 predicted proteins | sample TergutCu122P4_FD_187285 | JGI IMG/M metagenome (GOLD analysis project Ga0209628, IMG submission 187285) | Cubitermes ugandensis P4 segment gut microbial communities from Kakamega Forest, Kenya - Cu122 P4 (SPAdes) (version 2) | ecosystem: Host-associated > Arthropoda: Insects > Digestive system >... | reverse complement strand
TACAAATTATTTTTTTTACTCATTCTTTAAGTCGTATTCCAATCCCCTCGGCCTTCCCGCAGTACGTGTTCTAAGACGTTCCCCTACTAAATAAGGCTCTACCACTCGAAATCCTGGTGACGCAAACGGGAAATTAAATTTCACTCACAGCCTTACTGATCTTGAAAGTAATGTATGTGAATTAATTACATCAAAACACTTAAAAACTCTACAATATTTAGACCTGCTTGCCTTCCTGGAACGTAATAATCATAACTAAACTCTGTTCCGAAACGACACTTGCTTCAGTGGCACAGTTTGACACAGTATCTGGGTTTAGTGCCACATATTTTAGAGGGTACAGGACCGGTGACGGGCTCTACTAAGGCCATGAGATTGCTGCACAAAAAATAGAATACCATAGTACACTAAAAAATCAAACAGAACAACAATTTCTTAAACGACACATCTTTACGGCTGCGTCGTCAAAAGGAGATCACTTTACGCATAAAACCACAAATAGAGGTGCCTAATAATGAAATGAGACGACACGGACATCTTTGTGCATTCAAGGCCTACAGCTCCCAAACGACAGTAGTAAGCCGTATATTTTGCCGACCAAATAAAACAGCTGTAGAGTTAAACCTCTTTATGAATTAACAAACAGTCTACTTTCTCCCACCAACCAGGCCAGACGAGATGACTGGAAGGCCACTGGCGAGAGAAGACTATAAGAGTAATTTAAATTTGAACAAGCATTTTGTTTTTCAAATGAGTTCTTCACAAATACATATATCACTTTGACGTTGGTCTTAATTTATAGCGAAAGTCTCACACCAACTGTTACGAAACTAACCACCCTGTAGATATCACACTACAGAATGAGACATTTTCTTTTATTTAAGCATTAGTTAATTATGCACCATATAAGACGTATGAAACAGAACTTGGAAGCTTCAGTGACCTCCATACATTCTCCAGTATTCTCGTAAGTTAATCCAGTTTCATGTGAACAACGAAGTTCGGTAACGCTTACATATAAAGCACATTCAGCCGGTTCCAATCAGTATTACATTCAGGCGTTAACTTTCTGTAAAACTCCAACAGTAAATTCAATACAAATCCAGTTAACTGTTTGGGAGATAAATATACGACGGAGACACTGACTTTCCCATTATGCGTTCACGTTACGTACTTCCTGCTAAGCCGTATTAGCTTACTCAGAAACATAAAACACAACCACAACCACTACGGTTCTACGATGGCCTACACAACAGACACCAGGGGCCCTTTCCCGACAATAAATCTGCCTCGGGGTAAACGTAATCTCTAATTTGCATATAAGATGAAGATGCAGAATGCATAGAGCTTAAACTGCCATGCCCTCTATATGCCTTACAGAGGCAACTTCACGTAGCTCACAGCTCTATCTGTGCTTCTGGGTTGGATTATTGAGCGTTTCATTATCGACCATTTGATAGCAGAAATCTATGCAAAGGAGCATAGGTGCACTGCACACACCGGATGTCCTGCCGCTCTGGCATTCACAAGTTCAAGGGGTGAGAGTAAAGGCATCCTACCACGGTAATGAAGTTACGTTAACTTTTATCGGGGTTGTCGACAAGCAACCTTTATCTTGTGTTAAAACCTGAAAGACGTTATGAACAACGTGCCTAACAAGTGCATAAAAATCTGATACAATGTAAATACCGGTAATTACGCTGCACAGTGCAGTGTCCACCAACCATTAGTCCGCACAAAGCTACCGATTCGTGATCTAATACATGCCGGGTCGCATATTATGCCGTGGTGAAGCACTGAACTAATGTAGTACTGTAAACAAACGTGCATGCCTAGCGAACTTGGTTCAAGCAGTATCGCCAATGCTGGGATAGTAACTTACATTGGGTCACAATCGTTTCCGTCGACATCCTTCCCAACACATTTTCTCCCATCATTCCACACTACAGCCTGAGAAACGGACTACGCTACAAACATGCGTGCTAGTAATCAAAACACGTGCAGACCACTATTTGTATCGAAAAACGGGAGCCGGACAGAACCGACTGTAGGAAAAATCCATTGATGTTTTATCGGGACTGGAGTCGGAAAGGTAGACAGGGCTACCGCCGTAACGGAAAAAATGGCTATTAAAACAAAGAGCGTAATGGGAAGTAGGAATAAGTAGCTCGTGGGGCAACAGGGACGGTGAACGGGATTTTATGGACCTGGGGATTATGAAGAGAAACACGCGACTTAGCACAACAATGTGCCACACTTGAAAGTATAATAACTCTGGTGAAGCAGTGATACGTGACACAAAGAGCTCAATGTAAATTAAGGGGTACGAATTTTATTAATGTTTATGACGACCTGCCGGAATTGGGTCCCAAAGAAATACAAACACAATGGATTTAAACAAAAACATTATTCCGGGACAGAAATACAAATTTCCCCGTGCAGGGAAGTTAAAAAGGGATGGGAAAAACCGCGTAGACAGAAGCTTCAAATGTTGTGCTCTTCACCAAATATGATTAGAGCGAGCAAATCATGGACGATAGGACGGGTGGAGCACGCAGCAAGCATGCGAATAATTAAGCCGAAAATCCTGAAAGAAAAATTATACTTTGTAAACCTCGGCACATATGCAAAGTAGTGTCAAAATAGATTTTTAAGATTAATGAGGGAGAATGTGGCCTGAATTTACCGATGTATCTGTCTCGGGACAGATTACTGTCGTGGTCTGTCGTGGATACGGTAATGAAACTTCCATCTGAATATCTGAGCAACGACTAGCTTAGTCGACATGTTTATGACAATAGTGTCTTAAACATAAATACGATTTTGGAGACTATCCATAAACTTGAATACTTATCAAATAAATCATTTCACAAACAATGTTTTGTCGTCAGGTACACCCATAACAGCTCCTACCCTGTTAGGCCCCATTGACACGCTGTACCTAAGTGGGGCCAGCTGAGCAGGAACATTATACTTTATTATGGCAACACGTTCAATCTACTAAATGCTGTGTCTGAAAACCATCAAGGCGGTAATCTCCAAAATAAAATTCATAACTGTTAGCTGACTGGCTGACCAAGAAATATTATACTCCTTGCAATTAGTGATGTGTAAACAGAAGGACCAGAAACAGTATGAACACTGTTGTCAACTACAAACCGCCGACGAAAAAAACCAAAAACAAAGAAGTTACAAAAATGTACGAAACGGCAGGCGGGGGGGGATTTGAAGGAATGTGACTGAAATGACCATAAACGGGACAGAGAACGGGGAATCCCAGGAAAAAGAAACCACACAAAAAAAAATCGAAAATGCCAGTGATATTCAGTCCTCCTTCCCTTTGAGAACATTCAATAGATGCCAGTGGAGAGTAAGAATCTCTCTCTCTCTCTCTCTCGCTCTCTCTCTCTCTGTGGAGGGGAGTGGAAAGAATATAGGCTAGCAGAAAACAACAGGCGGAATATCATTAATGTGCGACAAGAGAAAATACACGAAGTTCTAAAAGAGAATCCATTTAACAGGCTGGCAATATTCAGTCTAGAAATGCCGGGTTCGAATCCTGGCTAGCCTGACTACGGATGCTTTCAAGATATCCGTCAGTCCTCCCACGCGAATGCTGAAACAGTTGCCTAAATTTTTCACAACCTGTCTCTCACACATCTTCTGCAATTCATCACCACCCTGCCACATTCTAGTTAAGGCTGCTCAATTTTAAAAGTTGATACAGTGTCGTAAAATAGCTGAATAACATATTATTTGGCGCTTTCGCAATGGAAAGTTTAAAAACGATCTTACTAGTCCGCCATGCATATCTGTCCGTCAGTCCGCGTGTAACAACTTCAGAACTTATGAACGAATTTTCGTGTTTCGTGCAATTCTATATATAGATAAGTTTTTATTAAGTCCTGTTAACACATTAAAATATTGTTTAAAAGTGGATATTGTAAGGGACACTTAATACAAAGGACTACACGTGCGAGTATGTAGGATGTGTGACACGCTAAATACTCGTATACATCGCAGCGGTAATTCTTTCGAACAAACGTTTTAGAAATAAAGGACACGTTTTATTCGGACTACATTTTTCCCCCGCAGATACTATGGTTCTGAAGACAAAAACAAAGGTAGCTTCACACTAAAAAAAAAACAGAACGAACGACGCGCCGGAACTGGTACGCTATGTGCACATCTCATAACTTCTTAATCTACCGATCACAGAAATGCAAACGCTTCTTGTAAAAAATGGTACGTGTTTGAATGTGGTGAGAATGACTGTCAAAAGCTCAGTTAGTGGATATGAAGAATGAAATGGATGTAATATACGGCACGCATGAAAATAAACCTAAAAGTCCTAGTTGGAAGTTCTCCAAGTGAAAGACTGTTGCTTGACAACCTTACTTAATGTGAACAGGAGAATAATAAAACAGTATTGAGGTACATGTTGTGAGCATGTGAACTGGATTGGGCTGGCTCAGGATAGGTTCCAATACAGAATTTTTGTCACAGCTGTTATAAACGTTCGGGTTTCATAATAACAGAAAGTTGCTTGATGAAAAAGACTTTATGACTAAGTTAATAAAGACATACGTCTAACGGATGCCCTCTAAGTTTGGGGATTACTGTTCAAACAGACACTCAACTATTGTAAACAATGAGGTCGCTACACTCCGCTAACAACAACATCTGTGAGCTAAGAGGACAGAAATATCGCCTTAAAATAATACAGTGCAAGGATAAGAACACTGGTTTACAATAAGTATGTTTAAGAAAGGAAGGGGAAACTTGAACAGAACGAAATGAATTCCTCCATTCTCACAAGCGCAGACTCCTTAAAGAAGCAATAAAATAGAAACGGTCCAGAATCGACAGTAAAAACACCGCAAAAGAGATGCAAGCCAGGGTCATTGGCCTTTTCATCTTCATCCGACGCCACGATTTAATTAAGAACACATGCATATTACTAGATGTGTAATGCACAGACTGCAAACGTTTATAACATAAATAAGGTCGCTAAGGAATTTAAATAACATCTGTTTGTAAAGGAATTTCAGTATTTAGAAATTGAGTTCCAAGTGGCTGCTGGTACAAGTGATCCCCTTTTCTCTACGCTGCAGTATTAATTGTTTTATGAAAGTTGTTGCAAATTAAACAACCAGTTTACTAACTATGGTAACAGTAACAGAATGATCAATATAGTTAATACCAAAGCTCCTTACTAGGTACAATTTCTGAGCCAAAAGAAACCAGTTTATATCATTACAGCCATTTCCTCAATATTCATTTTAATATAATCTACAAAAGTTTCCAAGTACTGTCTCATAAATATTGCAAAAATATTTATTTTATCCTACAGTTCACATCTGGTTTTTCGTATCAGGCCATAAGTTAAATCACGGTCTTTCTAGAGGCTTTCTACCAGTGGCGAATCCTAATCCGGAGGTCACGTCATGCGGAAGGGTACAGAATGACTTCCTTTTACACCTTCCTACCCCATTTCTGCCCTCCAAAAAATTAAACGTCAATCATTCAGCATTGTCCTAGGCAGCAACAATACACTGTGTAATAATAGTAATAATAACAATAATAATAAATTAATTGCACATAACTTACACGATCCTCTCCCACAACAAAATGAAAACATCAGAAAAATATAAAGAAAAATAACAACGTGGCAGTGCAGAACTCTACAAGGACATGCCTATGCACCTGAAACGCCAGATGTCGATGAAACAGCACTGAACGCATGGCTAAAGTTTAGCCTACTCTTTACAGAAACTACTAGATTTACGATAGCCATCAATGAACAGGTTATTAGTACAAAAATTTATAAGAAGTACATTTTGAAGGACACCTTCAACAAATGTCGAGAGAAATCAGAAACCACTCAACATAACCAATGCATGCCGTGCATTAACCCAAGGTGATTACACCCCGCGTCACAACCAACATCCTCCGTCAAATATTGGCTATTAAACGTAAACTATCATAGGCAAAACCAACATCGTATTACAATTACCCACAAGATTTGTTAGAGAACTCATAAACTATACTATGTCATGGGCCACAACTGATCGAACTGTCCATAACAGAAGACCAGATACATCTGTGCTCGACAAAACCATCAAAGAAACTTATTTAATACCTCGTAGATATAGCAACTCATAAAGTCACAACCTCTACAGCACCATCATCAAGTAGTTCCAAAAGAGTACAGGCAGAAAGGCTAATAAGAATACGGCAACTGAGCGCGGTCTCTGATACATAGTACCACTAGTATTACTTACAACGGAAATTATTTAAAAAAAAAAACTAAACGAGAGCTTTGAACAACTGAATCTTCGCCCTTGTATATATTCTAATGCAAAAGCAGTAATTAACAGATGCCGTGAAGTCAGCAAGCTTTTAGCAGAATAATGAAGAAGTGTCTGGTCAGTAACAGTAAGAACTGAACTCAAAGTATTATTATTATAGCATCATTGTCTCCTTTATACAAGGTAGCCATATTCCCGAGACAAACCATGTCCCTAGGGGATACATTGTTGCAGCTATTCTGTCTTTGTTGTTTATGGTGCCTCTATGTCTAGTTCCTGCGTTGGTTCTATTGTTCTTTTACGTTAGCACTTTCCGAAGTAAGAGTGCAGTGCCCAATATGGCTGTTTTCTGTACTTCCTTAACGTCATGGTTTCCTGGTATGTCGCTCACGTATTTTCTGAATGATTTGGAAATAGTCCCAGTCGCTCCAATTATTACTGGTATCATCCATGTTTTTACATTCCACATGCGCTGTATTTCTATTGTAAGGTCTTTATATTTTAAAATCTTCTCGGTTTCTTTTTTAATCACATTTCTATCTCCTGGGATTGCTACATCTATTAACATGCACGTTCTCTTTTCATTTATTATTATTATTATTATTATTATTATTATTATTATTATTATTATTAAATTTCACGGACTCATAAACCTGCAGATGAAGGTGGTACGTTCCTTCGAAGTGTCGTGAAGCCATTAGCCAACCACACGGCGAAACAACTCAGAAGACGTGCTTCCTCAACACGAACATAAGTTTGCAACTGACCAAATCCTTCGCTGACGCCATTTCCAAATGGTAAAGCGGTAAGGTTCCTGCATTACCCCAACCGTAACCTTCCCTGTAGTCTTCTCTCTCTCATTCGTTTGTTACACAGGGAACCAGACGTCTGGATGTGCTATGGGCCGCATGCATTGCAGGAGAGAGTTTAAATGAAAGCCACTGACACAATACTGCCTTTCTCCGTGCGTTCGTGCGTACGTGCGTGCGTGCGTGTGTGTCTCCGACCCAAGGATGCACTCTTCAATCGGCAAGGTATGGCAGGAAATACTCAACGAGTCTAGACTTCTAAAAAAAATGCGCTAAGCAATTTGTATATAACACGAAGTAATAATTTTCGGGGGGAAAAAATTACAGGTTTTTTTTAATATACGAGTATAAAGGAAGTCATTTCTTCCATTTCAGTGGAATGGAGGGGCAATACTACCCACACCGGAGAATTCACTAGTGCTGTCTACAATTATCCTTCCCAGCTTAGTCTACTCTGGACTTCGATTTTTTCTTCCATATCAATTCCGAAAGCTGACAGTCCCTCTGCTGGTCAAGAATTTACCTGCCTTTTATGGAACACTGCAGGTCCATTACAGCGTTCACATAAACCCAACAACAGAACCCATCTCAGGGAGCTGAATTCATTTCACATACTCACACCTATTTCGTACCCATTTTAATATCATCCCCACGTATAATAAAGTTCCAAATACTCTGTTCTCTTACGGTCTCTCCACTGAAATTCCGTGCGATTTCTCATCTTTCGGCCAAGCAACCCACTTATCTCATTCTCCTTTATTAATTCAACCTGATATTTCATTAAAAAGTACAAATTACGAAGCTCCTCATTATGAAATGTTCTGCATCCTCCTGTTATTCCTCGCTCTTGGATCCAAACGTCCTCCTCAGCACCCTGTTCGCAGACAACTTAAAGCTATAAGCCAAGAGGACGGTAAGAGTCGTTCCTTCGTTCTGTGTGTTTTCGAACACTTGCAATTTATGGTCTGCTCTCAAAGTAAAATACCAAGTTCCACACAAGGAGCCTGAAGTGTAGTTTCCCTTTCAAATGTTCTTTCTTTTTGGAATCAGATTCCAGTCACCCTCTACAATAAGCTTACCGCTAGCATAACATCTATAGTTCTTAATCAAAGATTTCATGCACAAAATACACCAAGTGGTGTAAGGACACATATTTGACGTGGTGTATTTCACGTTTCCGGTGGATTAGAAGTGTGTCTTATTAACATTCGTACTACCAGTAGATGTGTTTTAAGTAAGACGTCTCACACACTTCGCACGTGAAGTAGTAGCTTATCACATCAAAATATTTCCTAAGGTCATTATGTGCAAATTTTCATTTTTCTAAAGTAAAGTGCATGCGTTATGTATCACAAAATAGTGCGTAATTTAAAAAATGCCTACATTATTAGATCTGCCATCAAACAAACAAGATCCTGAATTAAATGCTGCCAGTGTTGCAACCATACAAATTCGCACATTCGTAAGGTAACATTCTGATGACAAAATATTGAAAAAAATGCCCAAATACTTCGCATTACGCCATGAGGATGGGTGGGGGACTGAGAAATAAATTTAACTCTAAGGGGTTCTGACGCAGATGCATCATATTCCGAAGAACTCAACTTATTTTGGACTTTTTCCATCGTCTATAGAACCAGTGATCAACAGTAGTTCGCCCTAAGGGGTCCACCGAAAAGGTTCCCACCTGAGGACGGAAGCAGAGTCGGCTTCTAAATCATAGTGCGGTAAAAATAAAATAGACGATATAAAAAATCCAAAACAAGAGTATTAAAGAAGTTCCACAATTTCCTCAAAGTCGCTGACTTATACGAGGGGTGCTGATAAATCCTTAGCCCGACCAGGAATGAAACAAGCTACAGCGACCAAACTCGGGATTTATTAATCGTACTCCCCACAAAGCTCAATGCACTTCTTAGCCCGTCGTTCTAACTTTTGCAAGCCGCTCCAAAAAATTCAGAAGATTATCCGTCCAAACAGGTCTCCGCGGCAGCAGTGACCTCCGCGTCGGACGAAAAATGGCGACCTTTCAATTGTTTTTTCAGTCCAGGGAACAGGTGGTAGTCCGATGGGGCCAGATCCGGAGAATTGGGTGCATGATCTAGACATTGGAAGCCCAGGTAAGCCAGTTTCTTCTGGGTTGCAAGTGCCGGGTGAGCCGGGGCATTGTCATGCAAGAACAAGACCCCCTTGGTGACATTCCAGCGGCGTTTTTCCTTCAAAATGTCCTTCAATTGCACCAGCAGAGATGAGTGATACTCTGCGTTGATACTTTGGCCCTTTGGAAGATAATCAATGAGGAGGATACCGTTTTGATCCGACAAAATCGAGGCGAGAGCTTTTCCAGCGGATTTTTGCACTCGGAATTTTTGGGGCGGGGTGAGCCGCTATAACGCCACTCCACTGATTGTTGCTTTGTCTCCGCGTCATAGTGATATAACCATGTTTCGTCCATGGTCAACAATCGCGACAGGAAATCATTTGAATCGCGCCGAAAAAATCCAAAAGTTGCTCAGACGACTGGCAGCGTTGACATTTTTGATCCCCGTTCAGGCATTTCGGGACCCACTTCGCGGAAAGCTTACGCATGTCCAAATCTATATGAATGATGGACCCAACCCGCTCAAGTGGGATGCCCTGTTGCTCAGCTATTGATTCAGCCGAAATCCGGCGGTCTTCCAAGATTAGCTTGTAAATTTGATCAATAATCTCCGGGGTGGTCACTGTTTTGGGTCGTCTAGGACGAGGTGCATCACAGGTGGAAAAAACACCACGTCTAAACTGCGCCACCCAGTTTTTGACAGTGGCATACGTTGGTGCATGTTCCCCTAATGTTTCTGTCAGAATGACGTTAATTTCCTTCGGCGCCTTGCCTTGCAGGAAAAAAAAAAACTTGATGACAGCTCGGGTCTCGATGTTGTTGAAATCGCGCGCGTCGCCTGA